>Ga0181394_1001226_pt1 | contig 11271 bp, 16 predicted proteins | sample 17SPOviralmetaG_FD_130123 | JGI IMG/M metagenome (GOLD analysis project Ga0181394, IMG submission 130123) | Marine viral communities from the oligotrophic San Pedro Time Series (SPOT) site, San Pedro Channel, CA, USA - 17 SPOT_SRF_2010-11-23 | ecosystem: Environmental > Aquatic > Marine > Strait...
ACAAAAAGGCTTCCTACATAGCTACGTATCTCTTTTGCTGAACCGTTTTTAAAAGTCATTTTTTTAGTTTTTTACTGATAGATATTAAGGTATATGCTATTGCTAATAAAAGAGATACAGCTTGTAGAATAGGATTTATAGCACTAACTGAAAATGCTAAAGCAATTGCATTTAAACCATAAATCTTTATATCTTCCATTATGGCTCAATATCTAAATCCCAACTTAAAGTGTCCTCATTCCAATAATAAGTTTTAATATCGTCAGGTCTTGGAGTAGGAGGTTGCCAATCAAAATTTGAATCTAAAGACCAAGAGTTATAAGGTTGCGGACAAATAAAAACATCATTTATTTTATCGTAAGTGTACTTAACTCCAGCATATTGTTTGCGGAAATTATTATTGTATGATGTTTAAACCCAAGTAGCTGTACCAAATAAACTATTTAAAAATTGTTTTCCTTTTAATTCGCTTTCTGTACCGTCTGCCTTTAATAAAACATCGTTTTTTATTACTAAAACTTCAGTAACTATATTGTTTTTATCAATTTTTGCAAAATGTGCCATATTTTATGCTGTATAAGAACCTGAACCTGTAAATTTAATTATTGTATCTGTTCCACTTGTTGTTACTGTTGGTGAACCTGTTGTTGTGCCTGTATAAGATGAAGTTGGCATTCTTAAAATTACAATTCCGCTTCCACCTGTACCACCTGTATTATTAGTAGGACCAGTAACTTTACTTGCATAGCCTCCACCACCTCCTCCTGTATTGGTTGTAGCGTTATTTCCTGCAACATTACCTGAACCCGGAGTGTTAGCCCCTGCTGCTCCACCACCTGCTCCAGCACTTCCTCCTGTTATAGTTCCACTATCTGTATGACTACCGCCACCGCCTCCACCTGCATACGTTACAGAAGAGCCAGTAATTGATACTGCCAATCCATTACCACCTGAACCTGATATTAGTGAAGGATTATTGGCATTACCTCCAAGGTCTACAGCACCGCCTCCCCCACCAGTTGTATTTGGGGCACCCCCACCAGTTGACCTAAATCCTGTACCTCCGTTACGACCTTGACCTGTTGTACCAAGACCTCCTGTTTGTGTACCTTGATTGTATATACCTTGTGCTCCTGCTCCTGAACCTCCGTCTCCAGGAGCTATAGTTCCGTTAGAACCACCGCCTCCACCTTCAGAAGTAATTGTAGTAATATCAGCACCTGAAATTAGAGAATTTGAACCGTCAGCATCGCCTTTAGACCCTGCTCCTGCGGTTCCTGTATAACTTCCTCCGCCACCAACTGTAATTGTATAAGTAGTCCCTGAACTTAAAGACAAGGCACCTTCAGCACTCGCTCCTCCACCTGAAGTAGAACCAAAAGAAGTTCTTAAACCTCCAGCTCCTCCACCTGATAATTGAGCCCCACCGCCTCCAGCTACAACTAAAAAATCAACCGCTGCTCCTGCCGCTGGTCTTGCAATAGATAAAAAACGCCTTCCTAAACTCATATTTTAAAATTTATATATCACTACTGTCTGAAACAAAAGTTCCTAAAGAATAAAAGAATATTGGGTCTGTAGCTGAATCGTCTACGCACTCAATTTGTAAAATGTTACTACTACTACCGTCATCGTTATAGTCAACTCCTCCTATTTTATTGAAGGTGTTTGTAGAACTACCTTGACCTGCTAAATTTAAAGTTTGGTTTCCTTTTAATGGGAAAATAGTAATCATTTGCCCTTTTTTATAATTAGTTAAACTTATAGTATAAGCACCTGTTAAGTCTCCACTTAATTTAAAACTTGAACCTGCCGAACAATCAAAACTTACTGTTCCTGTTAGAGTTGTAATTGAAACTATTTCTTTATATCTGTTTTCTAATTTAGCGTGTGTAACTCCGTCATCATTTAGAGATATTGTTACTGCTCCTGTAGCTGAATCTCTTGCAATTGGTGCTGTTGCTGTTATACTTCCTACATCTCCTGCATCGTCTGTATATAGTTCCGTAAAGTTATCGTTTACCTTATCGAAAGCGTCTCTTATAGGATCCCCGGTTCCGTCGTTTGGAGTCCCAATATTAATAACCTGTTTAGCCATCTGTTTTTAAAATTTAAATTTGTGTTGCATCTGCTCTATATATTGTTGTATCTGCTAAAAACGGAGTCCCGGAAATTTGCGTTAAATCTGCGGTTAATTCAAATGTACCCCAGCAACTTGGTGCCGAAATATCAGGTATACTATTAGTCGAATAAGCCGTATCGGTACCAAATCCCGAGTCTGTTATCATACTACAATATATTGAACCCCAATTTATATTATTAGCCATACTTATATAATTATATTTTTACGTTTTTGTTATATATCTTTTTTAGATAGTTTTTTAACTTCACTATATTTTGTTCTTTGGGTTTGTATTTTCTAGTTTTTTTAATCATATAACCCAACCTGTATAATCCGCGCTTTTATCCGGGAAAACGTCGTCGTTATTATTACTATAATATTCCGGGTATAAACTCGCCGCGTTAAAAGAGAAATGTTCTATCATTCTATCGGTATAGTATTGAGCGGTTCTTCTCTCCTTTTCTACTAAAAAGTCTACCTCTTCCTTTGAAACACTTTCCGAGTTCTCGCTAGTCCCTTTAGAGATACCTTTATTAGAGACTCTATACGCCGCCCAAGGTAAGTACTCAACCATTGCCCAATGTACCAAACAAGGCTTTATATGCGTTTCTACAAGGGTAGCGTAATTACCCGCTAAATTACCCGCTATAATATCGGTAGAAATCTTATTATAAAGATCCGTTCCTATATAGTTTTGTATATGTATATTTTGCGCAATCTTAACGTACTGTATAAATCGATCCGTATCTAGTCCCCCGGATACCGAAGTATACTTAACTATATCTTTTCTAGTTACAAATAATGCCTCAGCCATAACTATCTCGGTGTTGTAAAGTTTTTAGGTTTTATAAACCCTCTATTTTTCATATCTCTAGGACGTTTTGCAACTTTAGTATCGTTAGTCTCGGGTTTGAATCCTTCTTTTTTTGCTTTGTTAACGCTTATTTCGTCTTTTGGAACGTTTGCCTTTTCTCCTATTTTTTTACTCATATACGTTTTACGCATCCAAAAATGTTGGCACGATCCACCGCCTTTGTAGAGCCAAATATCGTAAGTAGCGGCTCCGTCTGGTCCCCAACCGGCGTTAACGGGTTGTTTGCTCATTTGCATTATATCCTCTTTACGATATAGTTTTCTAGCGTCTACCATCTTTCTACAAAATTCCCTACTATTAGCCGAAACCGTCAAAGGAGCGTATTGATATCTTACTCTAAATTGTACCCCTTCTTTATTTATTTCGTCTTGCTTACTTTTAGAATTTGGAGTCGCCTGTCCTACTCTTGCCAAACCTACCATTTTATCTAAAGCCTCTTCTTGATCGTAATCGACTTTACGTTCATCTACTAAATCCCAATTTTCTAGATCTTCGTCTTCGCCAAACTCGTTAAGCAAATCAAAGATTTTATCGTCCGTTTCGGCGCTTAAATTACTTTGTTTATGTTCTTCGCAAGGCATAAACCAAATCTTACCCTCGTACTCGTGTTCGTGGTAACCTTCGCAACCTATATTTTTAGCTCCTTCGATAGCCATTTCTTTAGTTGCGTAAGCTAAACGATCGTCAATAATAGCGAAGTCTTTATCTACTACTTGAGAAGCCATTTTAACGCCCGTCTCTTCCTCTCTAGCTTCGTCCGTTACTAGATTGTCCGATTCTATAAAAGAAAGCGGTTGTAGCGTCTTAAAATATAGTTTAAGGCTTATATCGTTAACGGCTAGTATATCGTCTATACAATCGACTAAAAGATCTTGGTAAGGCTTTATAGTTATATTGTCAAAAAGTAAAGCGGCGGTTTTTATTTCGTCCGCGTTTGATCCTAGTCCGTTACTATCGTTTCTTATTCCTAAAAGTAAAGGACTCGTAACTCTATGCGCTACAATTAGCTTATTACTACATTCGTTAGATAAGTATTCGTAATGAGCCGGAGCGTCGTTTAAGGGTATATCGTCTACCGTTGTTTTACTTTCGGCGTTATTGTTAAAGGCTATTATTACCTTCTCTCCTCTTGCGCCGGTAAGCTTTCGCATTACGTCGTTTTTAATTTGGAGCTGTTGATTAACGTCCGGTGAGCCGTTATTAAAATTTACGATTTTGGTGCCCGAAAAATTATTTTGAACGTCGTTAATAAGGTAATCTGATATCTCGCTTTCTAATTCCGCGTAAGCTAGTCCGCCTTGATAATCGACGGGGCATATATAATCGTAGCCGGAAACGTATCTTTTACATATTTTAATTTCCGGTTCTTTGCCGTTACCAAATCCAAAAGAAGCAATTCGTTTAGGATTATCGTTTGGCTTAACTTTTGACCAATCTGCAGCGTAATAATAAGCTTCTATTTTTCCGTCTTCGTTACATTTTTCCGGTCTTAAGGTTTGTCTTGGAAAATGCTCCGCTTTTACTACTTTACTATCTTGATAAAGAACTTGAAAAGATCCCTCTCCTAGTAATTTAAGATCTAAGCAAACCTTTCTTAAACAATGGTCAGAAACTATAGATCTCATTGCGGCGTATTCGTTAGGCTTTTGACTATTATTGAGAGCGTCAATTCCTTTGCCATATATCATATTCGCTATACCGTTAATAATAGCGTTATTAGTTGTAGAATTGGTATATAAATCTATTAGATATTGGTAGTAATTATTATCGTCTCCGTAATTTACCCATTCTCTTTGCTTGTCTTCGGATATTTGAGGTCTATTATAAGAGGCTAAATTAACTATATGTAGGTTCTCCATTATATTGTAATAAATTCGTTTGTAGTATCGTTAGAAGTATACTCTCCGCTATTGATTGTATATTGAGGTAAATCGGTTTGATTAGTACAATATATTTTATCCTTAAAGATAACGTTTGTACCGGATAAAACGGTTAGCATATAGTATATACCTTGTTTTAAGGTTGTAAAAGAAGCGCTATATCTATTATAGTATAGGTTTTGAGTTACCCCGGTTGTAGCTTGACTATATACGCTTTTATTTTGAGTTTCGTCTACTATATTAAAAGTATAAGAAGCTCCGGCGGTATATTCTCTAGGTATAAAGTTTATATTTTGAGCGTTGTTAGTTTCTTGCAATACTATCATATATATATAATAAAAAAAATTGTTTTTTGTTAAATTAAATATTAAAATAAATTGTTAATTATTTGTTTATATTAAAAAAGGTTGTATATTTACAAAGTAAAACAATAACAAACAACTAGAAAATATGACTGCTACAATATCAAAAAACCTAAATACAAATAAATTTGAAGTAAGAAAATGGGATAATAATCATAATGTTATAGAAACATTTACTTCAAAAAAAAGAAGTATCGCATCAGAAGTATTTATAAAATGGTATTTTAATAGAGAAGAGTAAAAAAAAGGGGGCTAAAAACCCCCTAATTTTACCAAATAAAAACCCTATTAAGAATTTGTACCTTGTGTAACTGTTACGCTCGGACTAAGTCCGGCAAAAGGATTTGCTTCCGTTGCTCCTTCTAAAAAGTTTGCGGGAACTTGCTCCTGCGCGTTGAACGTTAACGTATATCCGCTTAATTCAGACATTCCCGATCCAGTCACAATCGTACCGCCGCTTACGTCGCATCCGTGTTCCGCTCCCATTAGGAAAGCATTACCGTTATAATCTTGCACTATAATATGCGGTCTCCCATAACTCATAAGCTTTAGCTCTTTATGGTCTTGTACCGTTAATTTCTTTAGAGTAAGGTTTAACGTTTGCTCGAAGAAAGTCGTACCATTTTCTCTTGAAGAGGTAATCGTTTGTTCGAACGAAGAGTTACCTTTTAATTGATATTCAAATACAGTTACAGAACCTAAACTGTCTACAACATCTGTATCTGTACTATCATACGTAAGTGTTAAATCACCAAAGTCTGCAAAAAATACAGCCTTAATGCCACCAACCGAATCTTTACACGGTTCTTTTCTACCTTTTGTTAAATCACAAGCCATATCTATACTTTTTTTAAATTAAAAAAGGTGAGCAGGCACAACTAGCTTACCCACCTCTTCTATTGGTTAATTACTAATTAAGAATAAAGTACGATATCACTTCCGATGCCATACTGAACTCCAGCTGTAAATCTCATTACTACTCTTACATTCTGGCTTCCGTCAATATCCGCCATATCGATCACTTTCACTTCGTTATGATCTGACAGTAAACCGGTACCAAAATAAAGGTTAGTTTTCTCTGCAGCTACCATTGTGTTATCCGCTAATCCGTTAGCTACCGCGAGCTTTACGCCATCAAACGAAAGTGTCCCTCCGGTATACCATTGAGTACCGTCTGCGTTTATACCCGCAGCCCCTACGTTTGTGGCAAAACCACCAAGCGCTCTAACATATGCTCTCGCTACGTTCTGCGATACATATATAAATAGGTCATCGCTTGTATAGAGTGAGCTACCGATCGCATCTACTACGAGTCCTAATTTTGCTATTACATTTGAAGAATCTACCGCAGCTCCTCCGCCTACGTCCGTAACGTCCGCGTCTGCTAATAGAAGCTCTTTAAAACCTCCGAACTGTCCAGCCGTTGCAGCTGCTCCGTTCCAAATCGATTGCTCCGTTCTTTGAGCTACCTTTTCGGCTACGTGACCGATTAAGAAGTCAGCAAAAGAGCTAGGTAAACTATCAAAAGCTGAATATCCCATAGAAATAGCATCCCAGTCGTTTTGAAAATCTTTTTTACAAAGTTGTAAGTTTACTTGTTGATTTGACGGTGTAATTATACGCTCAGTTAATGTTAAAGTCGATGTTGGATCGAAGTCACACGTTGCATCTTTTACGATATCGTCAGAAGCTACTTTTTTAATAACTTCTTGGTATTTAATATTTGGTTTAACGGTAATTAATCCGTTGTCCAAAGTTGAACCACTTAAAAGAGCTGCAGAGATATATTGACCTGCGGACTCACCGCTATATGTGGTTGTTAATGAATTTGTCGTTCCCATTGTATATTTTTTATTTATTAATTATTATGATTCACTTGCCCAGACACCGTCTCCGCCTGTTAAATACCAGTCGGTTAACGCTACGGCTTTAATCGAACACCAATCGCCTTTATTAGCAGTTGCTTTTGTATTGATCCAATCTTTATTATCTACACCGCCCGATTGTACAGCCGCTACAGTTCCGTGGATTGCATCCGTTGCCGCAGGACTAAGCGTAATAATATTATTACCGTCCGCTCCCGTATTACGGAAAGTAAATTCCATACCTATATTTTCTGAAGAAATAGCAGGAAGAGTTAAAACTATTGCGTCCGTTGCTATATTGAATTCAGTACCTGCTTTGTTTACAGGAATATCTTGAGTAGTAGTCAGAGTTTCTTGCTCCGCTCTCGCTCTTAATACGTCGTTACTTGTTGTTATTTTTGTTGACATTTAATTTAATTTTTAAAGTTTGATATTTTTTGCATTACTCTATCTAAAGTAGTATTGCCTCTTTTTTGAGAATAAAGATTCATCTTTTTTTCTGTTTCGTTTTCCGGGTTATGATTTACCTTTTCAACTTCAGACATTTCCTCTTTTTGAGCGTATACGGTTTTAGTTGTAGTCTCTTCGGATTTAACACTAGTCTCTGCGTCTTCGCTCATTTCTTCCTCTTTTGGAATAAGAATAGCTTTAATTTCTTCTACTACTTTTTTAACTTCTTCAAGTTCTTCCTTAGTAGCGTAACCCATTTCTTCTTTTTCCTCTTCCGCTTTTACTTCTTCAGCTTCTACTTCTTCGGTAGGCTCTTCTTCTTCAACGGCTCCGATAGAAGATATAATACCTTCCTGCTTAACAATTAAACTCTCACCGTCAATTAATTTATAATTTCCGATAGGTAATGGAACACGTTCGTCATCCGTTACTATAAAGATCTCGTTTCCCGGTTCGAAGGTCTCAGACTCTATAATAGTCCCGTTCTCAAGTTCGGCTTGTGCCAACTTTACTTCCTTTTCTTCGGATAATTCAACCCCAAGAATTTCTTTTACTTTATTTAGCATATCAGTTGATTTCATATATATATAATAAATTACTTTTTTGTTTGTTGTATTTTTAGTTAGCCGCTTGACAAAGACCGCAATTATTATAAGCCGTTGCCGAAATTATTTCGAAGTGACCATTGTTTCTTGTTGAGGTTATAGTATAGCAATCCGAATGATTATTATGTACAAATTTTAAGTAATATATATCCCCTACCGTTAAATCTAAATCGTGAGTATGTATATGCTTAGTTCCTCCGCTACAATTAGTAACTTTGTAATATCTTGTCGTAGTAGTCTTTACTACATTCCCTATACCTTGCGCTTGTAAACTTCCGTCGCAGCATTCTCGAGAATAGGTTACTCCGTCTTTACAAAGACAAGCTCTTTTATCGTTTTGAGGACTTGGGTTATAATTCATATTATTTTATTGGAACGCAATTAGGTACTTTTTTGCCGTTCTTCATTTTAAAGCCTATCATTTCGTAACCGTCGTAACAAGGCTTTTTTAAATCCTCTTCCATTAAATCAAGTTCTTTAAGTTTAGAACCCGCCCAACGTAACCCGGCTTTACCTCCCCATAGTAAATATGATATAGTACCGCAAGCTTTCGTATCGTTTTCGTCGTAGTCTTCTCGCGCTCTACTTAGGTAACTAAACATTCTTTTAATAGTTTCCGTTGTTATAGGTTTTCCTTGAGCTAATTGCTGCGCTCTTACTTTACCTACTTGAGTCGCGCATTTGTTGTTTACTTTTTCGTTTAACTCGATACCTCTCTTAGCGTTATTTTTTACACCGCTAGGATAATCAGAGAAAGACTCTAATTTTTCTTCTTGTAAAAGTTCTTTTAGTTCTTCAACTAGATATTCGTCTTCTATTTTAGATAAATTATCTTTTATAGGTTCGTTCGGTCTTGTTTCTAATTTTTCCGCGAAGTATCCTTCTATGCTAAAACCTTTCACGTCTCCGGCTTTGACCTGCTGCCAAACTTTATCGTTATTTACTTTTACGGATATCATCCAAGTTCCAATAGGTACGTTAAGATTGTACATACGGCTTTTATCTTGCTCGGATTCTACGATCCAAGATTCAACGGTAGATAAACCTTTAAGCTCTAGTTGATGCTCAAGAGTTGAGTTGTTTTGATTACCTCTAATAAAGAATAACTCGCTAGCTTTTCTAACTGTATCCTTACTAAAAAATATATAATACTCCGAATCCTTATTTTGTCTATATATAGGCTTATTCGGAATTAGCGCTGGACCAAGAAGGATGCGTTTTTCTTTATCTACCTCCGCGAATTTAAACTCTTGATTTTTTAAAGCTATAAAATTCTCTTCTATTGCCGGGTTTTCCACTACGCTTACTGCTTCCACTCCGGAAACTTCGTCGTTTTCGTCTATAAATAATTCAACTATATCCATATTAATATAATATTTTTTAAGTTGTTTTGTTATATATTATCCTATCGAAGCTCCTTCGACTATATTTCTATCTAGAGACTGCGCCGTAGATACCTCAGAACTAACTACGAAAGCTTTTAACGGCTTTTTACTATCCTCTCCTATTGCTTGAGCTAATTGATTCTCTGGCGCCGCTCCTACAACGTTAAAACTCGGCGCTTGAGGCGTAGAAGTTGCGGCTCCTCCTCCGGCTCCTATCGAAGCGCTAGGTTTTTTAGAGCTTACAATACTTTTTATAGTTTTAAGAGCAAAAGCCCCCGCTATTCCCGCCTGTATAAAAGGATATGCCGGGAACGCTACCGTTATTGGCGAAGCTTGCGCCGTAGTATAGGCGTTTTGTACTCCTTGAACTCCGGATATAGTAGCTTGAGCTAAAGCCGCTGCCTTACCTACCTTAGATCCTTCCCCCGCAAGACTTATAATAGAGTTTAAGGTATTGTCTCTTTGAGCATTAGCTAAATCTAGAGCTGCCGCTTCCGCATCTTCCTTTTCTTGTCTTAATCTATCTTCCTCCGCTTTTGCTTTGGCGTCCGCGTCGGCTTTCTCTTTGGCTAACCTATCTCTTCTCTCTTTGTCTTGCGCGTCTTTTAAATCTTGAGCCGCTTTTATATCCGCCGCTTCTTTATCTCTTATTGCTTTTAACGCAGCTGCCTCTTCTGCTCTTGCCGCTATAATTTGACTAGTTACTTCTTTTTGTTTTGTAAGCTTTGCGGTTTCAAGATCTATTAATCTCGCTTTTAACTGCTCTTCCTCTAAAAGATCTTCTTTAGTAGAACCGGATAAAGTATTCTCTTGTCTTTTAGCCTCAAACCTTAATCGCGCCGCTTCTATTTCTTGGTTTGTTATTTTTTCTTCTATAGCTCCCGCTTCCTCAAGGAATCCAATTCTCTCTGCAATAGAAAACTTCTCTTTATTAACCGCCTTTTCTAGAAGCTCGGCTCTATCTCTATTAGCTTTAGCTCTAGAAACTAGTAAAGCTCTCTCCGCTCTATCCGCCTCCGCGTATTGATCAGCAAGAGTACCGGCTAACTCTATCTCTTTTTTAGTCTCTTCGTTAAAGTTTTTGATTCCGTTTACCGCGTCTCCTATACCGTCTTTAAATCCTTGAAGCGCAGCCGCTGGATCACTAAATATTTTAGTAAGAGATAGAATACTTTTCCCTAAGTTTGCAAGTATATCAATAACGTTGCCGGTAACTACTCCGATTTGCATCATTATTTTAGCAAACTTATTTTGTCCTTCCTCGGAATTAGTAAACGCCGCTCCAACCGCTCCAATAGCTAAAACTAAAGCTCCTATACCTGTAGCTATAATTGCTACTCTTAAGGATTTAAAGCTTTTTATTACTCCTCCAATAGTTGTAGTTAATCCTTTAAATTTTGTTATTGCACCGCCGGTAGCCGCGTCTAGTTGATCGCCCATAACGGTTGCTCCGTCAGATACGTTTTTAGTTTCCTTACCTACGTCTTCTATTGACTCTTTTAAATCGTCTACGTTATCTATCGCGCTGTCGGTTTTTACCTCGACATCCATTACTATTTTTCCCATAATCCTCTTTTATATTGATTAAGCCCCTCTTTTATTGTTTGAGGTAGTTTATTTTTTCCTAAAGCTATATCTATAAACTCGCCTCTTGCGTTTTCTTCTTTAGCTATTTCTAATAAATCTAATATATTCTGTATCATATTTTTTTGTTTATGATGTACTTTG
>Ga0181394_1001231_pt1 | contig 11254 bp, 4 predicted proteins | sample 17SPOviralmetaG_FD_130123 | JGI IMG/M metagenome (GOLD analysis project Ga0181394, IMG submission 130123) | Marine viral communities from the oligotrophic San Pedro Time Series (SPOT) site, San Pedro Channel, CA, USA - 17 SPOT_SRF_2010-11-23 | ecosystem: Environmental > Aquatic > Marine > Strait...
CAGCAGTAAGCTCTGTCATTTTATCTAAAAACTTACCTGAAGCACCCTTAAGATCTGTTTTTTTAATCTTCTGTATAATCTCTTCAGCTTTTTTTCTAGCTTCCTCTTTTGTAAATCCTTTGTTACCTACGGCTTTGAGAGCAGCTTCTACTTCTTTTTCAATAGCTTCTGCTGTCTTAGGTGCGTTTTCTTTCAAATACTTATTTACATAGTTAGATCCCTTTTCTTTTTGTTCTTGAAAAAACTTAACTATCTTCTTAGCTGGTTCACTTTGTATAACTTCTTCACCTTTTTCTTTTGCAGCACCTACAGCTTCTTTAGCTGCTCCTACAACGCCTACTGCTTTTACTTTATCCCTTACTGCTTTAGCACCTTCAACGATTGCTCCAGGAACCTTAGATATAGCTTGTCCAGCACGTTTAAGTAATCCTGCTGGCGTTTTAGCTTGCGCTTCATCAATACCTTCTGTTGTGTATTGCTCAAACTGTCCTGGTGTAAGCCCTTTAGATGATCGTTTAACACGTGAACCATCTTTAGTCATTTTACCTTTACGAACAGTTGCTATTTGTTCTACAAGATTGTCAAGTCCTGCTATTTCTTGATTTGATGTTTCTTCTAGTCCAGCATAGTTAGCCTCTATACCTTCTATAGCTTCTTGTAGCTTTTGTTTATTTTTGATAGTTTTTTTCTTAGATTCTATCGCAGCATCAGCCTTCTCTCTTTCTTTTTGCTTAAATCTTTCTATCTGAGCTATTTTAACTTTTTGTAAAAATATTTGATTCTTACCTTCATAGCTCAAGGTATTATCTTGATGTGCCGACTGGAACATTTCAGCATACTCATCAAATGTGTCTTTTATTTCTTCAGCATATTCAACAGACATTTGTTTTTCAGCAACCATACGATCAAGCTTTTCTTTAGCTCTATCAGGATTACCGTTATCGTTAATAAGCATACCAGCTATAACTTCTGCTCTTTGCTGTTCTGCTTGTTCAAAAGTTGCATTGCTTTCTAACTGATCATTAAATGTTGTTCTTTGTTTTTCTAGCTGATATTCTCTTTCGGCTATTGCATCTACATAACCCCCTCGTGCACCCATAGTAAGACCAAGAGCAAACGAGCTCACTCTTGTTTCTTTCATCTCTGGACTATTAAAGAACTCCATAAAGCCTGGATAGCCCTCGCCTACATCATAATTAGAAAGATCAGGTCTTTCTTCATATATAGCTTTACGCTTAATCCATTCTTGATATACTTCTTGGTATTGTTCAGTGAAACCTTCTATTGATCCTGATGCTCCTGCTTGTAAAAATGGTGCAATCTTTTGACCAAACGTAACACTACTTTTTGGTACAGATTTCATACCAGCTGAAAGACGACCTAAACCTCCAAAGGTAAGACCAAACTGTAACATATCGACACCAATCCATTTAAGGTTGTCTGTATAAACTTCTTTTGCAGCTGCTGAAGCTTCTTCAGGAGTTAGACCTGCTGCTAATGCTTCTGTGAGTGTTTCTCCTGCTACAAAAGCTCCTTCTGCTAAGTTACCTCCGATACCACCACCAACTGCTGAAACTATAGCTTGCGGTCCTTTTGCTAGTGCTGCTGTTTCATCTAAAAACTTATCACCAACCTTAGCTGCTGGATTGTACATTTGTGCTTTTTTCAAATTCTTTTTAGTTACACCTTTTACTTGTGCTTTAAAAAGATTTGATCCTCCTTTTGCAAACTTAACAGCTTTGCTACTATTAAGTAAAAATTTTGTACTAGCTCCTGCTGCACCCATACCTGGCACAAAAAATGACATAGAGTATGGCAATAGTCTTGCAACCTTAGTTGTCCAGAACGATGGATCTGCCATTGAAGACCACGATATATTTTCTAATTCAGGCGGAATAAATACATCATTCTTCATTTGTATTTCCTGCCCTTTACGTTTTAAGTAAGACGCTACTGTTGTGTTAATACCTGCTTCTGGATCCCATGGTGTAATTGTTGATCCAATAAAATCAATAGTTTGTCCAGTACCTTCTACTAAATCTCCCCATCCTGCCGCTATACTTCTACCAAAATCGGATTGTTTTGTTCCACCCGCAACAGATAAACCAGCTGCCGCCCCAGCCAAAGTACCCATAGGTCCACCTATTGAACCTATTAAACCGCCACCTATAACTGCTGCTGCATCACCTGCTGTAATATCTGGTGCTAAAAATGTATCAGGATCTGTTATTTGCTGATTGGGATTTTCACCATATATCTGTTGCTGCAATAAACCCCCAGATTCCTCCATCATTTCAGAACCAGTAGCATTTGATATAGCCCTATTGTATGCTTGTTGATCTTGATTTATTGACTGAAATAAAGAACCAAAACCTTTTGACTGCATACCTTCATCGTACTTTTTTGCAGCTTCTGCTGGTTTTTCTTCAGCATTTATATTTTTTGTGAAATTAAAAAAAGTACCCATTAATAGTTGAAATATTTAGTCCAAAGTCTTGATCTTGACTTTAAGTTGTTAACTTCTTCTTTTGTAGCTGTTTTTTCTTTGTATCTATAATATAGCTCTAGATTACCTGATGTTAAAATTTGATGCAATTCAGGATCAGTTTCTTTAATCCTGCTAAGATTAGCTATTGCGCTATTCATAATCTCATGTGTGTTTGCTGTATTATTCATTTTTGCTTGTTGTCCCGCACCCTCTAAAAGCTCTGTCATAACTATTGGTAGCATCTTATTATCGATTCCTGCGTTTAACATGCTTATAGCTATTGGAGTTGAATATGTTTGAGCTATTAAGTCTACACCACCTTCGTTACCCTCTGCATATATAGTTGACAGTTGGTTTTGTGCTTTTTTCTTAAGAGCTACTTGTTTTTCTTTTCTCTTTTTGTCCTTAGCAAAGTTAGCAATATTTGTTCTTGTTGATGAAAGCGTTTCATTTATTTTTTCATCTTTATCTAAACCAGCTATGTTGACATAGTCCATACTTAGTTCTTTGTAGTATACATCGTCTTGGAACATGTCGTCCTCTTCCATTTGTATAATATAGGCTGGCTGAAATTGAACATCATCTAATGCTGCAAGTTTTTCATTTATAGTAGAAGCTCTATTAGTTGGATCCAAATCTGATTCACCTTCTGTCATCAATATCTCTATGGTTCTTCCAAACTTATCTTTACCAATGGCTTTTTGTCCAACAAAAATCCCTTTGATTAACATGTCATCTAAGTTTTTTTCCATAGATAACGGACCAAGCTCATCTTCAGTAATCATGCTACCCTGGAAATTAAACAGTCCTGCACCATCTCCAAAGTTTTCTATAATAAAGTCTCCTTCATCAAACTGTATTCTATCACCAAATACTTGACGTAAAACTTTTTCTTGCATATCAGGATTGGTAAATATTTCACCACTTGTCTGTGCAACTATGCTATTTTTAACTATAGGTCTTGAGTTTTCATCGTACCCAACCAACATATCGTAATATTGATCAGCACCAGACGCTTTAAATATATCTCCATATGAGTATTGTCTAAGCTGTGCACCTGTAGCTTTTGGTGCCATATCCAAACCTTTAACAAGTTCAGTACCTAAGGTTGTTTTAATTTCTTTTTCACCGTAATCAGCAACTTGCGTGCCAGCCAATCTTTCTTCAAGATATGGCATCATTAAAGTTGGATCTTGATAAACAGATTTCATTATCTCATTTTTGTTAGGATGATCTCCAATATGATATTCAAAGTCTGAAATTAAAGTAGCTTGATTAGCTAATAGGTAATGTTCTAATCCAACTTTTTCTTCTACAGTCATGTCTTTTAAAAATTCTGTATCAATCTCACCATCTAATTGTCCTCTATATGTTATCGCATCTGTTTCTCCATTCATAAATTTAGCATAGTTATCTTTATCTCTCATAGAGATTAAATGCCCTTTATTTGAATTTTGGGCTTGTATAATTTTAGCTAAATTTCCTTTATTTTGTGAAACTTGATAAACAAAATCGTTGTTGTTTAGTTTGTATTGGTATTCGGAAATCAATCTATCTATACCAAATTGTTTAGCTTTTTCATATGATCCATATTGACGCAACATATCATTTATAGGAGTAAGATAGTCATCAGACATTTGTCTAATTTTTTCTTTGTCTTGTTGTCTTGCGTGCTGCCCTGTTAATAGATTGTTAGCTATTGAATATGATTGATCAATAGATTGTTGAAATGCTTGTCTTTGCGCATCTTCTTGCGCTTGTTGCTTATCTTGCATTGTAGAAATGGCCTGCATATATTGCAACTCTTCATTTCTTCTTTCTTTTCTACTAGACGATCCAAAAAATCCTGCTAAAGCATTGTATCCGTATGCATCCATATTAATTTGGGTTAACTGATCCTGTTGTAGTGTTAGATGAACCAGGGGTGTTTAATCCAACTATAGGGTTATTACTATTGTTTTGTATTTTGTTAGCTAACATTTGTTCAAACATATTTTTGTAGATACTTGATTGATCATTCATGTTATCTGCAACTTGTTGAAATGCTAATTGTGCAAAATTAGAAGCTCCCTGTTTGTTTCTAATTTGTTCTGCTAAGTCGTCTGCTCTTTCCGCAGCTCCTTTTCTATATTCAAACTCTTCTTTAAAATTAAGAGCCTGTCCATATTTATCCATATTTATTCTTTGTAACTCTGCATCTTTTGCTGCAAAGTCTAATAAAGCTGTAGATCTTTGCGCATCAAGTACGCCAGAGGTAGCTAAAAATTTAGCTCGATCTCCTGCTGTACCTCTTACAGAATTTTCAATACCTATTTGATATGCTTTATCTATATCTTTTCTGTGTTTAGCAGCCTCTTCAGGAGTAAAACCCATTTTAGAAAGTTGTTGTGTTTGATATAAATGTTTTTTAAACATATCTGACAAACCAGGCAGCTCTAAAGGTTTAATTTCCTTCATAGCATCATTGTAAGCTTGTCTGCCCATAGTTGCAGCTACTAATGTGCCAGGACCGCCTATCATGTCTGTAATCTGTTTTACAAGACCTAATCCTTTTGCTAATCCATCACCTACCTTACCCAATGAATCCCAAAAACCTTTGCCATCTTTAGCGTCATTATTCGAAACGTTATCGTTTTTAATTGTTGGCTCGTCTATATCTTCTGGCTTTATTTCAACTTCAGGAAGATTAACAACAAAATCATTGGGTATACTTTGAGGAATCTCAGCTTTTTTCTCTGGCTGATTTTCTATTTCTTTATTTTTTGTACTATTAACAATTCGATCAGACAAACCATAACTACCCTCTGGGGTTTCAACATCTTCTAAATCAGACATTCCATATCCAAAAGGACCTTCCGATCTTGGAGCTCCTTGAACTTCTGATAATTCTATAGAAACTTTGTCTATCTGTTTTTTAAGACTAATAATATCATCATTGCTAAAATCTATAGCGTTGTCTTGTATAACAGCTAACTGTTCTCTTAATCTTTTTTCTTGCTCAACTAAACCTGATAGTTTTGCATTTTTATCAAAGCTAGTTTTATAGTTTTCTAATTTTTCTTTTGCTATCTTATAAGCATTAAGATCGCCAGGTTGATTAGTAGCAAGATAGGTTTTGTACAGTTTATTAACTTCAGTTGTAAGCTCATTTTGCGTTTTTAGTCTAGCTTGTTCTTTTTCTTGCTTATCCCTGTTTTCTAAACTTGTAGTGGCTTTTTCTCTATTTGCTTTTTGTTTTCTTTCATTATAGGCTACTAAGTCCTTTGGATCTTGTTGCAGTTGAACTGGCTTTGGACCTACAAATGTAAATCTTTTAGCAAAAGGACTTTGTTCGTTTCCCTCTGTTGAAAAGAAGGCTCTATAAAATTTAGTACCATCTTCAAACTCATCTTCTTTCATAACGTTGTCAGAACCTTCTGACTCAGCGCCAATAGATGTGTAGATGTTTGCTATATTATTTATTTCTTCTTGTGTATAACTTTCATCATCCGCAGAGTGTGTCCAAGTGTTTGTTTCTGAATTATATGAAGAAGTAAAATCTGTATACTTATTTGTTTTTGTATCGTAGACTTTATAAGTTACACCACCTCTACCTTCAGTATTTAATATATCACTAAAACCTTGTATATAAGATATTCTTTTATTTTGCGCGTCTTCTGATTGATCTTGTGGCATTTCAAACTCTAGCATAAATTGAACTACCGCGTCATCTACATTATCAAACTCCGAATTTAAATATCGTTGCGCTTCTGATTCTTCTAATGCAAAATCTATTTGAGCTTTCCAATTGCTTTTCCAATCAGGAACCTGTTGTTGCAATCCTGATTTACGAGTTTTAAAAGTATGCTGAAATAAGCCAATACCTTTATTTTTCATATCTCCAATTTCTACAGCATCAATATAAAAATCTGACTCTGCTTTTATATTAGCTAAAATACCCATAGCTTTATTATGAGTCATTTTAGGCTTAGTCATTAAATAGTCATAAACCTGTTTTGGTGATATTTGTTGTGTTCCTGGAAGTACTGCCATTCTATCCCATATTATTTTTCTTCCATTTAGAGTGATTAGCTTTTATCATGGAAAGTATTTCATCATTACTCATGTCTTCATTGTACTGTTTATCTATGTGATCATATATACCAGCACCTTTTTTTGCGACCTGTCCTGTTGGATTGCCATTCTTATCTAATACAGTACCATCTTGAGCTACAGGTAGTGGATTGTCTTTATGGCTTGCTTTTCCAGGAGTTATGTTATTTTGATTATCTGCCTCTTCTTTAAATATCTCAACAGCTGTATCGTTGTCTCCTTTATCCATAGCATCACGCATTTCTTCTTCTCTATTGTTTACTAACTCTCGTCCAGTAAACTCAGCTTTTGGCATTTCTCCACCAGCAGCAGCTGTTCCTTGTTCTTGTGGAATCATTTCTTCTTCACCTCCTTGCTCCTGTTGATCTTGTTCACTATTTTCCAAAACATTTACAGCTGTAGCAGGATCTATTTCATTATCAATTTCTTCACCGCCAAATACTTCTTCGTAAGATTCTGGATCAGCAGATTTTAAAAATGATTGTGATATGTTTTTAGCCTGATCTAAATTAGCAAAATCATTATCTCCAATAGGACCATCAAAAAATACATTTTTAAAGAATTGATTTTGTTCTCCTTTATTTTCTCTTATGTAATTGTCAACTACACCTTTGTAATCATTTTTTACTATTGCATCAAATAAATTTTCATTTATATCATTTGTGCGCATGTAGTCTTGTATAACAAATTGACTCTTAATTGGTAATCGATCAAAAGCATCATTACCATATTTTCCATCTATATATTCTTCAGCTTTTTCTTCAGCTTTTTCAACAATATCACCAAGAGTTTCCTGTACAGACTCATTAGATCTAACGCCAAAGTCAGCTTTTATTTTTTTAGCTTTTGTTAAATCATCTGTTACCCCCAAAGATATACCCATCCCTGCTTTAATTTCGTATTTACCATTATCTAACGGCTGTATAAAAGCTTCAAAAGAATCTGTTTCTTCATGATAACCTTTCATTTGTGGATTTTCTAATCCTGCAAGTGTTTGAATATAGTTTGGATATGCCTGCATTTTAAGAGCTTTATTAATAAATAAAACACCATCAGCATCTTGCAAGCCTTCTTCTTCAATAAGTTGTTCTATAGTGTCATCAGAATCTGCATCATCAAAGTGACCACCATTAGCGTACTCATCTTGCTCTGCAAGTTTGTATAATCTTTCTAATTTGTCATTCATTATTGTCCTATTTGATTTTGTTGATAGAATCCAATGCCATCTTGTCCCGTACGCTGTGCAAAACCAGCAGATCCACCACTTATACTTGGGCCTCCACTAACTACTCTCGGAGTAAATCCTGGACCTACGCCACCTTGATTAGCACCTACACCCATAGCTGCAGGAATCAATGGTGATTGCATCATTGCTTCTGGCACCGTTGGTAATGGCTCCATTCTTGGTAAAGGCTCTTCTTTTCCTTTGCCTCCTAATAAATCTTTAACACCGCCAACAACACCTTTTACAACATTGCCAACTCCTTTGACTACAGCTTTAACGCCTTTGCCTACAAATTTAACAGCATCTTTAGCAACTTTAATTCCAGTAGTCACAACCTTCTTAGCTACTTTAGCAACTTTGGTTACAACCTTTTTAGCAACATCAACGCCTTTCTTTACAATCTTTGTACCTGTTTTTACAACTTTCTTAGCTACCTTAGCTCCTGTTTTAACAACTTTTTTTGCAACTGCGCCAACTTTTTTTCCTACTTTTTTAACACCCTTTTTAATTTTCTTTATAGTCTTTTTAATTTTTCCTTTAAGTTTTTTAAAAAATCCTCTTTTTTTCTTTTTTCTTCTTTTTCTTCTTCTTCTTTTAAAGAATCCACCAAAACCAAACTCTTCTTTTTCTTGAGATGATAAAAAATCAAAAATACCTTCACCTTCTGGAACATCGTCAGTAAGTTCATTGTACTCTGGAACATGTCCTAAAAGACCACCTTCACTATATTGTGTTGTTCCATATGTGTTACCATATCTTGCAGCACTTTGATAATATTGCTGTGCTTGAAATTGATTAGCTTGTGCTTGTCTGTTTCTTTCAATACCTTCTAAATAAGCGTCACGTATCTCTTGCTTTCTTTGAGTTACTGCTTCTTCATATTCACGTTGTGCTTTTGCTCTTGCAGCTTTACGAGCTTTATCTCGTTTTTTCTTTCCACCAAGTAGCGATATACCTATACCTATTAAAGCACCTATTGGTCCAGCTGCCATACCAAGTTTTGCAGTTAACGCTGTGCCTACTGTTGTTCCAGCTACTTTAGCTCCAATAAAAGCACCTGCACCTGCACCTGATATACCAGCTCCAAGCATTTCACCACCCGTAAATGTAGTTGGATCATCATCATCAAATGCACTTCTTACAAGTCTTCCTGCTAAGTATGTAGGTATTGCTGCACTTGCTTTACCAGCCATTAAGTTACCATAGTATGATTTAGATGCAGCAGCAAACTTAGTGGGAACTTGAGTCATCGTATCTGCTCCAGGTATTGCAACACCATCAGCTCCTGGTACAGACTTAAATCTTATTTTGTCAACGAGATTACTTACACCTTTACCTTGAAACAAACCTTCTTTACCAAATAGTTGTTTACCCAACATTGCAGCTTGAGGAATCATTCCTACCATTTGTCCTGCCCCTATTTTTTGTCTTTGATCAAAAGCTGGCTCAATATATGGCACTTCAGGAAACATAGCTTGTGCAGCAGAATACGCTGTATAGTTACCCATATTGTTTTGGTTGTATGCATACGCAGGTATTGTATTATTATACATATCTTGTGCCTGTGTATTAAAATCTCCATACGGGCTAAACATGTTTCCGTATTGTTGCTGTATTGATGTAACGTCTGTTATTGCCATTAATTAAAAGATTTTCGGTATTTAGCCATTATTGCAAAGATATTAAATTTTTCTTGAGTTCTTGCTGTTAGCTTAACTCTCAGATAAGTACCAGTTAATCTAGGGTTTTTAGTTCCTGCAAATAAATTCCTTATTGGTGCTCTCAAAATACCTTCTCTATATTTATGTAAAGTGTGTTGAAACTCTGTTTCTGTTTGATAGAATGGATTATTATCGGTTTGTATGTTTTGTCTACCTATATCACTAAAGTCTGTAACAAATTCTATTTTCTCTACATATCTGCCAATATCTGTTGATGCTATATTATTTGAATTTACAGCTTTATTACGATCTGTTTGGTTAACAGAAGTCCCATAATATACATTATTAACGTCACCTGTAGACATTACTACATTTAAATTGTCAAATTTTTTGTTTTCACCTGGTCCTTCATTTATTACTTTTTCTACAAAAGAAGCATGTATAACGGGAGCTCTTGTAGACATTGGTGCCTCTACAGTTAGTTTATCATTTATTTCGTATGAATCCGTAGATGTTATTGTAATATTAGACTCATACATAAAGCCATCTTGTGCATCAATTGTTGCTACAACATTACCTGACTGATCTTTAATATTGTATGTTCCATCAGGATAATTCGATCCTGGATCTAAAATGTGTATTGCTGTTATAATTCCATCTGTATCAACTGCAGAAACATTCATAAGAGCAACGAATCCAGAAATATTTTCATAGTTTAGTTCAAAGGCTTCAGCTAAAGTTTTTGAGTGTAACTGCGGATCAGAAAAGAATGTAGTTTTGTTAGCAAGCTTATGATCCCATTGCCACAGCTGCATACCACCTTCACTTAGTTCATGCGAACCATATGCATATTTTGCTGGATTCCAATAAAAATTATTAGAAGTTCCGTATGCTCCAGATAGCTGCGCTCCCATTATAGCAAAACCAGTATAGCTTGAACCAGAAACATAATTAACATGATGAAATCCTGCCGCTAAGTTTCCAATTGAATTATAGTACAGCCATGGCACTCTTGATTTTGGTGTCAATAAATTACCTTGATGTTCAATCCATTGTTGAGGATAAACTGAATATTTACTAACAACTGCATTAAGATCTTCACTAAAAGCTATTGTTGTTGAGATGTAAAACTTTTCAGCAAAACCACCAACACCTACACCATCTGGATATTGATCGCTAGCAGAACCAACACTTAATCTATCTAATGGATTTCTACCTACTACTTCATATGTTGTAGCACCAGTAGTTTGATTAACATTTCTTCTATTCAAAACATAAGTTCCTTCTGGATACTTTGTTCTGTCATATTGATCTATTCTCAATCTATCATTGAATGTAAGATATAGTGTATTATTTTGATAATCAAAACCTCCATGTATTCCAATAAAATATAAAGGCATGTCAGCTAAATTAACTCTAGGAGCTTTATGATACCTGTCTTTTATATTTAATCTACCATACTGTATTGCTTTTTTAAATAAATCTCTACAACCTATTTCATCTGACAATACTGTAAATTGTTTTGATGTATCAAACTTTAGTAGTTTAGCATATCTAGAATCAAAAAAGTATAAACCAGACTCGCTAGCTATAACACTATGCATGTGTTGTGTACCATACTTTACAGATATATATTGATGCGATTCAATTGTATCTCCTGATCCAGTAAATAATGTTTGCCCACCTGTAGCATCTGATAAAAATGTTCTTGGATTTACAAGTAATTGTCCAAATGCATTTTCTTGTACAAAATATATTTCGTTATTGAAATTAATCAATCTATTTATA
>Ga0181394_1001232_pt1 | contig 11252 bp, 27 predicted proteins | sample 17SPOviralmetaG_FD_130123 | JGI IMG/M metagenome (GOLD analysis project Ga0181394, IMG submission 130123) | Marine viral communities from the oligotrophic San Pedro Time Series (SPOT) site, San Pedro Channel, CA, USA - 17 SPOT_SRF_2010-11-23 | ecosystem: Environmental > Aquatic > Marine > Strait...
AATATAAGCGCAACATGGGACATCTCAAGGTTGAGCTTAAATACAGATATAATAGATTAATAGAAAAATTAAAAATTAAGTAACTATGGGACTAGACATGTATTTAACCAAGAAGACATATCTTGGTACGCAATGGGAACACAGAGGTGTAACAGCAGAAATCACAGTAAAAAGTGAAGGTAAAACTGTTGACGTAGGTATAAACCCACATAAGATAGAAGAAATAACTGAATCGGCTATCTATTGGCGTAAAGCAAATCACATTCATAAATGGTTTGTAGAAAACGTACAAAACGGAGAAGATGACTGTGGCACATATCCTGTTTCATTAGATCAGCTCAAAGACTTAAGAGATCTTTGTGAAGAAGTTATAAACAACAGAGATAAAGCTCACGAATTGTTACCTACACAAGCAGGTTTTTTCTTTGGTGGTCTAGACTATGATGTTCCAGGATATTTTGAAGATACTATCACTACTTATAATGATCTTCGTAAAATTATAGATAATTATCCATCAGGGACATTATTCTACGTTGATTACTATTATTCATCTTCCTGGTAATGAGTTACGATAATTGGAAACTATCCAATCCACAAGACGATGGCTGGACCTCTGATGAGGTTACCAGCTGTTGTGGCGTGGCACAGGAAGGTAGCGGTGCAAGTAATTGCTGTGACGCAAGATTTTGGGCAGAAACAGATATTTGTGGTGAGTGTAGGGAACACGCAGACGAATATATGATATGCACAGAATGCGAAGAAGACGATTCACAATATGAAATGATTAGTGAATACGAATATAATGAACGCAGACGAGAGGATGCACAAGAACATAATAGAGATGAATGATAATAAACTAATAGCAGAATACAAAACACCGATAAAAACTAATTTAAAATATAAATTTTCTACCAAATTTAATACTATTATTAAAGGTTACACAATTAGCGAAAGACTAAAGATGACAATAGGAAACATTGAATACCAACAGAAAAAAGGTTTATCGGACGATGAAGATTTAACTTTATTAGAGTACGAAATCGAAAAGCTTAAAGAGGTACTTGAAAGGGTGCAAGAGCTAGAGAAACAAAACAATTTTTAACAACTAAAACACAAGACAATGAAAGATAATAAACTAATAGCAGAATTTATGGGGCTACCAAAAGAGAAGGTAGGTTTAAAACAAGAAGTTATTTATGGTTTAAATCAAGATGATTGGTATACTTCCGATAATTTAAATTACCACCTATCTTGGGATTGGTTAATGCCTGTAATTCAAAAAGTAAATGAAGTATCGGGATATAATGATTACAACACCGATAGATTACATATTCAGAGAGTGTTAGATGATTGTATTAGCGAAAACGCAGTAGGTATAGATGAAGTACACAAAGCAGTAGTAGAATTTATTAAAAAATATAATAGAGATGAGTAAAATACATAATCCACTATTAGAAACAGCGTGTAATTTAATAATAGAGTTAGAAGATTACGCAAATGCTGAACAAAAAAAAAGAATAGATGAATTGTTCTATCAAATAGAAACCATTAACGAGTTAGATTTTCAAATGAATCTGCAAGATGAAAACAGAGATGAATAAAAGACATTTGTACAGTAGACTAACAGAAGGTGAAATGCATGTATATGCAGTATGGTTGTTAGAAGAATGTGACGAACCTGTAGATGAAATTGCTTGGTTGTTGCATCATTGCATGGCACATGATAAAGAACACGTAGCCATACAAGTTAAGCAAGTTGTTATGCATATTAATGATAATTTAAAAAAAAGGTCATAACTATTAAAGAAATGAGAGACAGGGAGATGAAAAGAGCCCTGAAACTATGTAAAACTGTAGAAATAGCAGCCAAAAAACTAGGAATTAGTGCAAGGTTGCTATATTTATTTAAAAGAAAAAATAAATTATGATTAAAGACACAAGAAAGTATTGGACTAAAGAAGTTGCAAAAAGACTAGAAGGTCGCACTATCGTTAAGATAGAATATATGCCTGAAGAAGAGGTAAAAGAATGGATGTGGTATAAAACACCAGTCGTAATACATCTTGATGATGGCGGTATGCTTATACCGTCTATGGATGATGAAGGTAATGATGGTGGTGCTATCATTACAAACTATCAAACATTAGGAACAATACCTGTAATATGAAAGTTAAATTATATCAACGACAAGTCTACTACAAAGTAGGCATGATTGAAATAGATGTGCCAAATTTCCTCGATCCATTAGAAGAGGTAGATAAATGGCTACATAATAATGAAGAACTGTGGGTAGATAAGCTTGCAGAAAATATGGACGAAGGTCCATTAGAACACGGTTTTGGTATGGACTCTTTGACTAATAGATGGTCAGATCATTGGGAAGACTGTGAATATTTATACGAACTGCCTAGCGGAAACGGAGGGCACATTTAATAAAATTATGGATAACAATCAAAAAATCTTCAACACATTGTACAACACAGACACAGCTTGGTCTGTGAGTAAAGAACCACTTTTTACAGAAGATGGTAAACAAACAAACAGTTACGGCTTGTTTCGATCTGACACACATCAATGGTTAAGCACCGTAGGTGAACGATACGTTCCTATGCAGAACGCAGAACTAGCCGAAATAATGGTTAGAATACAAGAAAGATTTGGTGGTGAAATTAAAGGTAATGCTATGGGTAGAATAGCAGGTCAAAAGATATATTATCAATTGTCATTAGATAATTATAATATTAATGGTGACGTATTAAAACGTCATATAACTTGTCTTAACTCACACAATGGCTCACACGCTATTGGTTTTGGTTCTACCAATACAGTTATATCTTGTTCTAATACCTTTCACATGGCTATGAAAGATTTAACTAAGTTCAGACATACAGAGTCAGCATCCAAAAGATTAGAAATAGCTGTCGAAGAGTTTGAGAAAGCTTTAATTCTTGATGATAATCTTATGCTTACATACAAAGCAATGAATAGAGTTCCTGTGGATCAGACTATTATTGAAAATGTTATGCAAAAAATATTTAAAGTTGACATGAACAGTAAAGTAGGTGATAACTCAACTCGTAAGAAAAACCAAATCGAAGGCTTTGGTAAAGCTTTGCAGCATGAGCTTGCAGCTAAAGGTAATACCCTATGGGGATTATTCAATGGCGTAACTTATTATACAAATCATATTGAAAACAGAGGTATTGATAACCTTATGACAGGCTCTGGCTACAAAAAGAACCTGATAGCTTTTAAAACCATTGAGGATCAGTTAATGGAAAAAGGAATGCTAGTTAATTTACAAGAAGTATAATGAATGTAAAAGAACACAAAGTAACTGTAGCAAACTACGACTGTTATTCAGAAAATGAATACGAATATGATGACTATAGCTATGAAGTGGTGGCTGCGCTAAAAGATATGGGTTGTAGCGTTTGGGATGTAGAAGTAAAAAACGGCAACTGGCGCGGACAAACAGGATACATGACATCAAGTGATCCTGAAAAGATAGCAGACGCATTGCTTATGCATGACGGAAACTGTCGCACAGAAGTGTGGATGGATGGTGATGGACTCGAAGGAGTCTGTTACCACCATGATGCACCTACTGGATCTTGGTTTACAATTAAAATTAATGAAGATGAGTAAAATAGATGATTTATCAAATTACGTAACCGTTAATGGTTGGAAGTTTGAGTTAGTTAAACAAGACGTGGATGATATATTTTATCAATGTCGTGGTGCAACAATGTACGATGAATACCACGATCAAGTACCTGAACCAGAGCTTTGGGTAGCAGCAATGAAGCTGGAAACTATTTTAACCAAAGATGGTTATAATGTTAACGCTGATCATAGCGAAAAAGGTTGGGTTGAAGTAACTGTAAATGTCAAAAGAGATGAAATATTTTAAAATAGAAATTGAAAGAACATACAATACTGAAGTTTTTGTAAAATGCAAAGATGAAAAGACAGTACAAGATGTTTTAGATGCTACTTTTTCAGACAGAATGTTGTTTGATGCACAAACAAATTTGTGGGATCATATTGTTGAAGAAGAAATGGAACAATGCGTTGTTTCAGATTCAATTACTACCGTTGAAGAATGTCACAAAAAACCTGACTGGTCTTTTAATTTGGATGCTCAAATAATAGAAGACGATGCCTAATTGGTGTTGGAATAATTTAACAGTAATGTGCACAAAAGAGCATGTTGTTGAACTACAAGATTTTGTAGAAAAATCCACAAGCATTAAAGATGAAGAGTTCTCTTTTGAGGGAACTTTACCTCGAGGTGATCGTGAAGACTGGTACAACTGGTCTTTAGAGAACTGGGGTACTAAATGGGATGCGTGTGAACCATACATAAATGAATCAGAACCACAATGTTTTTCTGTAGGTTTTGATTCGGCTTGGGCTCCACCAACAGAATGGTTACGTAATATTATGCACGATTATCCTAATCTTGAGTTTGAACTTGAGTATGATGAACCTGGCATGTGTTTTGCTGGTACTACAATTGTACATGGTGCGCAAGACTTGTTTGATGATCAATATTATGAAACAGAATCAGCATCTATGTGTTGTGAAGCAAAAGTGTTTTACGATGGTGAAGATGAATATACGCTTGAAGAAGGTGATTGGCAATGCTCTGAATGTAAAGAAGAGTGTGAAACAATCATGATGAAAGATAGCGAAATAAAAAATTATGATTAAATTTAACGCCCCAAAAAAATGTGATGCACGATGAATTAATTAAATATGAGTTAGAAACAAGTTTGCTTGCAAAGCTACTCATGTATCCAGAACTTTATTATGAAAACGCAGAAAAACTGAACGTCAATATGTTTGACAATATGTTTCATAAAAGAATTTATGAACAGTTTTTGGTTATGCAATCAGAGCAAAAGGATATAGATTTATTATCTATGTCCAAAGCTCTTGGTTGTAACCATGAAGAAAACATACAGCTTTCAAATGTTTTTTCTGCTGATACACAATTTATTTCTGTTAAGTCAGCTATTGACTCATTGCATGAGCAAAGTCGCAAGAAGACAATGCAAACGCTTATTACTGAAGCGCAAAACAAATACCTCAACGGAGAATCTACAGACGATATAATAGCATTTATAAATAAAATGAATGCAAAAATGATGATCGTACAAGATAGCGATGTTGCAGATATTAGATTGCAGATGAAAGAATTTTTGATAGATATTGATAAAAGGATAGCATCAGACGGTATTATAGGTGTAACAACAGGTTACAAATCTCTTGATGAGTTTACTGGTGGTTGGCAAGGCACAGACCTTGTTATTATCGGTGCAGCCTCATCAATGGGTAAAACGAGTCTAGCATTAAATCTTGCGTATAACGCAGTTAAGCATGCAGATGCACCTGCACTTATATTTAGCTACGAAATGTCGGTAAATCAACTTATAATGCGCCTGGTCGCATTAGAGTCAGAAATACCAATACGTTGGATACAAAACGGTGAACTAAAAGATGAAGACATCAGACGAGTTCAGCAGACAGCCAGCGATATAATAGAACGAAAAATCTATATCGATGAATGTAAACAAACATCATTGAATTATTTAATTTCTAAAACTAGACAATATGTACACAGTTGCGGTATTAAGCTTGTGTTTGTTGACTACTTACAGCTTGTCACAGCGAGTACAGGATCAAAAGGAACCAGAGAGCAAGAAGTCTCAAAGGTTGCTAGGGCCCTCAAAAACCTCGCTAAAGAACTAAACATTACAATTGTTGCTTTATCACAGCTCAATCGTGGTGTTGGTTTCAGAGCTGAAAGCAAGCCAACACTATCAGACCTGAGAGAATCAGGCGAGATAGAACAAGCAGCAGATGTAGTTGCATTAGTTTACAGGCCAGAATATTACGGTATCAATCAAGATGAAAACGGAGAATCTACACAAGGTAAAGCACAGATTATCTTTGCCAAAGGACGTAACATCGGTGTTGGTACTGTTACGCTAAATTTTATTAGCGAACTGACTAAATTTAAGGAGAATACCTTAGATTTTTAAGTATAATTTTAGTAAATTTATACGTGGCCAAACACACAAAACTAAGACAAATAATTGCAGAAATTGCACACGACTTAGGTATTGATAAGAAGCTTGTCAAACGAATACTTATTGCAGTATTTCGAGAAGTAGGCTTTGCTATTATACTAAGAGGTCGTCCTGTTATGTTCAGGAAATTTCTGAAGATCGTATTTGCGATACGTGCAGGTAAAAAGACGCACGAAATGTTTAATAAATATGAAACACGAAAAAAATAAATTATGGCAAAATTGAAAACAGTTAACATCAAAGGTAAAGAATACGTTGAGGTTAACGAAAGATTAAAACACTTTAGAGAAAACTACAAAAACTGGTGCTTGACATCAGATGTCGTAGAGCTAACAGAAGATCGTTGTGTAATCAAAGCTACAATCTTTGATGAGAATGGAAACATACGCGCCACAGGTCATGCGTATGAAAAAGAAGGTTCGTCCTTCATTAACAAAACAAGTTTTGTAGAAAACTGTGAAACATCTGCTTGGGGCCGTGCTCTTGGTAATCTTGGTATTGGCTTAGATACATCAGTTGCATCTTACGAAGAGGTAGCTAATGCTGTAAAGCAACAAGCTAAACCAAAGGCTAAGCCAGAGCTTGATGAAGATAAATTTAACAACATGATCAAAGCTATAGAAGCTGGAAAAGGTGATGCTGTTAAGGCGAAGATGCCAAACTACAACATACCAGAACATATGTTGAAAGTATTAAATGATAATCTCAAATCCAAATAATTATGAGTAATGTAATTGCATTTAACTTGGCTGACTGTCAGGTAAAACCTACTAAAGTAGTAGAAAATAAAAAGTATTTTAACGAAGGCGCACACAGATGCCAGGTGTTATCTGTGTCTAACTCTTCACAAAGACAGAACTATAATGGCGCACCGTATATAGAGTTCGATGTTGTTAATCAACAAGGAGAATATGGTAGAGCTAAGTTTTGGGCAGTCAGAGAAACTGACGCACCTAAGTCTGCTGAATGGAAAAAAAATACATTACACGAGTTTCTTACAAACTGTGGTGTAAAAGATTTTTCTAATGACATTGAGTCTATTAAAGCAGCTGTCGGATCTTGGGTAAACATTTGTTTCACTTTTGAGGAATACATGACTATAAAAGATGGACAGCCAGTAAAAAGAAAAGCTGTACGTTATCGATGGTCTAGTGCTGATGGTGCTAAGATTAAATACGATCCTAAGTACAATAAACCTATTTCACCGAGAGATGAACAAGAGTTTATTGAATCCAACACTACGCCAGTTATGGGTAGCTTTGACGAGAACGGTGATAATTTGCCATTCTAAATAATTTTGTAGTTTTGTAAACCAATTGCAAAACTATGATCTTCATTCAAGGTAATGTACCTTCAAGTAAAAACTCTAAACGTTGGACTGGTAAAATGCTTATCAATTCTAAAACGGTTATGAAGTACATTAAAGAAACCAAAAGTCAGTATGAGGAGAATCGCATTAATTTTCAAGAGATGATAGCAGGGTTAGAGTTCCCTGTTGTTGTTTCGTTTAAATTTATACGCGGTTCTAAACATAAGTTTGACTACATAAATCCTGCACAAACCGTACAAGATCTTATGGTAAAAAATGGTTGGATAGAAGATGATAACTGTGACTTTATGATACCTGCTTTTGTTGAGTATGAATATGATAAAGAAAATCCAGGAGTAGAAATAAATGTTTATGGAAGACAACACGATACCATTGATTGAGTTTTTAGACTCATATGTGGTAACTAACGACATTGATAGAAAATTATTTTTATCACCTAATAGATCAAGAAACATAGTAGATGCACGAATGATATTCTGCGCTGTCGCTAGAAAAGAAGGTGGATACACGCTAAAGCACATAGGTGAAACTCTCAATAGAGATCACGCTACAGCTTTGCATGCTATTAAAAACTATAAAATACTATCAACTGTAGATAAAAAAATCAAACAAGCCTATAATAATGGTGTTACCTTATTTAGGACATTGTCATACAGACCGCGCTGGACAAACGCTGGTTTGATAGATACATTATTTGTAAGCAATCAAAAGCTTAGAGAAATGATCCAAATACGAGATGGTAAAATCTCTGTATACGAAGACAAAATAAAGTCTTTGAGAAATCAATTAAAAACTATTATAAATTAATTATGTCAAAAACACAAAGAAAATCAATTAACATTGATGGCAAAGATGTGAAAGTATCCAACAAAATTTATGGTGTTATTCAAAACCTTACGGAGGCTTTGAAGCAACATGAAGTAGCTTTGCTTACTTGGGTGCACAAAGTCTTTAATGAAAAAACTGAGCACACTAAAGATGAAGTATTAATACAACAATACTGCATGCAAATACCTGATGCACCAGGAATATTATCAAGAATGAGACAAATAGATGAAGAAGTTGCCAAGAAAGGATCTGATGAAAGCGCAAATCCAGTCGGAGATGCAGAGAATAGCGGATCTTCTGATACAGAAGAATAACGCATACGGTAATTCTGCAACACAACCAGCTAAAATCTTTTCAAAAGGTGATGCGGTTGAAAGTATTAGTGCTCGTATTGATGACAAGTTGATGCGAATTGCTAATAGAGGTATTAACGAAAATACATTAGATACTGTGGATGATTTAATAGGATATTTAGTTCTGTTGAAAATTGCATGGTATGAAAGAGAGATGCGAGATAGTAAATAACTATCTTTGCATAATTCTTTGGACGTTCTGTCCTAGTGTTTTTCATAGTTTTGTTTGGTTGTGGTATCCTGGTTAATAGCTGGGATACCCATATCTACATAAATGGAAGAGATACAATATTGGCAAATAGACAAAATAGAATCTTTATTACAGTTATGTCCTTATGACGATGACACAAAAGAATCTATCTATAACAGCATTCCAGAAACAAGGGAAGAAGCTGATGAACTTATAAAGCAACTTTGGTTTGATCACATACCACGTGATCCCAGAGATCAATTTGATAAAATGATAAAAATGAATACATTAGTTAAAACAGATCATAAGTACGAATATATATGTAACGACTGTGGAGAAAACTGGATAAGCAGCAGCGAAGATACTCTTTGCACATGTTGTTTAAGTCCTAGTATAAAATCATTAGATGATTAGTAAACAAAACCAAGAAGACATAGATTTAGTTTTATGTATAGCAATGTTTAGATGTTTTAATGAACAACTATATACTTTAGTCGGCAAAGATTCAAAACTTGCTAAGAAAAAGTTTAATAGACTAATCAAAGTAGCTAAAATGTACGATGATGAGATTATCAAAAATGGTGATCACAATGGCGACATAGATGTTATATATGATAAGCTAATGGATATTATCATTGAAATGAAAGAATTAATAATTAAGGAATATGACTTCGAAACAACACCGTAGACTAGCATCCAAGTTGTTAACTAATGTAGCACATTGGATGGAGAAATCATCTACAGATTATGATCTGGTAGATTTAGAAAGAGCCTTGGACGAGGCAAAACAGCACTATGCAAATTACTTGGCTGTAAAAAACGACAACAAAGATCAGGTTGTCATTGAAAGAAAAAGTTATAAATAATGAGTAAGAATACAATAGTATTTGAAGGCGGCATAGACAATATAAGAACACTTGCCGATAACACAGTTAGAGTATCTTTGGGTACTCCTGAATTATCACCTGAGATAGTAGGTAGCATGTATGGGATGCTAAAGCAGCCAGGATACGTAGTTATATCTACAATGCCTATATCTCAAAAACAATTAGACGCTGTAGAAACAGCTACGATAGATCGTGAGTTTGAAAACAAAACTCCATCACAAAGACTACGAAATGTGTTATACGTGCTTTGGGAACAACAACAACCAAAAGAAGTTGCGCCTAATGGATCAACACAATACATTGATTTTGATTTGTTTTACAAAAGAAAAATGAATGAATTTATTAAATTTATAAAAGACAAATTAGTCTAAAATATTTATTATCTTTGCACGCCAAAATTAACATGTAATGAAACATAATAAATATAAAAAATACACCATGATAGTAGAAGGCCTAGTAATGTACTTTGGCTTTCTTGCTATTATGCTGTCAATAGCATACAATATATTTGTAAACTAATGAAAAAAAGAACCCACAAACTACTGAAAAAAGCACATATGATTATTAATAGTGCTACTGGTATTGACGTAACTAAGACAGCTAGAGAAAATGCTAAACGTGAAGCCAGAAAAATTTATAAGCAGATCAAAGAAATTGATCCTAAAGTATATAACGTATTAGAGCCAGAGATAAATGAATAATATAATAGTTATCTGGCCTAATTTATAGGCACGTTATAATTAAGTTTAGCTTGTACACCATTGTTTATATTCCAAACAAAAGCGCTAGCTTTCTTAATGTTACCTACATATCCTTTCATGTCGTGCCACTCATCGGTGGCCGACATACTGGATAAGTTTCTTACAGTCAAACCATTTAACTCCTCTACCGCTTGCATCTTGTAAGATTTATTAGTGTGATAGTGTCCTCTATGCACTTCTACATGAGCAACATTACTCCAAACATCTCTATATCTCTGAGATACAATACCTGGCAGATCATTTAGTTTTGGGCCATCACCATGATCGTTAATGATCAAACATCTTCCATAATGATATGACTTCATCATAGACATCGAATTATCTACAGATACATTAGTATCCTTTTCAAAAAACAATTCTAAAGCATCACCAATGTGCATCATTGATTCACGATCATGATTCCCTGGTATCACCATTACATGTACATCACTATACTCTTTTAACATATGTATACATTCTATTAGTAGCTTTCTACCAGCTCTATACATTTCCATATGTTTGTTAGTGTTAAACTGTGGCGTGCCTCTTGTTGTACTTGGCACAGGCCAATCCCCATCTGCATTCAAAAAATCATTACCCACTACAAATAAAATTTGATTTATATAAAAACCACTAGCCCTTTTAACTAAATGTTCCAAAGCTTTTATCAATCTATCTCTTGCTATATCAATACTGTACTCATCTCCTTCTATCCCTATCTTTCCTATATGTAAATCGCAAGCATTGATTTCTAAAAGATGTGCATCATCTTCTTTAAAACTAGAAGGTCTTATTATATGATCATGTCTAGAATCAAAAAGAGGAA
>Ga0181394_1001233_pt1 | contig 11250 bp, 10 predicted proteins | sample 17SPOviralmetaG_FD_130123 | JGI IMG/M metagenome (GOLD analysis project Ga0181394, IMG submission 130123) | Marine viral communities from the oligotrophic San Pedro Time Series (SPOT) site, San Pedro Channel, CA, USA - 17 SPOT_SRF_2010-11-23 | ecosystem: Environmental > Aquatic > Marine > Strait...
CAGTTGCTTTTTTATTGTCATTAAGCAACCAACACCACAAACAAGCAAACCGTACACAAAAAAATGGCGCGATATTTTTTATATTAGAGACAAAAATTAGTAAGTTGTATAATAACAAATCTTTTAACTTCGACCTTTGACATTATGCCTTTCACAATCAAAGATGTTTCAAACTCTCTTCATGCCCAACGCGCAAAGGGCACAGCCGAGCAATACTTAAAAAATCTCCGGCCTTTGCTTAACCATTTTCTTGGAGCAAATCCAGACGGGACGCGTGATTTATATGAAGCTCTCAACCAGCCAGATGAAATCATCATGTGGATCTTGAACCGATACAAAAGCCCAAGCACACGCCGAAGTCATCTTGGTTCTTACAAGTTCATTCTTGAACGCTTTGGTTATTCAGATGAGGCGATTAAAAAAGTTCAAGATGTTAACCGAGAGGAAGCTGTGAAGTCTCGCATCGATCAAGATGAAAAATTAAGAGATCCTACAAATCATGAACCAAAGAGCAAAGCTGTTGCAATCATGGCAAGTGTTGAAGCTCAATTGACACAAGCAAAGAAAAACATGGGGGCTGGCTATGATCGCAACCGCATGCTTGCATCTTATTTGCATTTCATTTTGAACTATGGAGCCCCAAGAGTTGCTGAGATTTATGACATGAAGATTTACGATGGTGAAGCTGACGACATGAACTACATTGACGTCGAGAATGGAATCATGATGATCTCAAACCATAAGACAAGAAGCAGTATTGGAGCGCGGGAGATTAAACTTAACAAAGATTTCATTAAGCTTGTCAAACCTGGCGTTGGTGGCTACTTCATCTTCAATGGTGATATGTCAAAGAATTATTCAAAGGCGAGCGGGGCTGAACGCATGTTAGCAAAGGCTACAGGGTTTCATAACCATGAGGATTTGAGAAAGGCAAAGGTTAGCTTACTCATGAACCAAAGCCCCGCCCCAATCAAGAAACTTAAAACGCTCGCATTGATCCATGGGCACGACATACCAACCATGAGCAAGTTTTACCACAAGTTCACACTCGAAGACCCGAAGCCTCAACCCGGAGATGTAGATGATAAGGGGGCAGAAGAGAAATAAGGGCCATAACAAAATATAAGGTGCAGACCAACACCTCTTTTTTATGTCTCACCGAAAAATGGGGGTCGAAATTTTTTCAATTAGAGATAACCACCCTTATTAATTATATTAAAAGGTTCAACAACATTTCTATCTTCACAACAATGAACATCAACATCAACAAAGATCCAACCACTCTCGAACTCGTTGAATTTATTGACGCAGACACATTGAACGCCATTGGTGTCTTTATTCAAGATGTATGTCGAGGAGCATTTGAAGCTGAGGGGCACTCGGAGCAGTACGCCAAACATTACTTTGATAATTTGGGGGAACAGTTCAACGCTTATAAAAGCAAAGAAGTTGAAGGGGTTATTCCTGTTGAATACACTAAACCTAAGCATGGAATGGGGCGGGTGCATCCCACCCGTGCTCTTGGTTTAACTTCGTTTTCGAAGCAAATTCGAAATGCAATGATCAAAGACCACTATTATGATTTTGATCTTAGCAACGCACAACCTGAGATCATCCGAAATTTATGTGTATCTAACAACATCCCATGTGATGCAATCACAACCTACTGCAACCAACGACAAGCCATATTTATTGAACTATCCTCAGTATATGAGTGCAGTCCCAACAAAATCAAAAAATTGTTTCTCCGCTTGTGCTTCTTCGGAACTTTCGAAGCTTGGGCACGAGAAAACAATGTTAACAAACTCCCAACATTATTTATTAATGAATTCACTGAAAATCTTCAACAAATCGCTCAGAAAATCAAGAAAAAGAACCCTAAATTATTTAAGCTGGCATATGACAAGAATAAGAACAATGCGATTGGGTCGATGTTCGCCCTGTTTGTTCAAGACTATGAGCTTCGAATTGTTAAGATGGTCATCAATCGTCTCATGAAAGAAACAAAATTAACGACTTCCCGAGGATATTCTAACGTTATTACTTATGAATACGATGGGATTAAATTGCTTAAAACTAACTGCGATGAGTCTGGGGGGGTAGTTGCTGTGTTGGGCATCATCAACGGTTATCTAACTGATGAAGAATGGGACATGAAATTTGAACAAAAAAATATTGAATCAAAAATTAATTTGGCATTGTATATGCAAAACGACATGGTGATTAATCCCCCTACAAAAGAAAACACTTCAGAAAAAGAGTTAGAAGACTTAAAACTATCATTCAATGACTTTAAAGCCGAGTTTGAACATCGAGGCAACTTCAAAATTAAGAAATCAAGCAACTATGCAACATTTATTGACGGCGAATTGTTCATTAAATCTCGTGAGTCAATGGTACACTGCCATGAAGAGTATTGTTATTATGAGCCCAATAAAAAAGGCAAGATCGAGGAACATAACTTTGTTGCGAAATGGTTAAAAACACCGACGATCCGCAAATATGATGATGTGCAGATTTACCCCCCGGGCGGACAAGTATGCCCCCCAAATCATTACAATATGTGGGTTCCATTTGATGCCGAAAATATAAAATATGAACATGACCAAGAAGCAATTGACATGTTCTTAAACCATCTTAAAATTTTGTGTGGTCATGATGAGACCATCTACGAGTACACACTGTTATGGATTGGCCAAATGTTTCAACACCCGGGGCGCAAACCGGGGACGATGCCAATATTCACGAGTAAGGAGGGGGCAGGGAAGGGGAGTTTTATGTATGTTCTTGAACGAATGATTGGTAAGGCGCGAGTTGTCGAAACTGCAAACGCCAATGACTTGCTTGGAACGTTCAACGGCCTTGTTGCGGATGCGTTCCTCATCAGTGTCAATGAATTGAGCAAATCTCAAATCGGCAAAGAGGGGGGAAAGTTAAAGGAGATGATTACCGACCGCAAGATTTCGATTAATGCAAAGTATCAAGCCCACCGTCTTATGAATTCGTTTCATCGTTTGATTGGATTTACCAACAAGGGAAACCCCATTCATATTGAAGATGAAACACGCCGGCTTTATGTTGTGCGATGTTCAGATGAGTTATGTTTTAACACTGCATATTTCAATGCATTTTATGCAAAAATGGGGGGTAATGATGCTATTGCTTCTGTGTTTAATTACTTCATGAGTATTCCAGACATCCAACGATTTTATGACATGAAATTACCAGCATCTGCATACCAACAAGAACTAACAATCATGAATCGAGCATTATCACATCAATGGTTAGAAGCATATGTTGACAGCGATGAACTTAAAACATGTAAAGAACCCGAGATTAGTTTGACAAATAAGCAATTATATGAAAGATTTGTCGAATGGCGTGATTCAAACGGCTTTAAATATGAAACTAATAGCAATGCATTAGCATGTGAATTGGTTAATGCTGAAATTCCGGGATTTAAAAAGCAACTTAACGGCAAACCAAAAAAACTTATACTTGACGAGATTCGAAAACACTTTGCAAAGTTGCGACAAAAACGCGATGAGGAGCAAGCACCAACTGGGGGGGGTTGTTGTGATGATGATGTTAATGGGTATGATGAGTTATTTAAACTGCTTGAAGAAGCAAAAGGTGTGTGAGTTTTGACACACCTTTGACACACCTTCGACTACAAGCTGGGGGTTATGGCCTTGGCCGATTTAAACTCGATTTAGGGACGGTTAGGTGCCGGGGTGCCCAAGGTGCCCCATTTTTTTCCTACAAAAAAACATAACTCATAACTCACTTCTCACTTTTTTATGACTTGTGAGTTGTGAGTTACTATTTTCTGCTTTCAATTTATAGGCACCTTTCACACCTCGACACCTAACCATCCTTATATCATCATCTACACCCCCCAAGTGTTTGAGGATTGTGGCTATGAGAAGGTGCCTCGAAGGTGTGTGGAAATTGACACACCTTCTAATAATTATGGATTGATAATTTAATATTTTTTAAATATACTCATTAAAAATCAAGACCATGTCTGCCGAACTACAACACAAAGTTGAACACATGCCGGATCCATTCTCTGACGACGATGAAGAGCTCGTGGATGAAGTTGACTTTCGCGAACCAACGTGGATGTATCCTGAAACCTTGTGCAAGGAAAGGGGCTTCTTGAAATTTCGCATCATGCGATGCAAGACACCATGGCCAAAGTCCGGCAAAGTGCGATATCGCTTTTACTTCTACAAGGACCACTCAAAGATAGCCAACTGTTATTATGATGGCGTCCAATGTGAGAGCCGGAAGAAAAAAAAGTTTTGGAGCGTGCTTGCATAAAAAATAAACTCTTTTTTTACACCATTTTGATGGGCACCCCGCCATTTTTTTTCATTTTACTTGCTAATTGTCGGCGTTTTTTCATTGCAACATGAGGTGGCATAACTGCGGGGCGAATCTCCGGCCTTGGCGGTTTGCGAATGCACATCTTCGGTCGTTTCTTCTTTGGTGGCATGTTTGCTTTGCTATATGAAGGCGACGAATAAACTTTTTCATTTAATTAATTCCTCTTTTTTATCGCCCGCTATGGTTATCGGATCAAACAGATTACGATAAAATTGATAGTCGTTTGATCTGCGAAGGGTCATGTCAACTAAGACGCTATCGTGCTTATTCACATAACAGCTACTATAAAAGTCCTCCATGTGCTTTTTGGGCAAACCTGTCAACTCGAATATCAATTCTTTTTCTCTGAATGTTTTTGGCTTGAAGGTTATTAGCATATTCATTGAGTCTCGCATTGCAGGATTCAACATGCCTACGGTTTGAACAAGGCAGAAGATGGTTAGATGTTGATGTCGCCGATTTTGCACTAAATGGCTAAACTTGTGTAGAACTTCTTTCGTGCGGATCTGAGAACCTACGTCGTCAAGTATTATACAAACTTCTGAATCCGGTTCAACCATGTCGCGGTAGCTATCAAGAAAGTCAAGCAAGTTGTCAAACTTATATTCGTCTGGAATTGATTCGAAGATGTTTGTTCTGAATGATCCCATGCTTGGGCTCACGACAAAAACGGCATCAAAGCAGGCCTTAAAATTGCACTTCTTTTTAGTTTTTTTGCACTTTGGTAGTAAAAACAAGTTCAAAAGGATGCTTGATTTGCCCGACCCAGCCGCGCCGGAAATAACAACCAACTTTCCACTGGTGATGCTATCAAGCGGTGGTTTGAGATTGGGATGAAGCTCGTTATCCGTTGACATAGGCACCTTGGGTAAAGTGCTGTTTCCATTTATTGTAAATCTTGATGCCATTGTGTATATGAAGGGTAAAAAAAGAGTTTTGTTCTTTATTTATTCTTCGGCTGGTTCTTCGGCTGGTTCTTCGGCTGGTTCTTCGGCTTGGGCTTGCATTTTGTCAGCGTGTTTTTTGCTTTTGCGGTGTTTTGACAAGTTGCTACGTGTAATTTCGCACCCACATTCACATGTTATTTTTCCTTTATTATGTTCGTAATATTCCTTCCTTTGCTTTGTTTTTAGTTCTTTATTTGCTTCACAATATTTTCGGTCATATTCACGCTTTTCTTCTTTGTGGAGGTCAAACCATTCTTGCCGACTTCGCTGAGGAAAACACATGTTTAAGTTAGAGTTTAGTTGCTCAAACCAATATCTTTCACGGGCCCTTGCTTCATTTGCGTCAGTACATGGGAACTTTTCGATTTCGACCATGCACCAGTTATCCCATCCTCCATTTTCACGAATAGCTTTATAACATTCATAATGGTGGTGAGAACTACTTTCATTGTTGCATCGGCTTTTGTGCTCATTTTTCCGATGTCGAAAGTTAGTTGTTGAGCCAACGTAGCATTCAGTAATTGCAAGGTCATTACAAACCAATTTATAAATGATAGTGTTTTCGTAGTTCGGCATGTTTGTTCTCTTATGTACTATAATGTCCCCGTTTCTTCAATATAAAAAAACATTTCCATCCTTTTTTATTACCTGAGCGTAGCTCAATAGAAGACAATCTTTTTGGGCTGTTGAGTGTAATAAAGGTCGTTATATGTGTATTCTTGTTTGCTACCTGGCTCGCTATATTCGCTTTCTGTTTCTGTCTCGTATTCGCTGTAATCTTCTTCCGCTCTCAATCTGTTTTGTAGATCATTTACTTTCTTTTGTAATTCAAGGAGGGGCTTGTTTGCTTCAAGTTCTTTTATTTTGAGTTGTTCGACATAGGCCACAGCCCGATTGTGGAAGTCGTTTTGAGCGTAAAGCTGCCGAGCCTGGCGAGCTGTCTTAGCTCGCGCCCGCTGTCTTTCAAGTTTTTCTGCTTTACGTGCTTTGTCTGCGGCCTCTGCGTTTCGCTCTGCCTCTGTTTTCCGTGGACGTCCCTTTGGCTTTTTGATCGTCGTAGAGGGTTTCGTTCCAACTCCATCTGTCGGTTCTTGAACTGTAGCTCCATCTTCTCTCGTGTCTGCTTTCGTCGTAGTTGAGAGCAAGTTGAACTTTTTTTTAATCTCATCATCATAACGCCGTTGTTCACTCTCGCTTCTTAGTTCGGGCTGATCCCCGCCAGGGAAGAGTTTAGATTCATCGAGCACGACCTCAACGCTTTTCTGGGAACTAATCTCGCTTTCAATTGCTGGGCTAACTTGGCGCGTTAGATTTCCTTTTTGTCTCATTAATTGCTCGTCGTTATCAGAGTCATAATCTTGATTTATGGGACTTGGTGGGGATGTTTCATTAACATTCATTTTGGTGTGTGCTATATAATAGAAGCAATAAAAGAAAAAAGTTTTTTATTAATTATCTTATGGTTTGCCATATATAGCACTAAACATGTTGGCAGGAAGCAAGAACATACGCGGAGGCTCGGCCTCAACCATCCAAATAACCAACGATGATTCGAACGCTTCATGGTTAACCATGACTGGAGACACGGTAACAGCAAATGATACTTTATATGTCAATGGTATCGATGTAGAAGTTGAATTCACAAATAAGCAGGACGTGCTCGATGGAACGACTGACCTAACCGTGCAGAACTTAACGACAACTGGCACCGCATCGATTGCGGGCGACACAACCATGACAAACCTAACAGCAACTGGCACTGTAGACATAACCGGAGCGTTAACATCAGCAAGCTTGACAACGACAGGCGACATAACAACCGCAAACCTAACTGCAAGTGGGACCGGAACATTTACGGGTGATGTGTCTATGGATGATCTCACATGTAGCAACGCAAGGATTGATGGCGATATTTCGGCGGGTGATGGCAGTATCAATTGTGCAAGTGATCTTGTTGTAGATGGCGACTTACAAGTTGGCGTGAGTCCAAACGTTAAGTTGTTCGTTGATCTTGCTTTGTCTCAGATTACAGCAACGGGCGACATGTTAGTGAGTGGAACAACGACATCAACCGGGGACTTAATAGCATCAAGTGATTTAACTGTTGCCGGTGATACAACAACATCAGGCACGACAACATCAGATGAAATCAATGTTGGTTCAAACCTCTTGCGGTCAGATACAGCTAATAGTTATCTTGGTGTTGGTTGCAACCCGTGGCGTGGATTTCAGATTTACAACACAGTCCCCATTCCAGCGGAAGCGACAGCTTATAGCGACGTCGGAATATTCATGGGTCATGATGGAAGCAACCTTGGAATTAACATAGTTGATCAAAGCACGGGTAAAGAGCCCTTTGTTGCATTCCAGAAATACTTAAATTCAAACACACGTGATGGCAAGATTGCATACGACATCGATAACGATCGCATGGACTTTTATGTCAATAAAGAAATGACAGACCATAGTTTAAGTTTACGCCCCCTCGTCGCAGATTTTGCTCAGCAAATTCGAGGCAACAATGGCCTTCTCATTCAAGATGGACAAACGCTATTTTCGGGGCTTGATGACGTTGTTGTTTCTGGTGGCAACTTTCGCACGAATGCAGGCGACATATACGCCAACACCAGCGGGAACATTTATACAACAACCGGCAACATTGGGGCTCGCAACACGAACCCCACAGAAGCCCTTGACGTTACTGGTAATTGTCTTATCTCTGGTGATCTTACTGTTAGTGGTTCGATGTCTTTCTCAACTATCACAGCTGATGATATCGTTATTGGGACTGATCTGATTTATTCAGATTCGGGCAAGGTTGGCATTGGGAAATCAACCGGTATCTCTGCAACGCTTGATGTTGATGGAGATATTAAATGTGTTGGCAATTGTGTTAGTGCAACCGGCATCTTGCAAGGTGAGCAACTGATAGCAACGGTCAGCTCAACGTTGGCTTCTGCATCATGCACGGCACTATCGAACTCTGGCAACTACACAAGCACGTCGGGCGACATAACTTTAACGAATGGTTCAATGGGAATCGGCACCGCTTCCCCCGGGTCTGCTTTGCATGTTGTTGGCGCGCGCGATACAACCCCAAATTATGGCGTGCATATGGGATATTCAGACAGCGCAACAGGAAACTTTGGAATTGAAATATCTTCAAATGTTTCAGGTGATAGTGTTATTGACTTCACAGAACCAAACACAAATGTTAGGGGTAGAATTCTTTATGATAACACTAATGAGGAATTCAAGTTTAAAACGAATAACTCAGGCTATGGTATGGTGCTTAGCAGTTCTAATGATTTGACAATAACAGGTGATTTAACTGTTGATACAGACACTCTTTATGTTGATTCTGCAAATGACCGAGTGGGGATAAACACAGCTTCGCCTGTATCCGCTCTGCATGTTGTCGGCGCGAGAGAACAAACACCAACAACAATTGGCATTCATTTGGGTTATGGTGATGATTCAAATAATTATGGGTTGGATATTACAAGTACATCAAATAATCGGTCGGACATTGACTTTTCACAGGTTGGTTCAAATTATAAAGGTCGCATTCGTTATATCAGCGATGGTGGGGCCTCACCCGCAAACACAATGGAATTTTACACCAGTTCAACAAAACAAATGGGCATAACAAACAACGCAATTGATTTTACTGATTGCGATTTAACAACAACAGGAACGATCACGGCCGACATTTCGCCATGCACGGGACAAATGATAGCCATAACATGTGAATCGGACCAAACATTAACTTCAAATAGCTATCCATTCTCATATGGTCATTCAAATCAATCATCGGGAGTGTTTGGCATCAACTTGGGTGAAGGCACTTGGAAATTAATGAGCTTTGGATTTAACAGCCACGACTCGCCCAACAACTACACAACAGACTCGCGTTTATCGATTGAAATAATCAAGAACAACACGGCAACGGGTGATTATCTATTTATGGATTGGTCCAGCTCGCAAGCACATACGGGACAAAACAGATATTCAGATGTCCCCAGCAGTTCGATATCATCACAGGTTGATCATCAGCCTGAATATGTCGCCCCAGCATCGGGCGATTCATTCGCTTTTCGCATCAAAACGGTCACCTCGTGTCATGCTAACATTGTTGAGCATCGTTTAACGACTCATTGGATGCGTATGGATGCCCCAAGAATTGTATAAATAACTTTCATTCTTTTTTTATTGTCCCTATATAGCACATGGCGCGATTAATTGAACCACATTACCTATCAAGCTTGACAATTGATGTCATCAGCTCGGATGCCGACGAGAGCATTAGCGACACACATAAGGTTTTTCATCTCAATGAACATATCAACGTCCCCCCAAACACACATGCCCTTATCGGCTTGTCATCAATGAACATGGTTTATAGCTTCTATCAATTTAGATCAGGAATTAACAACAGTTTTGACATGACAGTAGGAGCAACAACAGAGACCATAACAATTACTGAAGGCAATTACATAGTCCCGCAGATGGTCAGCCATTTGAACACCCTATTTACATCAGCAAAAGCTACGCTTGGTTTAACAGTGCTCAAATGTAGCGCCAACTATCAGCTTGATAAGTTTTATATTACATGTGCCCCTGCAAGTGAGATAACATTTGATAACATTCTTTGTTGGAAGGAGTTAGGATTTGAAACTTCTTCTCTTGTGTCTGCAAGTGCAACGACTCATTACATGCCGAATCAGTATAACCTTGCAGGCGATGCAAGTATGTATGTGCAGCTCAAAAACCAGGGACTCGGAAGCAACATCAACACAAAAAAGAAGTCGGGCATTATTGCTAATATTCCTATTCAGATTATGTATGGTGAACTTATCTTCTTTCAGCCTGCGAGTGAGATTCATTATTTTAGGTCAGCAATCAACTTACATAAGCTCGAAATTAGTTTGTTGGATGAGAACATGGATGAAATCGGAACGCTGAACACAAGCAACCCTTGGAGAATGACGTTTAACGTTCATTTCTCGCGAAACAAGAGCATCAATGATGAATTTTTAATTAAAAATGAAATAAAAGATGATTCACCCCATATAGACAAGGCAATAAAAAAAAAGAAGAAGAAGAACAAGGAATAAACCATGGGACGAAGAAAGCAACTAAGACGATTCGGAAAAGCGATTCGCAAAAAGAAGAACGTTCGTCGCGGTCTCCGAATCGGCGGAGAAGTGGGACAGCTCGCCGGTCAAGGTCTCGTGCTCGGCGGAACAGCAACAGGACAGCCCGAAGTGGTGGCAGTTGGTGGAACTTTGGCGGGAGTTGGCGCACTCTCGAACAAGTTAGCTAAATCATCATTGTTGCGATCACGACGAAGACGTTAACTTAATTAAAATCAACATTCTTTTTTTATTGCCTATATACGACAACACAATCATGAGAATTACTAAAGACTATATCATACTTCATGGTAACGATGGAGTTTTATTCGATACGGACAAAATGCGCTGGTATCTCAACCCTCGTTATTTTCAAAACTATCAAGCTGGCGACAAAATTACTTTAACTATGACCGCGTGCTGTTTCGTTGCCGTTCTTAGTGAGGCAAGCACTCAAAACAATGTAGCCATTATGTGCAATACAAGCGGAGTTCAGAATGTTGTTAGCACCAATAGCACGCACATGTTAGGACTTGTTGAGGGCATTTCGGAACCGGTCGGGGGCACAGAGTATTTAAGTGGTTCTGCTATTCGTGGGCATTTGGAGCTTGAATTATCTGACCGATTTTACCAAATTGAAGCTTGGGTTGATCTTGCGGGGGATGTATTATCAGTTAATGCAAATAGTGATAAATTCATCTTGGTTCTTGAAGTACGATACCACGAATGAATTAATTAATTTTCAAGCGACAAAACTATTTTTTTGTTCATATACA
>Ga0181394_1001234_pt1 | contig 11248 bp, 10 predicted proteins | sample 17SPOviralmetaG_FD_130123 | JGI IMG/M metagenome (GOLD analysis project Ga0181394, IMG submission 130123) | Marine viral communities from the oligotrophic San Pedro Time Series (SPOT) site, San Pedro Channel, CA, USA - 17 SPOT_SRF_2010-11-23 | ecosystem: Environmental > Aquatic > Marine > Strait...
AGTGCATCTAGGTTCACTTGAACCAGGCATATTAAATCCAAGTTTGCCAGTGATGTTAGTATTACCGGAAATATCAAAAACATAACTGAGATCAGGTGTAGTATTAATACCTAAATTTCCATACATTTCTGAAACAGCGTTATTTCCGATTCGAAAAACAACTCCAGAAACATCGTTTTCAACATTATCTCCATCAATGAATTCGGCAATAATTCCATTAGAGTTAGTAGTGCCATTTTGTGTAACTTTAAGTGCTGTGGCGTCGCCATTATTATTAATATCAACACGTTCGGTAACAGAAACAACATTATGAGTTTCCACGACATTTTTATATAAGATTTCATTCATATTAAATGAACCATCAACATATAAATTACCGGTAATAGTGGTATTACCACATATATCAACATCGCCTGTATTTCTTGTTTTTCCGACAACATCAAGAGTATACGTAGCGTCATCAATAGTATTTTTACCAAAAGCAACGTTATCGGAAACGGTTAAGTTAGCGTCAATACTTGTAGAAGCAGAAAATGACGCATCTGTAGCAAAGGATGTGTTACCTTTAACGGTTAAATTTTTAGCAATTTCTACATTTTCATTGAAAGATGCGTCTGATAGGGCAAGAATTTCGGCAGATGGTCCGAAAGTAACATTATTATCAAATATTGTATCGTGGGATTGAATATGAAAAGTAGGATTAGTTCCATCACGTAAGCCCATATAAACAAAACTAATGTCATAACTATCTAGTAAAAAGGGTTTAGGTTTATCCATGGACGAGTGTATGTTATCCACCTGATTACCAGTAGGGTCAAATGCCGAATTTTTAAGCTTAATATTTCTATTTTCAACAACAAAATCATAATGATGTTTATTTCTTTCATCAATATCATCAGCATTATCAAAATAAGCGTTTTCGCTAGGTTCATTCGGATTATTTTGTATCCGTGATTTATTAGCAAACACAACACGTTTATAGACAAACACATCACTTCTAACAGCAAGGTCACCAGAAATATCATAATCTCCATCCACTAGGGTTCCTCCAACATCGTTAGCGCCAAATCTTTTGCCATTTACCAAAATACCTCTGCAATTAACGTCACCGTTAACGTCCAAAGCGTGACTAGGCGTATTAGTAAGAATACCAACTTTAATTTCATTATTGGATGAATCTCCAATAATAATAGAATTAGATTGCGCAATAGTAGCGTTATGACCAATCGCTATACTATCATTGTATTCGGTGCTATAATCTAAATTAAAATCGACATTGGAAGGGTCGTAAGAATAACCGGTATTATTTCCAATAAAAATATTTTGCGAAGAGTTATTGAATGCGTTTAATAGGTTTTGAGAAGTATCATATATACTAGGTGGATTACCTAATGTAATACCTTCGCCATTATTGGGATAATTAATATAGTTAGAACCAGATGATTTACCAATAGCAATATTATTACTACCTCCAATTTTATCTCGGAAAGAATCGTCTCCAATACTGATATTGTTATTACCGTCAATATTGGAACGTAAACTATCATTTCCGATAGAAATATTACCAGAAACATCCAATTTTTCTGAAAGTTGTGAATTATTACCGATAGCAATATTAGAAACACCTGCGAAACTAACATCAGAAAAAATATTAGCGCCAATGCCAATGTTTTGTGAACCGTTATTGCTGACATCACATGTATTACCATTAAAAATATACATATTATTATTGGTTTCGGAAAGTAAACGAACTTTGCCCGAAACATCAAGTTTTTCGGTAGGATGTAAAACACCAATACCTAGATTACCGGATTGATTAATAACGACTCGAGATTGGTCGGTATCTTTATTAGCGCCATTAGCGCCAGTGGTATCGTATGTATCAAAATAAATATTGGGTGCTTTAATACGAATGCGGTCACCAATAACATTATTGCCGCAAATATCATCACCCTTAAAGAGTAATAATTCTGAGTTACCACTGGTGTCAATCATGCGTTCTTCTAAGCAAGTATTGACATATTGTGGGTTGTTATCGTCGTGAACGCCTTGGAAATAAATACCATTTGCGCTGACATCTTCATAACCAAGATACAAGTTTCCTGACGCTCGTATATTTCCCATAATATCCAATTTTTCTCTAGGGTCGGCAATGGTGCCGATAGAAACATCGCCTGTAACATTGAGACTATTAAACATTTCAGTAACACCATGAGTAACCACATCTTCGTAAAAGTGACTTTTGGAGTTGACAAAAAGTTCTTTTTGAACAACTAAATCGTTGCCGAAGCATGCGAAATCATTGTTAATAACAAAATTATTTTTTTGTTCAAAATGGGGTAAGTCGTGTTCATAGTATTTTTTGATAAAGAATGGATGAAACGCCGAGTTATAAATTTTCATATCTGCGATGCTGACATCCATGGAGGAAGTGCGTGTTTCAGTTAACCACGTATTATTGACAGAGTTGTTAAATCGGTTACCATTAATAGTAATTTTATTTTGAGTAATTTTATTAGGGAATGTATAATCTCCACATAATTGACCATTCAAGAAGACTTTACAATCTTTGCCGTCAACCGTTAAAGCAACCATATTCCATTCTTTATTAAGGCGAAGTCCGACGGCGCCATTATCATTACAAATTTCGCTCAGTTGAGGTGTTGCAATATTGGAGTCTGTATTTTTGGTGGATCCATAAAAGATTTGTGGACTGCTTGTTTGGTATCCGGGCGCCCAAAAATAAAGACCTGCGTTATCACTAGGATTATTGTTAGAGTTAGAAAGGTTTTCATCATCAATCGCAAACAACAAGAACCCGTTTAAGAGACCTTGTGAAACTAATTCATTTTCGTTACCGAGTGTTTCTGGATTATAAGAAATCCAACAAGACATAGTAAATGAGAAATTATCTTCATGGTGATTAGAAGAAGGGTCAACAACAAATTGATTAAGATTTAAAACATCATTGGAGACTAGCATCTTAGAATATTCGTGAAAACGCAAATATTTTTTGAATGTAAGATTGCTACTAACATCATAAATTTGTGGAACTAAATTGATAGAAATATCGGGACTAATTAAATTATCAGAGAAATCAACCTCACTAAAATAAACAGGGTTGGGTGTAATTTGTCTTGTATCTGTGTATGTATTGTTTCCACTATTATCAACTTTTTGGTCAAATTTGTAATATAATCCTAAATTTGTAGTATCTAATTCATTTTTATAAGAAAGGAAACTAGCTGAAGTATCAAGAACTAGATTAGAACAAATTTTGGTATTTGTGCCGGTTTCGCCAAATTGATTTATAACAGAAGCAAGAGACATAGTAGAATTTTGAATTCTAACATTTTGATGACTTTTGCTATAATCTATACCGCCTACTTTTTTCCAGGACATATTAATATACTTTATAAGAATATTATATTCATAATAATAAAAAAATGAGTATTATAAAATATCTAGTGTAATATTAATAATGTGCTATAATTTTGAGTTGAGTTTTAATGTGCGCAAACATCTAGATACAACAAATTTTGAGAACAAAGTAATTGATATGGTAACAGAACATGGTGGGACATATGATATTCAATATGAGTCTCATGAGAACAAATGGAAATTACATTGTTGTATAATAACTGCGCAATTTGAAAAAACTGACGGAACAAATAACTGCACATCGTTCATAAATAAAGTAAAAAAAACACCTCAGTTACATATAGAATCTATATATGAAGAAAAATCAAACAAGGTTGATATGTTGTATACGTCAAAATATTATTTAAATCAATTAGATTATGATAGTGCAACAAAAATAAAAGAAAATAAGAAAAATAGGTCGTATAGTGATGATCAAATAAGGATAATAAATGCTGTAACCAATGGTTCGAATCGAAAGCGTTCAAAGTCATTAGTTATAAGTTATGATGAATATTTGAAAATGTTATAAAATAAATAAGCAAATCAAATAAATAAAAAATTATAAGAAAGTGTTAGGTCTTAATGAGTAACGTTTGGTTTTTCTATTGGGTTTTCTCTTACTAGAAACATTATTTTTCTTAACTTTCCTTGTTTGACTTTTTTTAGGAGATTTTTTTCTGTTAGCTGTTTTTCTCTTAATAACTCTTTTTTTGGTAGAGCGAGAGCGGGATGGAGAGCGTCTTTTGATAGGATATTTTCTAATATTTACAATATCATCTTCCATTAAATCAAAATCACTGAGCATTTTGTTATACAACGTTTGGTCATTGCGTCTCTTTTTTGGTAAAATTTTTTCTAAATGATGAATATTATTTAAATCAAGATTTCTCACTAAATATTTTTCTCCATTTAAGTCTAAATCTAAATTAACCATGTGGTTATCATTTGAAACGGCGTTAATTTTATTATAATTAACTAAATTTCCATTATGTATAGTATGAGTACTGCCTTGAGCGTATATTTTTGTTTGATTCATAATATATATTATTGTTAAAATAAAGTTATGAAACAATATTATTAATTAAACAATATGATTAATTAATTGTTTCACGGAAGAATATATACGTTTTCTGCTTTTTTGAAACGATTCTGTAACTTTATCTAAAATATTAAAGTATTCATCTTGAACATGTGAGTATTTTTTAATGTTATTCATATTTTTTTCATTCCATGTGCATACAATATGTGTAATTTTCTGATGAATAATAGAAACGAGTTTAATAATATCTTCATTTTTAAAATTATGAAAACGCGAGTTATCCCAAACAATAATAGTATTATCTAAATGGTAAAATGGTATAACTTTTTGTGTATTATTTTTGATAATAAATAGCAAAATATTTTCAATAGAGTTATTTTTCAAATAATCAATAGTGGAATTATACTCCAAATTAATAGTAGATAACCAATCATTATAGCAATGTATTTTGTTATTGGAATTAGTCTTAACAGTTTCTTCTAAATCATTAATTTTATTTTGAAGTAATACATTATTTTGTTCGAGTCGTTGAATCAATTCCCTTTCTCGTTCTCGTTCTTGTTCTCGTTCTTGTTCTCGTTCCCGTTCTCGGTCTTGGTCTTGTTGTCGTTGTAATATATTTTTGTTTTTACTATGATAGTCTGAAATATCACACGTTCTTACATGTTTATCAAAACACGCACTTTTTTTATAAGTTTTATTACAGTTAGAACATGTAAGGTTCATAATAAATATGCCATGTTTAAACAAAAAAAATAATATATCAATTTTAAAAAAATATATAGTATAAATATATACATGAGTCAACAATGGAAACCAAATTATTATCATACGGCAAATAATATGGTATGTGATGATGCTTCAAATAATATGCACTTTTTTGGAAAATTTTCACCATATTTTCAATGTCCGGATTATTATACTAACTTAGAAGTAAAGGAAAGTACACCGATAAAAAAATACACACCAAGTCCTGGTATTTGTTATGATGACGCTTCAAATAACGAATTAAAGATAAATAAACAAGTGAAAATATCATCGAGTGAATATACATCAAAAAAATTAACTTTAGAAAGAAAAAAGGAGAGTAATGATGGAAAAAATGTATGTGAATATTGGCATAATGGGAGTGACCGAAAAAACGCTTCCATGGTGACAAACAATGTTCCAAGAAATGGTAATTCAAAAAGATCTAGTTTAACAAGTTCTAGACCGGGGTCAATGTCTGCTCCGGGAAAAGGTGTAGATGTAAAACATGATTCTTATCAGCGATATTTATTGAAATTAAAGGGAAAAAATCACAGATGTTAAAAAAAAATATAGTAATTATTTATATGATGAATTCAATAATAAATCAAACAAACAATAAAAATAAAAATGTGAAAGTTTCCACCTTAAATTTAAATTTACATACTCATTCAGACAAAAACAAACATAATAATATTATTATGAACACAAATGGAAGTAATATGAATAGTGGAAGTTCAGTAAAAAATGATACCAGTGTAAAAACATTTAACTCTGACGGAATAAGAGTAAATGGTAAAATAGACTTTGGTGCAATGTTGCAAAGAATAGCTGGCATGCGTGGTGGTTGTTCAAGTTGTGGAAAAAAAAAGTAATTAGATATTATTTATAATTATATAGTATAATTATAAATGAATACATTTCCAGTATATTCCAAGCAAGAATTAGACAATATAAAAAAAGAAAGTGTAACAAGTCTGGTTGTAGATAGTGAATTTAGAGATAGAATGAATGAAACATCAATCAGTGATTTTACGATTCAACTTCCTGTGCCTATACACAATGTAATAAGAATGAAATTGTCTTCCATGGAATTGCCAAACAGTAGTTATTTATTTCATAGTGAAAACAATACATTCAAAATAAAACTAAATCATACCGAAGACAATTCTATAAATTATGAAAAAACCATAACAATACCGGAAGGTAATTATACAATAGAAGAGTTGAAAGTAAAAATCAATAGTATATTGAATAGTTTAGTGAATGAAGGTGCTTTACAAGATAATTTATTTTCAATAATGAAGTTTGATTACAGTAAAGAAAAACACAAGTGCTATTTTTGTATAAAAAGTATGAGTGAAATAAGTTTATTATATTCGGATGCAAATCAAGTTCCGTCGTATGAACTAGAGAAATATTTAGTTTCTTTATATTTTTCAACCGAAACCAATGTATGTAAAAAAGAAAATAATTTAAAAGAAATATTTGGTTATAGTGAAAATCAATATGAAAACAAAACGGGAAATTTGGACGCTGAAAATATATTTAATATGAAATCAACCCCATATTATTTGTTGCATGTAGATGAGTATGTGAAAATTGGAAGGGAAAATATGATAACATCGTTTAATAAAAGAAACATAGATTTAAAACATATTCTAGCTAGAATAGTAACAAAGAATGATAATTTTGATTATACCATATTAGATACGAGTGATGATAATGACAAGCAACGTGATTATACTGGACCTGCGAATATAGAAAAACTTCATATAAAATTACTGGATAAGTGGGGTAATTTGGTAAATTTGAATAATTGTAATTATTCGTTCATATTAGAATTTACAACAATACGTTAAAATTGAAGAAGAATAGTTATAAAATAGAGATAGAAAAGAGTAATATATGAATACATAAGAATACATAAGAATAAATAGTGATATATATATAATAAAAAAATAACATTATTATATATATATGCTACAATGGTTCATATATTAAAAATGTCAAACGTTCCATTAAATATAGAAGAAGATGATATAAAAAAATTAGTATTAAAATATGAATATGTAAAAGAAGAAAAAATAGAAGAAATAAAAATAAAAACGAAAGAGAAGAAAAAATCGAATGAAATAAAACGGTCTGCTTATATCTATTGCGATGAAGTAAGCAATATGTTTAAAATAGGTAGTTATAAATTTACATATAAATCAAATGAGTATGAAATAAGTTATTATAAAGAAAAATAAAAATGTAAGTAAATAAATGGATGTAGAAAAAGAAAATTATAAAGAAAAATATGGGGATGTTCCAACTCCATATTTTTTAATCAAGGAAATGTTGGAGTTAATACCAAATAATTTATTTGAAAACTCATATAATAAATGGTTAGACCCTGGTTGCGGGGAAGGAAGTTTTGGGAAACAAGTATATGAAAAGTTAATGTTCAATCAAATACATATAGTAGATATAAATGAGAGGAGAAAGAGTATATTGAAGAACTTATTTTTATTGGAAAAAAATGAGTATTATGAAGAGAAAATAAAAGAAAACATAAAAGAAAACATAGGCAACGATATGTTCGAATCGAACATAATAATAACAGATTATTTAACATGGGAACCGAATATAAAGTTTGATGTAATCATAGGGAATCCTCCATACAATAGTGGTGGTTTAAAGAAAACCCCAACAAATAAAGTGTTAAAAAAGGAGAAAGATGGTGAAACCTTATGGATACAATTTGTAAAGAAATCGCTGGAAAATTTGAAAGAAGGTGGTTATTTATGTTTTATCATACCGAGTATTTGGTTAAAACCGGACAGAGCAAAGATGTATGAATATTTTACACAGTATAAGTTACATAAAATAAAGTGTTTTTCAAATACGGAAACGAACAAAATATTTAAGAATAACGCTCAAACGCCAAGTTGTTTTTTTTTACTACAAAAAATAAAAGGCGATAACAATACACTATTATATGATAAATGTTATAAAACATATATGAATTATAATTTTAAAAACAGTTTGCCTATACCAGTTCATGGTGTATTTTTGATAAACAAGTTAAAACCTTATGTAGAAAAGTATGGTTCCTTAGCAAAAATGGTGATAAAAACAAATAGTATTACAATAAGAATAAAGGTAAATAAAGAAAAAACAGATAAATATATTCATAAAAACGTGACGACCTGTGTTCTAGAAGATAACAAAGCGTCATTGGTGATAAATTACAGCGATAATCCATGTAATTACGCTGGTAAAAAGAAGTTAATAATGGCTCATAAGATGTATGGTTTTCCTTATTTTGATGAATTTGGTGAATATGGTATAAGTTCGCGGGACAATTATGTGATTTTAAATGAAGATTACAAGAGATTATTAAGGTGCCAACAATTTCTGTCAACCAAGTTTGCGATATATTTGTTTGAAAGCACGAGATATAGGATGAAATATTTGGAAAAATATGTATTTCAATTTATTCCGGACATATTTAAGATGGAAGATTTATCATTATGTATAGATGATAACGTATTATGTGATTATTTTGGTTTGAATGAATTTGAAAAAGAAGAAATAATGAACTTTAACACAAAACCTTATAAAACATTTGTGAAATAGAAGGTTATTTTATAATAATTTTGATACATTTTACAGTAATAGTGCAGTATTGCTTTAAAAAGTCCATAAACCGATAATGTATATTTTCGTTATCGTATTCTTTATGAATAATAATGTCTTTAATAATGCATACGGGACATAAACTATGGTTGTTTAATATATGAATAGTAGCGGAAGCAACAATGTTATCGGTGTTTAAATTGTAAATAACGAATATTTTTGTATCATTAAATGTATCATGTAATTGTTCTCTGGACAATGTGTTAGCAAGTTCAATAAAATCTTTAGGTAATAACATCATAGTACTATAAAATGAATTATCTAAATCGGATTCGTTAATATGACGAATACACAAAGGAACGCCTTTACTATAAAACATATATACATATTTATAGTAAATAAAATACAAATGAAAAGAGAAAATTGAAAATTGAAAAAATAGAAAATAAAAGGGACCATTATAAAATAATCATTCAATGAGTTATATAGGTGTGACTCGTTTTACAAATGAAACCTACAATGAGAATAGTAATTATCGTAAAAAGAATAATATAGAAAACAAGTATATTTATAATTGTCCTGTAAAAATAAGTGAAGTTATACCGGAAGATTGTGAAATAATGTTGCTAGAAATGAACAATACTATAAATAAGATAATGGGTGTATCTTATGTAAAGAATAAAGTAACCGGTGTAAAAAAGTATAATATGTATAAGAATAAAAATTATAATCGGTATTGTTATGAAACAAATAATAGAATAGATATAAACAATATGAGTGACGAAGAAAGGAATATAATAATGTTCTTTGAAATATTATGTTTTACAACAAAAAAGCACATGAAACGAGGAAGTGGAATATCATGTTTAAACAACAACTTATGGAAAAAATGTGAAAAAGTAATTGATATAAAAAAATTTATTAAAAACATGTTTGTAAAAAGAAATATATTAGTATAATAATGGATACAAATATAGAAAATTATACTGTAGATAATTTAATAGATATTTTTGAACTAGATAAAGACGATTTATCAGTAGATAATGTAATGGACAAACATAATTTTTTAATGTCTCAGTCAAAATCAGTAGAAGTAAAACAATTTATAAAAGCAGGGTTTGAAAAAATATTGTTGCATATAGACGAAGAAATGGAAAATGAATCAATCGGTGATGAAACAGAAGAATACGATGATGAAGAAACCGATGAAGGAGACGAAACAGAAGAATATGACGAAGAAACAGAAGAAGAAGAAGAAGAAGAAGAACAAGGAGGAGATGGTGCAGAAAAAACGAATAGCTCAAAAAATATCCAAAATAATAATAAAATAGAGGGGTTTGAAGAAATGATAGGAACAAGTGGAATGACAAGTGATAAAACAAAAGATAATGAAATTACAGATCCAAATCATGCAACCTATGACCAAGCAAATAATAAGGTAAGTTTGAGCAATCAAGTAAGTGTAAGTCAAGGAAATAAGAATCCCATTTTAAAAAACACAATAAAAAAAACACTTATAATTGATAGTCAATACCGACAAGATGTTCTAACAAACAATACGGGAAATGCGTCATCTGATTATATAATAGATTTAGAAGAACCATTAATAGATGTTGTGTCATTAAAAATGTATTCAATAGAAATACCATTTACTTGGTATGTATTTGATGAAATAAATGGTACAAATGTATTTTATGTAGATGATACCCCCATAATTATTGAACCTGGTAATTATTTATTAGATGAATTATGCACAGAAATAAATAGCAAATTATCAAGTAATAATTTGGATTCAAAAGTATCAGTTACATCAAGCGCAAACAATGGAAAAATAACATTTACAATAGACAAAACAATAAGTAAAATATTATTTTATGACAAAGTTAATTTTACAAGTGTGTTAAGAAAGAATAGTAGTATGGGTTGGATAATGGGATTTAGAAATACGACTTATACGAATCCAAATAAGGAAGAAAATAAGGAAGAGAACTGGAAAATAAAAGCAGAATCCGTAGCAGATTTATATGGCACAAAGTATGTAATGATTTATATAGATGATTTTAATCAAAACAAAATAAACAATAGTGTAGTTTATTTATCAGATAACAAGAACAATATATTACATTATCCTAGTTATTTCACAAATGATTTGTCAAATCATACTGATGAAAATGGAACAATAACTATATTGCCTGAAAATCCAAGAAGAAACACAAATGCGCAACGATATGCGATGAATGAAATATTAAACAACCGAACAAATACTCATAATGAGAAAATAACTCCATTTAGTTCAACAGATGTAATAGGTGTAGTTCCAATAAAGAAAAATGGATTTCCAGTGGGAGAAGCGTTTATAGAGTATGGTGGTTCTCTGCAAGGTAATGAAAGAACTTATTTTGGTCCAGTAACAAT
>Ga0181394_1001235_pt1 | contig 11248 bp, 6 predicted proteins | sample 17SPOviralmetaG_FD_130123 | JGI IMG/M metagenome (GOLD analysis project Ga0181394, IMG submission 130123) | Marine viral communities from the oligotrophic San Pedro Time Series (SPOT) site, San Pedro Channel, CA, USA - 17 SPOT_SRF_2010-11-23 | ecosystem: Environmental > Aquatic > Marine > Strait...
GTATTAGTTATGTTTGAGTCTTCACCAAATAATGTATTAGGTATAACAAGAGTTGCAACTAGTGCTAAGGACACTATTCCTATTGCTATATCTTTTATAAAATTTTTCATTTTAGTCCTCCTCTTGCTTGTGATTATTTATTTTTATTGTCTTCCCTTAATATGTCTATCATTTGATTTTTTAAATCTTCTTCTCCCGTTATGCCGTAGTCTGTTTTAATTCTACTTAATGCTCCTGTTTCTTGAGCTAAAATCTTTTCTCTAGAAGTCATATTTCTAAGATCGTGTACAGCATCATATAAAGGAAAGTTATTAAACTTAGAAGTAAATCGTTTTCTCATATGTCCTCGTAAACCTGTTCTTATGTTAGATATAGCTCTTTCCATATAAACTCCTTTTTCAGCGTCTGATTTATTTACGTAGTGAGAAGAGTTTAATTCGTTTTTATATACATCCATTAATTTAAAAAAACCTTCTTTATATGCATAGGTTAATGCAGGATTCTCATCCCATATTATTGCATCTTGATAAGAAAATCCCAATCTATCCATTTCAGATAAAAACACATGTTTCTTTTGGCTTGTAGCAGAAACACCAGAAACTTGTTGTGCAAGAGGTGCTAATTTTGTTCTATACGAACTAGTAAAAGGAGAAGCAGAAGGTATTTCTTTTTTTCCTCCAATTAAATCATAAAAAACTGAAGGTATTTTATTAAGGGTTTTACTTGTTGCAGGATCAAATCTTGTTTCTCTTACTATTTCTTCTGCTCCATCCCATACACTTAGTACGTCACTCATTACAGAAAAAGGTGTAGCAAACCCTGAAAAATAATCTCCTGCTATTCCTTTAAGACCTGAGTTTAATCTAACAAAATTTTTTACTAGGCTTAAATCATCTCCTTCATCTTTTAAAGTAGTCTTTGGTACAAAAACATCATCTAAAAAAGAAGAAAGAGTTCCTACTCTAGCCTGTGTTCCTATACCTGCTTTAAGCATTTCTCTTTGTAAAGTTTTAAAATTTTTATAGCTTCTTGGTCCTTTGCTCCATAAACCGTTGCTTTTTAAATCTTCTATATCTCCGCCATTATCTATAATTTCCCAAAATTCTTCTTCTGTGTGTGGGCGTACTCCTTCTAAATTTCTTATAAAAAAATCTGATGCAAACATATAAGGACTTACGTTAGGTCCTACTAATCCTATATTTACTATTCTTCCTGCACTATCTTTAACTTCATCCCATCTTTCTCCCGCATACTCGCTTTTTCTAAATGCCCAAGCTGCACCAAACATAGTTGTTCCTGCTATACCTTTACCAATAGCAGAAAAATCGTATGTCTTGTCTGCCTGTCCTCTAGCAGCTCTAAATGCTTTTGACCCCACTGCATCAAATAATCCAATAGGACTGTACTCTAGTTGAAACTTTAGAGCATTGTATAAAAATCTTGGAAAAGGTATTAAAGCAGTAGGACCTGGGTTTGACATAATTTTTACAAAATGTTTCATAACAGTGTCATAGCCATGCATAAGATTAGTTTTAGGAGCACTCCTACTTCCTATGTTATCTGCCCTACTTCTAGCAGTTCTTCCTTGAAACGTAAATTCCATAGCATCGTCAATAGCTCTAGTTATAATAGTATCTCCTTGACCTGCTGCCCCATAAAATTTTTGATTATTCCATATTTCAGCATTCATTTCCATGCCGCCTCTAGCTACAAAATCTGACATGCTTTTAAATTTTGCATCTTTACCTATAATGCCCAATCTTCCTAATTGTCTTTCTATAGAACTCATAAAAGACACTCTTCTAAATAGATGTTCTTGAGTTCTATTCATTATATTTACCATATCAGTAAATTTTTGTGCACCTTGTAGTAAAGTAGTTCCTACTCCCTTACCTTCTTTTTCTGCTAACTTATAACTTACCTCATTATATGCTTGATAAAAAGCCCTGCTTGCATACCCATCTGCATCTATTTTAGTCATTAATTCGTCTGTTAATCTTCCTGCTTCTGCATTATTAAAAAGCCATTTAAAAGCAGTATCCCCGTCTCCTAAATTGACGTTATTAATAGCACCCATTTTCTTGCCTTGTTTTTTATTAATTTCCATAAGGCTATATGCTAATAAATTATCACTATATCTAGCTAGTGCATCAGCAGGCATTCTAATACCTACAGATATAGCATTTCTAATTGCTGTTTTTGGGTTAGATACCATAAGACCTCTTCTTACATTATCAATAGCTCGTATAGAAGATCCTAAACTTTTACTAGAATTTGCTACAGATGCTAAATATGCTTCTTTTTCTAGCTCCATTAAACTTCCACCAAACTGTAGATTTTTTAATTTACCTTCAAATAATCCTTTTCCTGACTTATCTCCTATAGAGTCATAAACTTCGTCTACACTTTTATTTATTTCTTTTGTTAATCTTCCCCATATACCTAAAGTTTTACCTGCTTCTGATATACTAGACCACCACATATGTCTTATATCATCTAGACCTACTCCCATTTCATCCATTTGTTTAGTAAATTGATCCATAGGAATGTCACCAGTTTCTAGTGCATTAAATATGTTGTGAGTAACTCTGTTACCTTTTCCTTTAGGTTGTAGTATTTGAGCTAATCCAGGATTTTTATGTATTAAATCTTCTACTACATATGCTATATTTTCACTAACACCTGTTCTTACTTGAGCATGTGTTAAAGGAGTGACACCAAATTTCTGTAATAGTTCTTGTCCCCTTTCTCCTACTTCTTTAAATGCCTCGTCTGCATCTTTTCCTAATTCTTTTTTTAAATTATTTAAAGTTTTAAAACGCTCTTTATTGTTTTTAACATCTTTTTTAATTTTATTTACAGCATTTTCTTTTTTTACTTTTCTCCACTCTAGTATGTTAGCTATTCTATTAGCTTTTCCTGCCTGCCATTTTGCCATAGGATATGTTAAAGCTCCTCCTACTGCTCCTGATAAAGCGGTTACTCCTAGAGTCTGCCCTAAACTATAATCAGTTCTTCCTTGAAAAGGTAAATTTAAGTTAGCACCAGTAAGTTCTACGTTTTGTCTTCCTACATCTGTAAGAGCAGCTACCCCTGCTTCAACTCCTCCTGCTTTAATAGCCTGACTTTTTGCGTATTCTTTTCCATACGCTTTCAACATCTGTTCTCGCACAGATTTATTAAAACCTTTATTTACTACTTTTTTACCATGAGTTTTTGCATACTGCTTAACTGCTTCTTGTGTAACTTTACTAGCAGCCATTTGTGCACCTTTACCTGTACCTCCTACAAATAAAGAAAGGTACAAAGAAGGAGATTTTAAAAATCCTTCAAGATAGTCTCCTACAACATTAAAATTATTTTCTGAGCTACTAAACCCTCCTTCATATTGGTCAAAAAGTGCGGTAGACCTTTTATAATTAGTTAATCTGTCTAATTGATTTGTGCCATTAATTTCATTAGGGTCTCTAACATAACTTAAATCTCCTAACACAGTAATCTCATTACCTATATTAAATTTTCTATTATGCTCTAACCAGAGTTTTGTAGCTTCCTCAGTATCTTGAATATCTTTTCCATACATATTTTTTACAAAGGGGCGTATTACTTCCCTTTGAGTTTCTTCTTTTAATAGATACTCGTAATTAAGTTTTTTAGTTGACATTATTGATTGTTTCCTAGTCTCTTTTATATGGTGTTCCATCAGCATCATAGGTGTAGACAGTTCCTAGTCCTGCAGGAACATTAAATACGTAGTTAGAATTTACGCCCATTGCATTTTTGTACTTTTCAAAACCTTTTGTATCTTTTCCTCCAAAGAGCCAGTCGTCTCCTTCTACTAAACGTCTTGATAAGTTTTGAAAAGCTGATTCTCCTATATTTCTTGGATTGTCTGCAACCGTTCCTTCAATAGATGCTGCTTCTATAGCTGCAGGTAAATTTTCTTTAAAGTTTTCTATAGCAGCAACGTTCAAACTATTTAAAGATTTTTTTTCAGAGTCGTCTCCAAACATTTCTTGCACTGTTAGTCTTCTACCAGAGTTATATGCCTCATCATAACCTTCGTCATTTTCCATCATAGCTGAACCCTTTATATCAGGATCAAGTGTACCATCTTGATAAGGTATAGCAGATCCTCTAACTAAAGGATTTACTAAAGAATTTCTTACATTAAAATTAGGATCATCTTCTCTTGGTGCTGTAACCACTGTTTCTTCTATAGTTCCTCCAGTGTTTAAACGAGGTGTCATAATACCTCCTAAATACATAGGTTTTGCAGTAGATATGTCTGGGTTTACTCCTCCTGATGCTATCTCATTAACATTATCTTCTTTAGCATTATATAAAGAAGCGTATTCAGGAACGCTATTAATATACTCAATAGCACTTTGTACTTCAGGTAACGCACTTACATAGTTGCCCAAACCACCTTCTTCTGTAGCCATTATTGATTTTAATTCTGCTATATTTTTTTCTGGTTTATACGGTCTTCCTAATGGTCTAAAACCAAATATTAAAGATTGAATTTTTTTATTTAGTTTTTGCTGATCAAGAGCTCCTCCTTCAGAAGTTATTTCTCTAATCCATTGAGGAAATGCTCCTTTAAGTCTTCCACCTGAAGCTGCATACTCATCTTGTATTCTTTGATTTTTTTGTGCAAGTAACTCTTCAGCATTTTCTGAAGTAGGAATTATCCAAACTATGTCATTTATTACTTCGTTTACGTTTGGATCTTTGCCCCCTTCATTAGTTCCGTTTCCTGTACCTGTACTTGTATTACCTTCTTCTCCAGATATATTAATGTCCTCACTTTTTATGGCTAAATCTGTATCAGAAACTATGCCATCAGTACCTACAACAACGCTGCCTATAGTATCACTACCTCCTTGAGCTTTTAATTCTGCAGTACCTTCAAATCTTTTTCTTTCTGCTATAGTTCTTTTTATAATAGCCTCACCATTAGCAGTAGAAATACCATTTTCATTATTTATAAAATCTTTTGATATAGCCTGTACTGCACTAAAACTTAAATTATTTACATTATTTACATATTCTCCTGTGTTTGCATTTTGTGTTATAATGCCTTTAAAAGGTTTATATACTCTATATCCTGCTGTTTGACCTTTTTCATCTAAAATAAGTTCAGTAGATTCTAAGTTATACAATTCTTCAAGATTTTTATCTTTTAATAAGCTGTTCCATCTATTTTGTATTGAGGTTAATTTGTCTTTTTCTGTTCTATTACCATTAAGTAACCCTTTAAGTGACGTATCCTTAGCAAGAGAATTTCCATCTGCTGCTATCTTACTAAAATTTATATACTCTTTATCTAGTATTTTAACGTCTTCAAGCATAGGTCTAAAAGCAGATATAATTTCATCACTAAGAGTTGCAGAAACTTGACCATTAATACGTTGAAATACTGAACCTTGAACTCCTGCCATATCATATGCTAATGATGCAAAATTTTTAAAAGAACTAGTTCCTACGTTTTCTATTGTAATAGAATAATCTCCTGAATCTTGGCTCAGTAGTGCCACTCCTCCTGTAGTATTAATTAAAGTACCAAAAGAATTTCTAATGTTTGACCTAAATTGAGAATAGTTAATTCCAAACGATTCATACACAGGGTTAATACTCATCATAAATTTTCCGTCTTTCATTCGTTGATCTTTAGTAGTAACAGATATATAACCTCTTTCTAAAGCATTATCATACGTAGCTGTATCTATTCCTACATATTCAGGAGGAGTATTGTTAGTTAACTCAAATACTTTGTCAGCAGTTAAAGGTGTTCCGTCTACATCTACTAATCCTTCGTATTGTATACGTGAAGATGCTCCAAAATATTTAGCTCTTTCTAATGCATTGGGATTAAAAACACTTTGGAAACCTTCTTTAAAAGTCGTAGGTTTTCCAGTCCCTGTATATCCATCTCCTTCTTGGTAGCCCTTATTTAAAGCTGTTATAGGTTGATTTAAATTTATCGTAGGATCTATAAAAAAAGTTCCCTTTTTTCTCCATTTTCCTATAACTGCACTTGGGCTATCTGTAATAATATTAGGATAGTTTATTCCTTTTATATTTGTTGCTTTAGCGACTTGATCGCTTGAAACAAAACTCATAGCTAATTTAAATGCTTCTTGTTTTGAAATATCTTGTTCATCCATAATTATTTTAACTAATTGATCAATAGCTAAATTATGTTGATCTTTAAGTTTAGAAACTTCTCCTGCAGTTTCTAAGTTAGCTTTAACCGTAGAGTCTACTACTTCTTTTTTTTGTTCTAGCTCTGATCTGTTACCTTCCATAATTTCAGAAGAAAGTTCTATGCCTTCATTAAATACGTCACTCCACCCCATATTATTCTCCTATCCTACTCATTAAACCGCCTTTTTTATCTAACATTTTTTGTATTTCTTTTATTTCTGTTTCAGGCTGTACAGAACTTTCTGTAGAAATATTTTCTTTTACATCTATTTCTTTATCTGTATCTATTTCTTTATTCATTTTTTTATAGTCTACATAAACATCTTCATTACCGAAATTAATATCAATTTCTGCTTTTGCTCCTATTACGACTATATCAGTTATAATAGCAGGTTTTATAAGTTCAGCTATGTCAGGAGTCCATAGACCTTTAGAGTATCCCATTGTAAGTACAGATTGAGCAATAAGAGTAGGAGACATTTTCATTTCTAATAAATCTATTATTTCTAATATAGATTCTTCTTTATACATATTTTTTTCTAGCCATTCATACGCTTCTTCAGGGTCAGTATATATAGGAGGTTTATCCCAAGGAAATTTTTTAGGAGGCTGTGTTAGAGAATATCCAGGAGGAGTACGACTAAAAAAGTCTATTTTTTTTCCGTTAGGAGTATAATGTACATCTTTATCTATTTCTTTTTCCATTTAATTTTCCTTTAGCTCAATGCTCTAAAAAGTTTTTTACTGTAGTTTGATTGTTTTATAGTATCTTGATCTTCTAAATCTTTAAAAGCTGCAGCTATTTTGTTATCAAAGCTATAAAATGTAGGTTTAAAAATACGAGCACTTCTTGTGTTTATAGATTTAGGTTGTCTAAGACCTTTTCCTACAAAAAATCTACTAGATATTGAAGGCTTACCTAGATCTGTTTCTTTATATTCGGTTTGACGACCCGATTTACCACTTCCTCCCAAAACTGATCCTGCTATTATTCCACCTATTGCTGTTAGTAATCCCATTATTTTTCTCCTCTTGTTCTATGAAGAACCTCGTCAAACATAATAGCTAAATAATTATCTATTGTAGAAACTAATTCAGGATAAACTTTTTCTACTTCTTGAGCTATAAATCCTTCTGTAATATTAGGATCAACTTTAGATAAAGGTAAAGCTTTTTCTACCCAGTCCCATGTATACCATCCTAAGCCGTTATTAAATGTTTTTTGTTTTACGATATTAGTCTTTAATCTAATGTCTGATGTCATATAACTAGAAAATATATTACTTACAAATCTTAGTATATTAGCTGTTTTATTAGCACTTGTTTCTTTTGATGCAAAATATTGTTGTAATTCTGCATCCATAGTAGCAATCATTAAATTAAAATCTCTATCTTTTTGATTTTCACCTTTATTAAAAGCATAAGCAGTAGTGTCTCTATATTCTTGCCATATTTCTGATAAAGCTTGATTAGATAACTCTAAACGATTTAATACATTTTGCTGATTTGCGGCATTAAGACCTGCTGTATTTAAAGTGTTTAACTCTCTTCTATAATTTACGTTTGCTTGTTCTATTTCAAGAGCATTATTAGCATTAAATTTTTCTCTTTGGTCTTGTAATGTAACGTTAAATTGATCCATTGCATTAGCTTGTCCTGCATTAAATTGTTCCATTGCATTTAATTGAGTAGAATTAAACTTTCTAATGTCTGCAGTTAAATTTTCATAGAATTGTTCTACTTGGTTTTCACTAGTTGCATTAAATTGTAGTGCTGCATTTTGAGCTGCTTGATCCGATAATAACCCTTGTTGTAACTGTTGAGAATACAATATAGTAGCTTGTTGATCATTTGTTAGATTAGCTATATTCATAGATAAAAAGTTTTTAGCATTTTCTACTTGGGCTTGCTGTCTATTGTTTAGTTCTACATTATCCATTTGAGAATAGTTTGCAGCATTTTGTAATACACGAGCTTGATCGTAATCTAGGTTATTTAAGTTTAATGATTCTAATAATTTAGAATTAGAAAACACTCGTGTCTGTTCTGCAGTAAAATCTAGGTTAGCATTTTCAGCATATCTAGATGCTTTAATTATATTAACCTGTTGTGTATTGTCAAGTTCTTTTCCCTCTAAAGCACCTTGAACTTGTAGTTCTGCAAGAATAGCTTTTTCTTTAGCAGATAATTCTGCCATATCTACTGTTAAATTATTTGCCTCATTTGTGATACGAGCTTGTTGCTCATTAGTTAAATTCATGTTTTCTAGTTCTGCATAACGAGCTGCATTTACTACTTGCTCTTGTTGACCACGAGATAAATCTTTTTCTTGTAGTGCATTTGACATTTGAGAATTTGCTAACATAGCTGCTTGGTAATTACTTAATGAAGCACCTAATAGCTGATAACGTTGTACAGAATTTGCTAACTCTGTTTGTTGTGCGTTAGATAAATCTTGTAATCTAAAGTTTCTAGCTGCTGCAGCATTATCAAGTGCAAATTTATTTTTATTAGCTAAATTAGTTAAATTCATATTAGCATATACTTGTGCATCTGCTTGTGCAATAGGTAATGCAGCTTCTTGTGCAGCTTGTACTATAGTAGCTGCTGCCATAGAACTATTTCCTAATCCTCTTTCTGCCATAACTTGATTAGCAACTCGCATAGAGCCTGCTGCCCAATCAGGCATACCATCGTCAAAATCAGTCATTAATAAACTTAATTGACCTCTTACAGTGTCTAGTGCTTCTACATTTCCATCTAATGCTGCAGGAAAATATTCTCCTACTATATTAGATGCTTTTTCTACAGCAGGTGCTGCAGCTAGTTCGGTAGCGTTTAAACTAGCAGTATCTTTACCTAGTGCTCTTTCTAATATTTGACCACCTTGGGTAGCTGCTACTCTTTCTCGTTCTGTTACTTCTTCTTGTGCTCTACTAGCCCCTTCTTCATCGGATACAAAATCACTTGTAGCTCTTTCTGCTATTCCTAGCACTTCTGAACCAAATGCTGTAATAGTTGCAGCAGTAGGTAATTCTGCTCCTGCAGGTACTACACCAATTACCTGACCATTTGCACCTAAAATTTGTACAGGTTGATCAGACATCATGCCTCTACGAGAAGGTAACTCACTTGCGTCTACAGTATATGTACCTTGATTACGTGCTACAATTTCGTCTGCAGCGTCATTTAGTACTAAAGATTTTAATGAAGGATCTTTAAATTGTGCAACTACTTCTCTATCTACAGCATTATTTTCACCATATAATCTTTTTATTTCATTATATATCTGGTCTGCAGTATATGTATTAGCATTTCTTTCTAATGTATTTTTTGCAGTATCTGTATCACCAGATGTTAAAGTGCCTGATATACTTGGGTCTAATCTAGATTCTCCTGGGCGAATTAATTCTTCATTAGGGTTAAATTCTTGGTCTGTAAATTTAAACTCAGTACCTTCAGGAAGACCAGGTTTTTTTATTTGTTCCATTGAAAATTTAATAGGATCAAAAGGTTCACCTGTTTCAGGGTCTATAGGTAAAGGTTCAGGAGTAGGATCAGTAGGATCACCATCACCATCACCAGGTGCAGGTATAGCTCCTAATATAGTATACTCATCTGGGCTAAATGCATTCATAGGCATTCCATTTCCTTTAGTCATTAAATATCCATTGTTATCATATACCATAGTCATAGCAGGTATATTTCCTATACCACTTGTTCCCCCACTAGAGCCAGGATTGTAGTATATGTATATAGGAGTTTTCCCCCATGTAGGAGGCATTTTTCCATCATCAGGCATTACTTGTGTAACAGCTACATCATTAATATAACCTCTTTGTGCACCCATCTGAGTTAATTGTTCAATAGTCATAGCACTAGGTTCTTGCCCTGCAATAGGTATATAACGAGTTGCTCCCATTGAACTCCAGTTATTAGAATAGTCTCCATCCCATCCTTCATCAGGTTTTGTAGGATCGTAGAAACCAGGTGTTTCATCTTTTTTGGGTATAGGACCTTGTGCTTCTATAGGTCTAGTTCTATTATAACTAGGTGAATTAGGGTTTATATCTCGTTGTGTAATAATATATTTACCAGTTGTAGGATCAGGCTCTGATCTTCCTATCTCTACAAAATTAGGCTCTTTGTTTACTGTTTCATCTGGTGTTTCATCTGGTGTTTCATCTGGTGTTTCATCTGTATCTCCTCCTGTACCACCAGGCACAGTTACATCTTCTCCAGTACCACCAGGCACAGTTACATCTTCTCCAGTACCACCAGGCACAGTTACATCTTCTCCAGTACCACCAGGTACAGTTGCATCTCCACCAAATCCACCAGGAGGTATAGTAATATTTCCAAAAGGTGTATTAATAGTTTGTCCACCTGATGTTGTATTAGTTGCCTGTGTAGTAACAGCAGGAGTTGTTTCAACAGCAGGAGTTGTTTCAACAGCAGGAGTTACAGTATTGTTATTTTGAGCTGATGCAACTGCTGCATCAATTCTTGCTTGCATATCAGGAGTAATATTAAAACCTGTAAAACCTTTAGGTATAGCCTGACCATTAGCAGCCATTTGTTTTGCTAAGGCTTCTTTTCTTTTAGCTAATTCTTTTTGTGTTAATGGTTTTTTTGGCATATTTCTCTCTCTAGCTCATTATAATCTTTATTAGCAAACCTATTACAGAAACACTTGCTCCTATAAGTATTGCTTCTATTCTATACAGTCGTCTATCTATTGCTTCATACCTACTTGTACAAGCATCTACATGGTCGTCTATCTTTTGGTTTACTACACTTGCTGTTGGTTTAGTAGGCATGTTTTCTCCTTATGTTATATTATTAACCACCAAAGTCTTCGTTTCCGCCTGTAGCAGAAACACCTGATCTATCTAAATCAGATTTTACTATGGCATATACACTTATTAGTCCTTGTACAAAACGACTACTAGTTTGTGCAGTTCCTGCAGAATTAGCGGCATAGACTTTAAAACCATGAGCAAACCCTGTGGTAGAAGGTTCTGTATTAGTAGACGCA
>Ga0181394_1001236_pt1 | contig 11240 bp, 12 predicted proteins | sample 17SPOviralmetaG_FD_130123 | JGI IMG/M metagenome (GOLD analysis project Ga0181394, IMG submission 130123) | Marine viral communities from the oligotrophic San Pedro Time Series (SPOT) site, San Pedro Channel, CA, USA - 17 SPOT_SRF_2010-11-23 | ecosystem: Environmental > Aquatic > Marine > Strait...
ACCCAGACGGCTCCTTTACCTTTGTTAATGTCAGCTCTTAGACATTTAGTCTCAGCTCTAAGTTCTTTTATTTCTCTTACTAGGAAATCTATTTTTACTTCTGTAGCTGATTTTCTAGGCATTAATTTTTCTCCAATAATCCTGTTAATTTTTCAAATGGTTCTTTAATATCTGCATAGTCTGCTTTTTCAAATTCAACTCCATAACTTTCTGCAAGTTTTCTAATTTTATCTGCAACTTCATTTATTTTATTTTGTGCTGTTTCTTTATTTATTTGCCCTCTTCTAAAATCACTTCTATACATATTTATTTGCTCTTTAAAACCATCTATTTTTCTTTTTAGTTCAAATATTTTACCTGTTTTTAATTTAGAAATTTCTGCTCGTTCTATTTTAAATCCAAGAGTTTGTGCTAAAGTTAATAACTCAGCTTGGTCAGGTCTAAAAGGAGAGTCTACACCTTTTCTTGTAGTTTCTAATTTACTACTAGAATATGATCCAGGTAAAAAAGGTATGTTAGGTATTAATTTATCTTTAAGAACACCTAATCTCATTTTCCAATCTTCATTAAATATACCTGTTTGACCTTTAATTTTTTGTTGTCTAAATAAATCATAACCTAATAAAGGAAATAAAACTTCTCCACCTAAACCAAATGAAGGTTGTAGAGGTTGTGGTAATCCAGGTATTACACCATTTAAATCCATAACATCACCACCAGGAGTAAATCTAGTAAAATCCATATAAAAAGATTGCTGCTCATCTCCAAATTTTGGAACAGGTATTTTTATATTTCTATGTGGTAATAAAGGTAAACCCATAAATCTACCTTGTTTTCTTTCTGGCATAACTGCACGTTCTGCTTCTTCATCTCCACCACTAACTAAATCACCAATTTCATTTAATCCATATCCAAGAGAAGCATACTTTAAATATTTCCAAGGTCTAGCTATTGCTGTTTCTGCAAGTATAGGTATAATTCTATATGTGTATGCTATAAAAGGTGTAACACTGTGTCTTAAAAAATCAATTGCAGGTGCATCAATATTATAATCTACAAATGATTTTCTAGCATCTAGTGCTGCATCCTGTATTTTCCAACCTTTTGCAAGCCTATCTTGAAATACAGATAATCTAAATACTTGATCTTCAAATTTATACCAATCTGTTAATTTAGTAAGACCAAATTTACCTCTCTTTACAACATCATCAAATATATTTCTAGCAGAATCTATACCATTACTAAATACATCCATACCTTCATCAATTTTGTAAGGTGACTTAGATGATAACTGTATATTTTTTAATTCAGTTGAAATTAAATCTGCATCAAATACACCATATCTTGTTGCAGCATCTACTAATTCTGATTTTTGTAATTTACCAGTTGCTTTATTAACTTTATTATGGCTTACTAAAGCTTTATATGCTTTAGGTAAATACTTTATTTCTGCATCTACTAAATCATGTAACATAAAATTAGTAACTATATTATTTACATGTACTGTAGGATTCCAAGCAGTCTTAGATATTTTCCAATATGAATTTAAAGTTCTGTATTTTTTTCTAATTCCTTGAGAAGCAGCTTTATTCATTTTAGATACAGATATTAAATTAGTGTAAACTTCTTTTGGTACATATTTACCTGCTAAATTACCAAATCTTTGTTTACTATCTGTTTTACTTATAATAGTTTTTGGCATTTGTCTGTAATTATCTACATCCATCTTAGGTATTAAATTTTTACTATCATATACATAATCTTGTTTAGATAAATTATCAAAAAATCTGTACTGTGTTACAGTACTAGTTCCTGCTCTACCAGTTTCTGCAATAGCATAAGCTGCATCTTCAATCTCACCCATTGCTACTCTTTGTGGTTTAGTAAATTCCCAACGAGCATCTACTTCTATTTTTCCTAATGCTATTTTTTTTTCTTTTATAAGTTCAGCTTTTTTCTTTTTAGTTCTAGCTTTACTTATTTTTTCATTGAATGTATCAGTTTCTTTTTGAATTGTAGCTTTAGAACTTTCTAATAATTCCCAACCTCTATGACCTTTAAGTATTTTTTTCTTACCTTCTACATCAGTAAAAATTCCTTTTTCCTTACCTTCAGTTCTTGTTACACTAGTTGTAGTATATGCTTTTTGTTTTTTATAAACTTCATCAAATTCTTTTAAAGGTATACTCTTTGCTTTAGCACCTCTATTTTTTAATTCTTCTGCAAATGGTCTATTTTCTAACTTACCTTTATATGATCTTTTAATATATATATTTTTATTTCTTTCAAATGTTTCTCTAGTAATAAGACCCATGTCTATATAGTCTTGAGCCATTTCAGTAATTAATTTTCTAGACTCTTTACTTAATTCTTGTAGTTTAGCAGGTGCAACTTTTAGTTTAATATCACCTTCAAGTAAGTTAATTAATATTTTTTGCTCATCTTCAGTTAAATTATTTTGAATTTTAGTTGCCATATAGGTAAAATCTAAACCTATATGATTTGCAAATCCCTGTGCTTCAGCTTTTAAACCTTTATAATTTTTAGGAAGTTTATAACCATCAATAAATTGTCTACCTATATAGTCACCCCATGTTTCAGCAACTTCAATAGCTTCATCAGTTCCTTTTTCACCAACAATACTAGTCTTAGGCATTTTTTTTAAAGTTCTTAAACCTAATGCACCAGCCAGTGCACCAGTAAAAGCAACACCAAATTTAGTTGTAGTAGCCGCATCTTCTACTTGAGAAGCCCCTGCATAACCACTTACAAAACCTGTTATTGCACCACCACTTTCTGCACCAAATTCACCATTAGTTAAAGTATTTAATAATGGCTTACCTACATTTTTTTCATAAGGTTTTACAACATACTCTCTAAAAAAATTTCTAGGACCTTGTAATAATTTGGTCTTGTCTTGAGGCATATCCTTTATTGTTTCAGGATTATCTATTTCAATTTTTTTTCTAGCAAAAGCATCTCTATCTTTTCTTCCTGCTTCATTTGTCAATTTAATTTTTTGTAATTCTGTGTCAGCTTGTACTTTAATACTAGGTGCTTCAAATCCAGGTATACCTAAAGATTCTCTTGTAAAAACTTTTTCACCTTTTATTTTTTTGCCTATACCTTTCATTAATGGTGCAATGACTGTACCACCAACTGCACTAGCTGCAGCTTGTTTTGCTCTAGTATCTAGTATACTTTCTTCATCTACATATCCTAATCCACCAATTAAACCAGAACTTATAAATCCATATTTAGCTGCTTTATATAATGTTCTAGCTTTAGTAGCAGGAATTAACCAACCTGCAGGATCTAATATTGCACTACCAAAGTAAGCTGCTGCAACTGCGTAGTTAGTAGTCCCATCAGGATTCTCCATGTACTCATATAATTTTTTTTGATCGGCTTTCATCTCTTCAAGATCTACACCAACTAATTGTTTACCACCTCTCCAAGTATCTGTAAATCCTAGTTTAGTAGCAAAAGCTACTTTTTTCCATAACTCAGGATCACCATCAATATCTTCTTTTTCACTATAATTTGGCAATAAGGAATCAAATTGATTACCATCAGATAAATCTTTATCAGATAATTTATCACTAAGATTACCATCAGTTGATAACTTGTATTTTACTTTTTCTTCTTGTGGTAATAAATCACTAAAAGGACTATTATCTATATCTAAATTACTAGGTATTTTTGGATTGTTTCCTGGTAATAAACTATCAAATTCATTTGCCATTATTATAAACCATAATCATTAGGATCAATTCCCATAGATTTTAATATATCTTTTGCTTGTTGAATACCTGTCTCATTATTAATTGATCTTTGATAATTAATAGCTCGTCTAGCTGTTGTTACAGCGTATGGTTCATTATAACCTATTTGTACTTTAGGTAGATATTGTTCTTTAAAAAATCTATCATATGCGTATGCTTCAATAGTTTTGTTTCCAACTTTTCCTTCTTTTTTAAGTTTATTATAATCTTCTTTATATTTTTCAGGTATTTTAGGTGCACCAGTTAATTTATCAAATCCATATGTAGTTTGAAATTCTTGTCTAGCGTCATCTATAATTCTTGTTTTATCTTCATAAGGCATTGCAGAAAAATCTGTTTGTAATTTTTCTTCATCTTTACCAAATATTTCTTCATAGCTAGGTAGTTCAGCTGTTTTACTTTCTACAGGAACTTCTCTAGTTTCCACAGTATCCATAGTTTTAATAGGAGTACCTGGGACCATTTTACCTGGAACAGTTACTTGCTCTGTAGTCATCTTAGGTGCAGTAGCTTCACTTGCATCAGTCATTGTTTCACCTTGACTTAAAAACAATTTAGCTGTCATATCACCTATTTGATTTTTATTTAAATTACCTGTAACAAATTTTTCTCTATCTTGTATAGCACTAACTCTACTTTCTTTTCTAGATTCATAACTACCAGCATTAGTAGCTTCTAAATATGACTTTAATTTTGTTTCATTAAAGTTATCATTAGCACCTAAATCTTTTTCAATATTAGCATAATCATTTGGATTACCAGTTATAAAACCTTCTTGATCCATATACTCTGCAATGTTAGCTCCATATCTTGCACTTAATTTTTTGTATGTTTCTTCTCTACTTTTTTCTTTTTTTTGAAATTCAGGTAATGTATTTTCATAAAAATTAATTCCTGCTCTTTCAATAATTCTACTTTTTAATTCATCATTAGCTGCTGTATTTGCTAGCTTTTGCCCAAGATACCCTGTAGCAATTCCTCTTGCCATTCTTCCAAAATCTATAGCCATTATATCATCTCCTCAGTTTCTGGTTGTGGGGGTGGAGCCATTAGCCCTTGTGCCATAGGTTTTTCTAAACTTTTTGTAGCACCCATAGCAGCTTTTTCAAATTCTTGTTTATTTTTTTTAACATCTAATATAGTTTTCATTGCTTTATTATTTGTTAAATCTGACATAGATATTCTAAATTTTTTAACACCACCTTGAATACCCATTGCTGCAATCATTTTCATTACAGGTTCTGCAATTACAAATGCAACATCTGGATTCCATTTACCTTCTATAAAACCACTAAATATAATAATTCTACCTATAGCTTCTACAGGTATTCCTGAATCTAACATAGCAATTACTTGTTCCGCAAATTGAGGTTGAGTTAATTTATCCCAAACAAAATCTGCAGCTTCAGATGTATTTGTAAATTGTGGTGGATGCTCCCAAGGATAATTACCTGGTTTATCAGTTAAACCTTGTCCAGGTACTGGGGCATCAAAAGGGTTATTTGGTGCTTCTTTAAATTGATCCATGTATCTCCTTACGTAAATAGATTTTTATTTCTAAAACCTTTTGTTAATCTGTATTCCCATTCTTGATTTAATGTATCTGCATCTACAGTAGTTAATCTTTGATCTACTCCTCTAGCTTCACCTGGTCTGTATGAACTTAAATTTCCAAATGAACTTAAATTAGGTGCTGCAACGCTAGTATCTTGAATTTGATAATCTCCACCACCAGCTTTTTTATCCATTAAACTAGAGCCTATTCTACTAAATAAAGTACCACCTATTTTTGCTCCAGTTGGACCACCTATAGCACCTCCTATAGCACTTCCCGCCCAAGCTGCTGCTCCAGTTACTGCTCCTTTTAATGCGTTTCCTATACTCTTAAACATTTATATCTCCTACTTACCTGTTAATAAATCAAAACCAAACTTACCAATCATTTGATACATAGAATCTTTAGATGCCTGATCTTGTAAATCTACTGCTGTAGACCTCTCAAGTGCAGCCATAGCTAAATTATGATTTCTATTCTGTTCATTTTCAGAAGATGTATTAACCCATGAAGCTTCATCTCTCCATTGTTGCCATGCTGCTGACATTGCCCAGTTAGATAAGTTTAATAAATTTTGTGCGTTAGTTTGATTAGCTGCATTAACAGCTGCAGTGTTTGCAGTATTAATACCTCTTCTCCAAACTACATTTGATTGATCAATTTCTCTTTGATTATTAACATTAAATTGTTGTCTTTGATTACTTAATGTAGCATTAAATTGATTAATAGCTGATTCTCTTTGTGCATTAGCCTCATCTACTTGCACAGTATTTTGTGCATTTAATGCTGAAATTTTGTTTGCTTCACTAGTTGCATATTGTTTCATAGCATCATTTCTAGATGCATTTTGTTGAGACAATGTTGCAGACATATTATCATAAAACTGATTTACTTGGTTTTGACTAGTAGCGTTAAATTGATAAGCTGCATTAGCTGCTGCTTGGTCCGATAATAAAAATGATTGTCTTGCTTGAATATTTTGTAAGTTAGCTTGTTGTGTATTAGACAAGTTAGCCATATCCATTTTAAGATATGATTGAGCATTTGTAATTGCAGCTTGTTGATTATTTGCCAGATTTTGAAAGATCATATCTTTATAAGTCTGTGCATCTGCTGCTGCTATTGGAACAGCTGCATTCATAATACCTTCAGCTAATGCTTCAGCTGCCATAGAACTTTGACTCATACCTCTATTAGCCATAGCTGCTTCAGTTGCTTTAGCTGCACCTCTAGCCCATACAGGTAAAGGATTACCTTGTGATACTGCTGTAGTTACATCCTGTTGTAAATCTGCTAGCTGACCTCTAACTGTAGCATCAGTACTAACTGTACCTTGAGCTGCTACTGCTGGTGCTGTTACCGTTCCTGTAGCTGCAGTCATAGTAGGAGTTGCACCCGCTACTGTAGTTGTTCCTGCAGTTTGTGCTGCCTGTGCTGTAGGCACTGTTGATGCCATACTTGTAGGTGTTGCTACCCCTGTTATTGTAGGGGCTGCTGTAGTTGTTGGTGCAGCTGCTGCAACTGTACCAGTAACTCCAGGAGTTGCCATTAATTCATTAGTCTTTACATTTTGCAATTGAGGAGATATAGTAGTCCCCGTAGGCATAGTAGGCTTAGTTAATATAGATTCAATTAGTGAAGTAGCTTTACTAGAAGTTGTTTGATTCTTCGATGTAGGTTTAACTGCTCCAGTATCTAAATTTACTGTATCTACTGTTGTTCCTGCTGCAGGTTTTGTTTGTGTTACCATTGTTTATCTTCCTTGTCGATTATATTTTTTAAATGTTGATCCTTTGTTTAAATTTTTACGATGTCTTCCTGGTCTCTTAGGGGGCTTTGGTCTTGGTACAAAATGTACAAAATTTACTCTAGCCATTATCCTTTAGGATTTGCATCTTTCACTGCTTTAATGTGTTTAAACCATTCACCAGTTTTGTCACCTTTATCAGCAACCATGTCGTGGTATAATAAATCTAACTGTTCTTTTAATTCTTTGTATTCGTTTGCTCTATCTCTTTGATATTTATTATTATCATACTCAGTTTCTAACTCTGTCATCTTAGCTTCTATGTCAGTTTTAGAAATTGGAGTTGTTCCATTTAACCAAGTAATTTGATTAATGTCATCTGCATTAATTGTAAATTCTGCACTTGAGTTTATTTTTTTTATTGCTTTTTCAATCATTATCCAGCGATCTCCATTAAGGTTATTGTTGAAGCATATCTTGGCATACCAGAACCATTTTCATCATTTTCAGTTCTATTGACAAAAGCATTTCCAGTTCCAGCTGTATTTGCTATTCTTACTTTGTAAGTTATCTGTGAAGTAGTTGATGGAGAATCTAAAAAATTTACAGAAGATGATGCAATTATATCTCCATGAGGAGATGAAAGACCAGATGAGGCTTGAGATCTGCTTGCAGCAGAAGCACCAACAGATATAGCAGTATTATCTCTAATTAACTGATAAGATACTCTGTTAGCATTTACATCTTGTGATCCTTGAACAGAAAGATTAATATAAACTTTATTAGAAGATGAAGCTGGAGTTATGTTTGCAGTTAAACCAGTAATATCAGTAAAAGAACTTGAGCTTGTTGTAAATGTATCTGTTTTTGTAACACTAACCACTTGTAAAACTTTTCCTCCAACACCACTAGCAAGTTTAGAAGCAGTTATTTGAGCATCTGCTATATGTGCCGTATCAATGCTACCATCGGTGTAGTGCTCAGAGTTTACAGCATTATCTGCAAGTTGTGCACCCGTAACAGCATCTGCCCCAAGAGCAGCTGTGTCTACTTCATTTGCGGTTAAGTGCTCAGTTCCTACAACATCATCTGCAATTTTTGCATCTGTTACTGCGTCTGCATTTATTGCAGCAGTAACTACAGCGTTATCTGCAATCTCTGTAGAAGTTATTGCATCAGCTGTTATACCACCTGTTTTTACTTTTATTATGCTCATAATTTTTTACCTCTTGCTATGGTGTTGTTATTGCCGAAGGCAAATTAGTTTGCTTTTCTTTTATCTTCTGTTTAATATCCATTTTAATTGATGTTTCAATTTCAGACCAAGGATTAATATCTGTTTTATTTCCATTATCATCTAAAACAACTGGTGTTAATGCTTGTTTAATCCAAGAAATAGTAGTTTCTTTATTTATACTATTAAAATCAATATAATCATCTTCAGTTCCGTCTCTAAATTTAAAACCAACAGCACCTTTAATAGAAGCTGTCTTATTATTTTCGTCTGTGCCAGAAACAGTATAGTGAATTATTCTAACATATTTATGTTCACCCTCAGTTGTCATGTTGTCTATTTTCCAAATTAAATCCATATTATGCGTTACACTCCATTGTTGAGTTATCATTTGCAAATAGAGTTACTACATAAGCACCTACAGTTGAGCTTCCAGGTGTTGTAATTGTAAAAGTTGATGCTGTTGTAGTTGCACTATCTACTGTTATTGATACAGTTCCACCACCAGTATCAATACCACTAACACTATTATAAGAATTTAATCCTCTTATAGTAATTAAAGTGTCTTTAGTTTGTGCTCCTCCAGCATCATCTTGTATGCCTGCATAGCTTAATGTCAGACCTATTTGTTTCCAAGCACCACCATTAACTGCTGTTAAACCACTTACTTCAATTTGAAAATCTCCTGTAAATGGAGAACCACCTATTGTAACGCAATTATGAAATTGTGCTGTTTGTCTTGTAAATATTTTACCTGCATTATTTATTTTAACAGCTTCATTATTATTTGTATGAATTTTTATTTCATTAGCAGTTCCAAAATCTATTTTAGTTTCATCATCTTCACCAATTTTTATATCTGTTGCAAATAAGGATGTGATTGCTGTAACATCACCACTTGTTGCTGCATATGTTTTAATTCTAGATGCAGCTGTTTTTCTGATAGTACCACCTGCTCCATCGTCCATTAAAAATAAGTCTGCGTCTGCTATATCAGCTCCAATGTCTGTTGCCCCTGTAAATACTGCAGTTGCTAATTTTGCTGTCGTTACTTGACCGTCTGCTATGTGAGCTGTGTCAATTGAACCATCCGTATAGTGTTCACTGTTAATAGCATCATCTGCTATTTTAGCTCCTGTAATAGCATCTGCTGCTATTTTACCTGTTGTTACATTTAGGTCAGCTATGTGGGCTGTGTCTATTGAACCGTCTGTGTAATGCTCGCTATTAATAGCATTGTCTACTATTTTAGCACCTGTAACTGTATCATCGCTAGGAGTACCCAGGTCTAAAACATTACCTAATAAATAAATAAAATCAATAGAGTCACCTGTCGCTAGGTTGCTCGAAAACGTAATTGTTGCTGAACTGATAGTATAAGAACTACCAGGTTTTTGTATAACACCATTTAAAGATACTATCATATGATTGACACTTTCAGGTATTACATTAACAGAACCTACTTGCATAGTATATGCAGCTTGTCCATTAACTACTGAAATTGCATCACATATTTGATAGTTTCCTATCTGGGGTTCTCGTCCGATGTAAGCCATGTGTTATTAATCCTTATTTGCTATTAAATAATTTTTCCAAGCTAATTTAACTGTATCTGTCCAGACACCATTACAAACTGCTTGAACTTCAGTAGTTTCACCAGAAATATTAGTTGCAACTAAATTATCGCTGTCATCTAAAGTTCCAGGTGTTAAAGAATGCCTATGATACTTTCTTGATAATTCGTTGTCATCTTCAAATATAACAGTATCAGTTCTTACTTGAACTGTTTTGTATTCTCCGACAACTTCGATTCTACCAATCTGTGTCTCTTTAGTTAACGCCATAATTTATCTCCTTGTGTTGTTATTATAAATCAATATGATAAGTTCCTGTTATTTGTAAACTTTTATTTCCAATTTGACCTCTTGTTATAGATACTCCATCTCCTCTACCTTTAAGTCCAATTCCTGTTCCACCAACTTGACCGATAACATGTTCGTTATGAGTAACAACCCAAACTTCACAAAGTTGGTCGCCTGGAGATGCTGAAAAAGGTAATCCTGTAACTGAAGATGCCTGAGAACCATCTCCTGGACCTGCGTTATATGTTCCTTGAATAGTAAAGTGAACCATTTTTCCTATTTTAATATATTCTCCTACTACACTTGCAAAACCTATATTAGTGTCAGGTGTAAAAGTCCCTTCTTCGTAATCGTTTAAAAGATTAGATGCTGTTGCAGATGTAACTCCTAAATAAATTCCATGATCTGTTGCTGCTGGTAAAAAATTACCAGAGCTATCTAATGAAAATTGAGTAGCACCATTAGTTCCAAGATCTAATTTATTATTAGTGTGATCATAATTAACATAACCTATACAATTATTTCCACTATCTCCAAAACATACTGCTCCATTAGATGATGTACCTGATAAAATAGAAATACCTGAATTACCAGAACCTTCTGCTACAATTTCATCATGACCAGCATTTACAGATGCTCCACTATCTGCGGTTTTAATATGTACACCAGCACCTAAATCAGCAGCACTAAGTGATGTACCTGCAAAAATATCTAGGTGATCAGTTAGATGTTCTTTATCAATACCAGCTGCAGCTAAATGTTCTGAGTTAACAGAATCATCGGCTATCTTTGCAGAAGTTACAGCATCTGCATTTATCTTAGCTGTCGTTACTGCATTACTTGCAATCTCAGCTGCAACTACTGCACCATCTTCAATTTTAGCAGCAGTAATAACACCATCTTCTATATCACTAGAAGTTAAAGCTGTTCTTATAGGTTGTTTACCAATGTATGACATGTATTACTCCTACGTTATTTCCATTATAGAAAGTGTACCTGATAATTTATCAGCTACTGAACAATCTATTTTTAATTCATCCGTTGCTTCTAAAACAAC
>Ga0181394_1001237_pt1 | contig 11237 bp, 17 predicted proteins | sample 17SPOviralmetaG_FD_130123 | JGI IMG/M metagenome (GOLD analysis project Ga0181394, IMG submission 130123) | Marine viral communities from the oligotrophic San Pedro Time Series (SPOT) site, San Pedro Channel, CA, USA - 17 SPOT_SRF_2010-11-23 | ecosystem: Environmental > Aquatic > Marine > Strait...
AACAAGTAGCACTTTTTCTTAAGAAGCGACTGGTTTTATCGTTATTAATAGTCGGTGAGAATACGATTGTCTCATCAAAGAAGTCCTGACCGTAAAAGTTAGAATTAAGTAGGAGATTACTAACGATTGTGCTTTTACCTGTGCGAATAGGACTTATCATTAATAAAAGTGAGGGAGGCTTCGGTAAGATAGGGTTTAAAGGTCGCCCATCTTCATCAGGTAAATCTTTCACTGGAAGAATATTCAAATCAGAGTTCATTTCCATATTATTAGTAGTTATATTTTATTCTATTAAATTTACCATAGATAGTTCAAAGCCCAATAAGCGGGACTAGTCTTATCCTTGTAAGCAAATGACCCATCTTTTCTTTTAATACCCTTCATTCTTGCTCTGAATGATTTACGTTGTTCTTTAGTTGCTTTACCTGACCTCCAGTCATCCATGCCTTTCGCTCCAAAATGAACGGTCTTATATCCTTTTTTAGTATCCGCTTTTACATATACACTAAATTTTTTACCTTTAGGAGTTGATTTACCCCTGAATGGTTTATTCAAAACAGGTTTTCCTTTTTTATCAAGAGGCATTTATATTTATATTTACTTTTTCTTTTTACCTTTTTTTTTCATCGCACTATCTTTCATTAACCTACCATTCGGCATATAATGATATCCCTTAGGTGCTTTCTTTTTCGCTTTACCTTTCTTTGCTGGTGGTGGTTTTCCATATCCCATATTTATAAATTTAACAACTAAAAAAAGATATCTTTTTTTTAACTATTTAATGTAAATGGTTATGACTTATAAGAATAAGTTTAATAAAAAATATGGATTTCCTAAAGATGCTCCACATAGTTTAGCAGAGATAAGTAGATTAACTGGTTATAAGTTATCAGGTTTAAGAACAATTAAAAAAAAAGGTCAGGGAGCATTTAGAACTAATCCACAATCAGTTAGACCACAAGTTAAGAGTGCTAGTCAGTGGGGGATTGCTCGTGTGTATAGTGCGGTTATGGGAGGTAAGGCTGCGAAAGTAGATAAATTACATTTAAAAAAATAAGTTATCTTTTTTTTATTGTTTAGTTTATAAATGGTGAAACCTAATGCGAATTACACAGTTCAGCAAATAAGAGGATTTATGATTAATAAAAAAAATGCTAAATTATTGAATGAAGCGAAGGCTATTGCTAAAAGACAAAAGAAACCTATATCTACTTGGACGAAAACTAAATGGTTAAATTTTCTTAAAATGAAAAAACAATATGATGATAGTAAAGATTTATTAATTAATATTAAAAGTGATCTTACTAAACAAAAAGAAAAGAAAGAACTTAAAAAGTTTTTAAAATTAGAAAAAGATGCTATGAAAGCAGGAAAGAATTTAAAAAAGATTATATCTAGACCTACTCCCATACCCAAAGCGAAACCTTCACCTAAACCTGCTCCTAAAAAAGCACCTGCTCCTAAAAAAGCAACTACAACTGATACTCTATTTAATTTAGGAATGGATATAAGCAAAAAAATAGGACAAGCACAAAAAAAAATATATCCTAATAAAGAAAAATTAATAAGAGCGGCTAAAATGATAGGACAAGAGAGGGGTAAAGTAAATCTTACTACCGTCGGTAAGCCTGAATTAGGGGATGGTAATGCTTTTCACTCAATACTTTTATATAAAAGTGGAAAGAAGAAGGGAAAAGTAAGAGGAACATATCAATCTCATAAACAGGCACTCCAAGAAAGAACTTTCAACGAGAGACAAGCACTCCGAGTTGCTAAAAAAATGAATATACCTGATGACTGGACTGAATGGAGTTCATCTAAATATCCTTATATTAATGATAGGGACTTTTCTGAATTACTATTTGATGCTGAACACGATGCGATGGCGGAAGTGATGAAAGGAAAAGCAAAAGGATATTAACTGAAACAGTCGTCCCATACAGAACTAGGTTTAATCGCTTTAGTGATTGCTTGATATACTTTTTTATCGTGTTGTTCTTGGTCTAATGCTTTTTTTTTTGCTTCTTTCTTTGCCTTTCTTTTAGTTTCATAATTACTGATGGCTTGTTCTTGAATTTTTAAAATATCATCTTGTGTGAATGTAGGTTGAGGAGCAGGCATGGGTGCTGGTGCTTGTTTTTTTATTTGTATTTGTTGCTGAACTTGTTTTAATTCTTTTTGTTCTTCTTTAATACGGAGTTTTTCCATTCTTTCTTGTTTCTTTAAGTCCTTTTGATTTTGTATTAATTCACGTTCTGCTTTTTTCTTTTCAGCATTTGCTCTACGAGTTGCTAGTGCTTTCTCCCTTGCTTTTGCTAAATGTTCTTTTTGTTTAGGAGTTGCTTTGCGTTTTACTTTAGGTTTGAAGATGACTTCATCTTGTATAATTTCTTTTACAACTAATTCAGGTGCTACATCATCTGATAAATCAGGTGTGAAAGTCATACCCCCCTCGTCATCATAAATAGGTTCTCCATCTCCATCAACCTCATATTTTTCATCTGGTGATGCTTCACTAGGTCGTAAAGCAGTGGGAGTAGGTATATCAGTAGTCGTAGGGGGTTCTGCTTCTGAAATAGGCTGTGTAGGAGGCATAGATACTTCAGGTAAATAAGACATCTTTTAATAGATAAATAGAAAAAATTATACATAAAAATACTTATATATTTCTATCTTATTATCTTTATGCTTTTTCTTTGCGGATATGAAGGACTACGGTGGTAGAACCGGTTAAATCACCTGCGACACGCTCATTCTTATCAACTAATTCTAATTTAATATTATTCATAGTGAGAGGAGCAGGGTTATTCAAAGAAAGATAAGTCTTTTCGTGAGGTTCAAAATATAAATCTCCTGCTTGATTTCCTTGATTGTCAAACTTGGGGCAATGATATATAATCTGTGAAGGGATACTCTTGCCGAAATTATGGGATTTATTTGTGAGTGTAGTTGTTCTTACAAAGAGAGACCCACTCACACCTATAGGAGTTGTAGAACTATCATATACCCATCTACCTAATTTATTAGTCGTATTGACAGGTGGTTCAGCAGTATCATTATAATCAGTAGAGAAACCATATTGAGTTTGTCTTAAATATGCTTGTTTTTTAGTAGAGAAACCGAAATAATCACTCACATCATCAACAGGATTTTCACTCATAGAGTATATTGAGTGAGGTTTAAGGATTAATACATTAGTCATATCAGGAGCATTATTCACACTGTCTAGTCCCCTGTAAGGTTCGCTTCTAGCAGGAGTAGAACCAGCTATCCCATTCCAGTATCTACTCTCAAGTTGTCGCATAATAGTCGCCATTTCACCTCCAGCATCCCACGACCGCATATAAACACTGTCTCCATTTGTAGCAATTCCTGTAGATGATTCGGATGCTATTAGAGGATATCTGTAAGGTTGAAGTGTTCCGTCTGCTTCTTCTTCTACAGGTTTTACACCTGAATAAAAATCCATTACTACGGCATCTTCATTTGCTAAAAGAGCAATTTTAGGATACATAGTCCATGTCGCCATACAAGTAGGTTTAGGCACTCTGCCTTTCACAGGTAGAGGATTACTTGCTCCCCCAGTAAATAATGTTGTATCAATGACAGTTTTAGTTGTAGGACCATCAGTCACTATTTTTACAATTAAATTCTGTCCCTTAACTTCAAAATGAACGGCATTTACAGGACCATCACTGTCAGTCCATTTTTGTCCTGATATCATTAAATTATTTTCACTGGTGATCTCAGGTGAAAAGGCAGCACCGTCTTCATTATAATATTCTATATCTTCCATAATTAAACCATCTTCAGCATCAGACCACACTGCGTGTCTTAAAGATAATACATATAAAGTTTCTCCATCAACATTCTCAGGAGACCACATAACTTCATAGTCAAAGAACATACCACCATTCCCACTAAAATACATAGGTTGCTCCCTACCATCTCGTGCTGTAGGTCGTGTTAGTCCTACTTTAAAACCTCCCTGAGCATCTGTTGTATCAAACTCACATCTACCTCCTGTATGAGATAATGGGAGATCTTGTAATATACCACAACATTCAGTAAATTCCCCTCCTCCTCCCGTTGCTTCAAAAGTCCCTGTTCCTGCTGTATAAGTAAAATTACCACTTGTAGTGAGCCATGGCTTACAAGTGATTAGTTGTGATTTAGTATCATTTGAATACTGATGTCCTTGTGTTTTTAGTTCCCAGTAATATCCATCAGAACTAGCACTTGTTGTAGATGAAGCGGCATCAGACACCCATACACTCCTAAACCAGTCAGGGTGTGAAAATCTATTAGCAAGAGCATCAGCAACTGCTTCAGAGAAAGTTTCCATCGTATAACTCCCTGCCTTAATAGTAATAGGGATAATAGAAGAAGTTGTATCATTAATATCATAACTTAATTCAGTTTCAGAAGAACTTTCTTCTTTGAGACCTTCACCATAATACCAACCAAACCGTAAATCATTTAAGACTTCAAATACATCACTTCTCCTAAACTTAATACTTTGTAAAGCGACTTCTGAATTAGCAGGGATAACCACAGCTGGATTAATAAAATTCTCAAAAGAAGCAGGTTGCTGAATACCTGAACCTCCAAAAGAGTTTCCTAGTCTCTGATTGCGGACAGTTCCTCCCCTTGTTTCATACACATCTTGTGAAGACGAACAAATTAATAAACTCATTTATAATAACTAATAATATAATAAAATTAAAATAATAACATTTATATAATGCCTCATCTATCAAAAGGTTTCAAAGGTAAAAGACCTAAAGTTAAAAACACATTCGCCAAACCTTTAAATACTAATCAACAAGAGTTCATAATTATGCCTGAGCAACACGCAATAGAGAAATCATATAAAAAATCAAAAGAAGTTAAACCACAAGACGTCTTTATCGGATACAAAGACAATAAAAAACAAAATAAAAAAAAGAAGTCTTAAAAAGTGTAAAAGATATGTATATATATATGCTTCACTCAATAATTTTAAAGTATCCATGGGGCGAGTAATATTTTCTCTGGGACTTTTTATAATTTCTCAATAGCGAGATATATATACACATTTAATCCATTTCTTAGATCATACTATTATATCTATGAATATCTAACATTAATTTTAATCTTAATGTATCTATTCGTTTCATATACATATTACACCTATGACAGCATACGCATCTAAAATGACCTGATAAATGGTCGTGTTCCATAGATTTTCTGTCATCTTCAGTAAATTTTTTATTACAATAATGACATTCCTTAGTATTCATAAATATATCGTGTATTTCATGGACATCATCTTTTAATCCAACTCTTCTCCAATTTCTTTTTCTGTTGCTTATTTTCCTCTCTTCAGGAGTTTTATTCGCCATGTATAATCTACTTCGTTCATTAAGTAGTAATCTCCGTTCTTCTGTAATATCTGTATTAGCCATTATAACTATATATAATAGTTGATTTAGGTTTAAGTTATTGAGATATATGTTTATTTAAAGATAATATATCTACATAAATCATGGATTACTCCTTATTAACTAAAGAAGAAAAACAAGACATATTTGAAGTAGTAAATTCTACTCACTTAAATCTGAAACCTGACGCTAAAAGACTTTTAAAAAGACAATTTACAACTTGGAAGATTAATAAAAATATAGGAGCATTTGAATTATTTATGAAATTATATGAATCAGAAGATGTATATGATAAGATGAATGAATGGTGGAAACAATTTGTAGATGATGACCCACACGACGCTCACTATTATAGAACTCATAAAAGAATACCCTATGCGAAACATAGACGACATATGGATTATAGAAGTGAAGAGATACAGGAGTTAGAACAAAAACTAGAAGATGTAGAGAGTGGTAAAGGCTATGTTAAACAAGATATCCATGAAGATGAAATATCAGAATTAAAAAAAGAATGGAGAAATAAAGTATATGTCCTTGAAGATGAAGTATCACGTTTAAAACAAAAATTAATATACGCAGAGCAAGATGCGAATGCTCGTGTAAATACTGCTAGGGAGCAGACAGAGTATTATAAAAAACAATTAGAATTATTGAGTATTAAAGATTAGAATATAATATTATATGTCTTATTGATGGGATTACATTATAGCGAAAGAACATATTATGATGACCCCAAAGAAAACGAAGATTTTATAAAATATTACGCATCTTCTATATATTGTCGCCACGGACAGCCATCGTATTCAATCTGTTATAGATGCCGATGTGAAAACAGAGAACAACGATATGAAAATTATTGTAAAAAAAAAAGAATTAATTTCATGAAATATTTTAACGAACAATATGATTATTATTTTAATAACCCATCATTACAAACTGAGAATGTAATGGAGCCTAGGCCAGATGATAAATTTATTAAATTAAAAAAAAGTAATTCACAAGAAGAATTAAAAAAAGAATATCATAAACTCGCAAAAAAACTACACCCTGATAAACCTACAGGTTCTACTAAACTCTTTCAAAAACTATCACAAATATATGAACTCCTTAAATCTACTCTTCATCACTAGTATCTTCAATACGAGTGTAAGATATACAACCACCCTTGTTATGTTCTAACTCATACTTATCAGCCCACGAGTAATACCAATAACCATCTTCATAACTACTTCCTACTTCTTTATGTTCTGTAATTTCTTTAATAATTACAGGGATAATCTCTTCATAAAACTTTTCACCATAGAATAATCCCAACCATTCCCCAAAGTTTATATCTACTTGACCGTCTCCCACACATTCTATATCACCTTTAAGTTTTTCTATTACGTGAGAACACACAAATCCCTTATATAAATGATTAGTATTATGTAGTTTAACTCCTTCTAGTAGTTCTTCACTGAGTTCTTTTTTTAGTTCATCAACCTTTTTAGTTTTTTGTTTTAGTTCCTCCATATATTTATCACCTCTTTCACGTTGTTCTGTAGAATATTTTTTTTCTTCACTAACCTCTGCCCTGTTCTGAGCGTGGATAATATCCTGTTTTTTTAATTGTAGTTTAAGATACTCATTTTGGCTTTTTAGTCCTACATTCTCTTTTCGTAGTTCTACAATATCCTCAGCATTAACTGTAGCGACGTGTGATGCTAATTGTTCTGATGCTTTTGTTTCTTCTAGTTCTTTTTTCACCTCCTCATATAGTTTGCCTGCTGGCCCATTAAAGAAACCGAGAGTAGTATGGGTCTGAATACTGTAATACTCTTCATATTTTTGTTTATAGAAGTCCCTTTCTGCTTCTAGTCTCATAGTTCCACCTATAGCACCTTTCTCTTCACAATAGTCGTTAAGTTCGGTAATGTGTGAGTTCATTGTTGTTATTGTTTGTTTCTGTGGTATAATTAACCCTACTCAAAATTCAAATTTATAACGAAGTTGTTTTTTGTGAGTAGTGAGTTGTTTTTTATCTACTCCTTGTCTTTGTTTTTTAGTGTAAAATCTAACCTATATGGTAGAATCAAATTTTTAAGTGTTATATGTCAAGGGACAGCATCAGGCCTTGTAGGGAGACGAGGAGTAAGACCAGTAGGTTCAGTCTTAATGGTAGGGTCTCTAACACAAGTAGGAGGACATAATTTAATTTCTTTACATTTACTTTTTTGTATCGCACCGCATATAAGGACTACAGCACCAGCACAGGTCGTTATAAATATCCCCATATCCGACATGGTATATTTCTCCATTATACTTATTCATCTAAAATATTTTGAATTCTTTTTAGTTTATCATTACCAGCAACAGACAGTTCATCTTTTAGTTTTTTAACTTGTAATTGTAAATCAGCGATTTCACTACAGGCAGTCCCTTGAAATCCTAGCATACTCTGAACTTGTAATCGTAGTTTATCTCTTTCATCACGAATACAATAGGCATCGTCCATAGTCATAGCAGGTTCAGAGATACCTGTTTCGTGTATCATAATACCTTTAATAGCATCAGTTTTTAATTGTTCTTTTAGATTATCAGTAAGACTATCAATAGAACTTACTGTTTCATCTGCTACGAAGCCATCTGTATCCACTAAGACTAGTTGGTCTGATGTAGGCATCTCAATAGGATTAGGTGCTTTCTTTTCTAAAAAATCTCTTTTAACTTTACCTGATAAATTCCCTTCAACTTTATTACCGATTTTATCAGTGAGTAGGAGCATAGAGCAGTATGTAGGTCTAACAGCAGTCATACGACCAGTATATCCCTTCCATTGTCCTTTAAGAACAATAACTTCATCATCAATCTTCAAATCAACAACCATATTATATGTAAGTCCTAACTTTATTTTTAAGTGAGTTAAACTTATCTTTTTTTTACGTTTAATTATCTATATTAAATATATGAGTTATATTATATCAATGAGTGAAAATAAAACTAAAGGTTGTCATTTAAATGATGCTTCAAGATATACGAAAGCAAAGATATATAAAATAATTAATCCTGATACTCCAGATGTTTATATTGGTTCAACAAATTATGATTACTTATCTATGAGGTTTTATCGTCATAAAGTGGATGCTCCGCACTGTGATAGATTTGGTGATATTTTTAAAACAGATAATGCGAGAATAGAATTAGTAGAAGATTACCCATGTAGAAATAAAGAAGAATTAAGATTTAGAGAGAGATTTTGGATAGAGACTACGGATAATTGTATTAATCAACAGATACCTATATTAACAAATAATGAGAGATTAGAAAGAGCAAGAAAAATTCAAAAGGATTGGTATTGGAAGAAGGGTGGTCGTGAGATGCGTAAAAAACAACACGCAGCCAAGAAAATAAAAAATACAGCAAAGATTGATAAGATAAATGTAGAAACTCAAGATGTCTTAAAATTAATTACAGAACCTTCTGAACAGACAGAAGATTGTTAGGTGAATCATTATACCATATACTCGCATTGTAATCTTCAAAGATAGGTTGAATATCAGAAATAATATCAATCCCTCCTTTTTTATGTATTTTTAAAATATCTAATTTAGGGATATCTTTATATTTTTTTAATACTCTGTTAAGCATATAATGACCTGTAGTTTGAAAGACAAATCTACCTCTCCATTTATCATATATTTCCATTTTACTTTTTTCATTATTAGATTTAATAATTTCTTTAAAGATGTCTTCATATAAAACATTTTTAGAATGAGTGCCTAATACAGCATTATAAGGTAATTGTCTTTTATCATCGTTCCATCTAACGAAGAATTCTTTTAACATAAATAAAGATGATACATCCCCTATGGGTGCTACATCACAATCTAAATAAATCCCACCTTCATCGTATAAAATAAGATATCTTATAAAATCTACTCGTTGTATTTCTTCTCTAAAGTTTTCATATAATTCTTTAAAGTGAGGATATTTATTAATTAAATTATTACATTCAGTTTCTCTCCATAATTTATAATTAATATTTTTTTGATTACAATAAGCCTGTGTCCTTTCAGTCATCATTTTAAAGACAGGTATATTGTCTAGGTCGTTGCCTTGTTTGAATTGTAAAAAAACCTGATGTATTGTATCTTCCATGTTTAATATAGTTTAAAAAAAAGATATCTTATTTATACACATATGATTAAGTTTTTTATTAACCTTGATACAGATATTGAACGAAAAGAAAGATTTTTAGAATTAAATAAAAAATATGACTTCATTAGATGGGAGGCTACTGGTAGAGATGATGTATCAGAAGAGTTAGATAAAAAAATGATATCTATGTATAATTATCCTAAACCTAGTCATTTAGCGAGGTGCGGTTGTTTTCAATCCCACGTGAGTTTATTAGAACATATCGTAGAGAATAAATTAAATGATGTATTAATCTGTGAAGATGACGCAGCCCCTACTCACGTGCCTATACCGACAGATTATCCTAGAGATAGTTTAATATATGTTGGTGGATTTTTACATAATAAAAAGATGACTAATAATAATAAAGTTATCATAAAATCTACTGATGGGATAAATAATATACCTGATGAATATAGAATTCTAATGACTATGAGTTATATAGTGCCGACATGGAGTTTAGCAGAAGACATATTAAAAAAAATTAAATCATTAAAAAGATATAGAGCGATTGATATTTTATATTGTAATCTTGATATAAAAAAAGTATATAATTATCCAGCGAGTTTTGATGAGAATGGTATGAGTTCAACTATTCATAAAAAATCTAAACGTGCTAACAGATACTATGAGTGGGTGAATTATTAATTATAAATTAAATATTGCTACTCCTCCTGATGTTGTATATTTATACGTAGGTAGAATAGGACTGAATTTTTTTACATATAGTTCATATCCATTAAGTTCCTGTCTGTGTTTATAGTCAGGATAATAATTATGACCTCCTCTACCATTTTCCTTCACGTCTTCAATATCTACCCATTTTTGCGTCCAGTGAATAGCACCCATATCATATACTCTTTTTAGATGTCTAAATTCTTCTAAGTTTGCGACTTCCCACCGTAATATATGGTATCTCTCAACGAAAATTTCTGCTTTCTCCATATCAGTAAATGAGAACCTATAAGCCACTACAAAATTCCATAGATGACTAACACAATTATTAGCCATAAGTCTCCAGTTAAAATCAGTATGAATGAAATACATATTAGGTTCCTGCCATTCACATTGAGACCTATAACACATATGACCTCTCATACGGAGGTATAATTCTAATTCTTTTTCAGACACCCACCGAGTTATTAGATTAGAGTGTTCCCTACCATCAGTTATATTATATAACTTACCTTCAGGATACCATTTACTCTCACTTCTAGTGAGCATCTGTTTATCGTTTTTATAACCATATATGGGAGTTATGTGAAAGTGCGGCCATTCCCAAAACTCTTTCATATTTCCCATCCTAGCACAAATGTAGTCAGGATTAACTTTTTTTAAAAGTTGTTTTAGGACATCTGTATATTTCTCTCTATGAACTACTTTAGCAGGTTTAGTGTGTCGTAGGATATTCATAATGATATCATTAGGTAATTTAGGTAGGTATTTACCTCCTGTATTCTTGTGATAAGTGTTAGCGAATGTTTTGAAGTCATCTGTGATAGTCATTATGAGTTGTTTGTATGTAAAATATAACTTAACTATGTAAATCAAATTAAACACGAATGCGATTTCAATGAGTAGTGAGTTGTTTTTATCTAGTCCTGTGTCCCTTGTTTTTATCTAAAATTAAACCTA
>Ga0181394_1001242_pt1 | contig 11222 bp, 4 predicted proteins | sample 17SPOviralmetaG_FD_130123 | JGI IMG/M metagenome (GOLD analysis project Ga0181394, IMG submission 130123) | Marine viral communities from the oligotrophic San Pedro Time Series (SPOT) site, San Pedro Channel, CA, USA - 17 SPOT_SRF_2010-11-23 | ecosystem: Environmental > Aquatic > Marine > Strait...
ATAAGTAGCAACCGTATTATCTAATGTTATACCTCCTTGATATACTGATAATTTAGATATAGGACTCGTCGTTCCAATTCCTACATTTCCATTGCCTCTTATAACCATTCTATCAAAACCACCATAAATATCGTTCTGTGTATTAAATATTATATCACCTCCATAGTTACTTCCATATGGAACACATCGCATATGTCCTATAGGTCGATATGGAACACCGCCACCTAAATAAGTATTAAATGATATTTTACCATAATTTTTACTCGTTGCGCCATTTATATCACTATTACCAAACCATAACTCTCCACCATTATCACCAGATTTATATAAAGATAATTGACCTATAGGACTCGTCGTTCCAATTCCTACATTTCCATCGTATGTAATACACATTCTTTCTTCTGGAACGACGGTATCCGCGTGTGAATTTCTTGTGCCGAAAACGATAGCATGGGCACCATCAGTAGCGGTAGATTCCATTCGTGCTCCTATATAACAAGGAATATTTCCATCACTTCTATCCATATAACCAAATCCAAATTTTAAAGTAGTACCAACAACTCCCCATTCATAACCACCCAAATATAAATGACAATCGGCTGGTTTGAAATTTGTATTCCATAATGCTGACCCTGTTCCTTTATTTATATGTAAATTAGAATAAGGACTCGTCGTTCCAATTCCTACATTTCCACTAGGAAATGAACATATATTACTACCAGTGCTATTATTTTTTAGTTCAAAAAGAACAGTAGAATCATCATTACCTCTAAATCGTAAATAATGCCCATCTTTTCTTATATAGTGTTTTTCAAAACCGCTACCATCAAATACTATATCAGTTCTTGAACCATATAAGTGTAATGTTCTTTCTGGAGTCGCCGTCCCAATTCCTACATTTCCAGCACTATCAATTCGCATTTGTTCATTTCTGGTGCTACTTCCTGTACAAAAAGATACGCCGTCGTAACCATTTATAGATAATCCATCGGTAGATTGGTCGTGTGCGTATGTTAAAATACTACAATTATAAGCGCCATTAGAACTATCAGGCACGTAAGCAGCACCTGCTCTAAATGATATACCACCTCCAACACTTCCAGTTGGATAGCTACTGCCTGTTCTACAAGCATCAAGTGTAATATTCCCATTTACATGTAATTTACTATCAGGATTTGTCGTTCCAATTCCTACATTTCCTGTACTTGTAACTGTTAATCTATCTGTTCTTGCATTTCCATTATTTCTATCACTTGTATATATGCTAAAATCGCCATACGTTCTATAATTTGAATCGTGACCATACGTTGTGCGAATACCTACTCCATATGGAACAGTATTACCAATATAAGAACCTCGTAGTTCTAATGAAGCCCATTGATTATAATTACTTCCCGGATCAGTTGTTATTAATAATTGTGGAACAGCGTAGTTCGAAACATTATTAGTACTACGAACATGCAAGTAAGCACTTGGAGTCGTCGTTCCAATTCCTACATTTCCACTTGGTCTATATAAATCTGTTGTATTAGATGCGATTGTCCAATTACTAAAAATTCTAGGATCACCGTTTGAATCTTTTAAGGTTCCATTTAATTGTAGATCACCAGTAATTAAACCGTGACCGCTAATATCCAAAGCAACCGTTGGAGTAATATTATTAATACCAATTTTAAAAACACCATCTGTTTGATTACTTACTATACCTGGTGTTCCCATTCCACTTCCTGAAGTATATGTTGTTCCATCGCTTTTTAAAATGGCACCTGTAAGTCGGATATCACCGTTTATATCAAGAGGATACTTTGGTGATCCGCTATTTACACTAGTGCTTAATCCAATACCTAAACGCCCATCTTTAAAACTTGTTTTGTATGACATATATATATTTATTACTTAGGTTAATTATTAAGTAATAGATATCAAAAAAGTTAAATTCCTAAATGTAATTTATTTAAAGATTTAATAATTATAATTAATATAATGAAAGTTTATCATTACACTCAAGATAATGTGAAAGCATATCGTGGATTTACAGATGCGGAAAAAAGTCCTTTAGAAGAAAATATATATTTTTTACCTGAACACTCTACATTCAAAAAAGTTCCTGAACACGATGAAACTACGCATATGGCAACATTTAATGAAAATACAGAAGAATGGAGAATAGTTGTTAAACCAAAAATAGAACCAATAGTAGAACAAATAGTAGAAGAAAAAGAGGATGTTGTTAATACAGTAGAAGAAGTTGTAGAAGAAGAATCATATGTTCCACCACCATTGGTTACTTCAACTATTTTTCCACCACCTGAAGAACCTAATAAAGAAGAAATAGATCCTAACGCTCCAAAACAAGTCCCCATATTAACACTTGACGAATCAGATAGATATACAGAAGAAGATAGGGCTAAATCTAAATTTTTACTGGAACATTGTGATTGGACCCAATTACAAGATATTAATATTACCGAACAGAGTAAAAATGAATGGAATGAATATAGAAAAAATTTAAGAAAGATATACAAAGATAGAAAACCTACATTTGATTATGACAATATGAAAGTAATATTTCCGGATATAGAAAGAGCAAATTTTCCTGAAGAACCAAATACAGAGTGGATAGATTAATATTTTATACAAGCCAATAATGCGTAGTTTTTAGGTCTAGTTTCACTATCACCACCTCCTATGCTATGCTGATGAGAACCACCATTATTTACTGTAATGGTATGACTATGAGAACCACCATTATTTACTGTAACGGTATGACTATGAGAACCACCATTATTTACTGTAACGGAATGGGTATGATTACCAACAACTTTCCCACCTTCATTAGCATTACCTGTTGTATATACACTCGACCCCCAACTACCAACTCCGAAAGCTCCAGCCCACATTCTAGGATCATGCCAACCACCATAAGCATTTCCAGAATAATTATACCAATAACCTTGTGCGTGTCTGTGAGCACCAGCATTACCACTACTAGCACTGTGATTGTGATTGCCTGCTGCTGCCGTGCTAGCTGTATGATTATGTGTTCCAGCGGCATTACTACTGGCTGTATGACCATGAGAACCGGCTGAATTTGCTGTAAATGAAGATTGTTGTGGTTGTCCTGTTGAAAAATCTTGAAAAGTAGATAGATTTCTATTAGTATCTGTTCCACTACTACTAGTATTCAAACATCTAATAAAATTACCCCTTAAATCAGGAAGTTTAAATTCTGTAGAATTACTACCGTAGGTATTGCCAATAACAGAATATAAATTACTATAAGTAGTTTTACTTACGTTTTGTCCTGTACATGATAACCAACCAGTAGGTGCGCTAGTTTTTGCAAAAAAGCATACCATACCAACCAATGGAGAAATACTTCCAGTAACATCTAAATTATTAGTGACATTTAATTCAGGTATGGTAACAGTCCCGGTAAATGTTGGACTGGCAATATTTGCTTTTGATGCACTATCAGATGAACTTGAAACAGTTGTAGTAACATTACCGTGCCATGTTGGATTTTCTGTAGTTGTTTGTTGTTGTGTTATTGGAACAACTGTTGAAAAATTATCCCCATCTACAGATAATATTTGACCAGATATTTTTAAATTACCTGATATATCTAATGCTTCGGTAGGAGTGTGAGATCCAAATCCCACATAATAACTTCCATCATTGTTTAAAATTGATTTAATACCCTTTGGTATATAATTAATTAATCCACCACCTAAATATGGCGTTCCATCACTTCTTAGTAAAGATCCGGTTAAACGAATATCACCATTGACATCTAGTGGAAAACGTGGATTACCAGTGCCATCTCCCCCACTATTAGCCAATCCAATTCCTAATCGTCCTTTGTAAAAACCTGATTTGTATGACATATATATTTATTACTTAGGTTAATTATTAAGTAATAGATATCAAAAAAGTTAAATTCCTAAATGTGCTTTAATGGTGGCCAATTCGGATTTCAATGTAGCTACTTCAGTTTTTAATTCTTGATTTTCCGATTCTAATTCCGCAATTTTTGCTTTATCTATCTGTTGTTGTAGGTCTATTTCTTGAATTGCCGAATGATGTAAAGCAAATATTTTTTGTTTATCTACTGTCAATAAATCTTTGACTTCTGTTCCATATAAAAATACGTTGTCCCATTTTTTATCAAAAATAAATGATTGTAAATCGTCTTCTATTTCTAAAATTATTTCTTTTTCTTCTTTTTTATATTTTTCTTTTATCTCACTTATTTTTATTAAATCACCAGATGCGTCATTTATTTCTTTTTTATAATCATCTTCATTCTTTGTGGTTACTACAAATTTAACTTTACATTTTTCATAAATATTGTCACTATTATCTATTATTAAATCATTTATTGTTGGAATAGTTAATTTCCAGTTATTGTTAGAAACATCATGTTCCCAACTAAATAAATTTGTATTATGTCCATTTGTTAAAAATATACCAATATTTGGTATTATTCCTTTTTCTTTTAATATTGCTTCTGGAAAAACTTCAGCTACCTCTTGGGCTATAAATCCTATTGTTTTATATCTATTGTTAAATTTTTCGTTATCACGATAATTATAATACCGACAGGGAATATTTCTAACCGTTTCTAATGCTAAATGGTCTGGGACATCTTCAATATTCGTTTTTATTCTTTTATCCGAATAAAAGACTATTTGATACACTTCCATTCTATCTATATTTACATTTATCGCAGTTACTTTTGTCCAATTATTACCACTAAAACCACTACCGCTGAACGCACCATTAGAACGGCCGTGGTCATATATACTATATACATGTCCGACAACATCATAATAAGACATACTATTTGTAGAACCTGTATAAGTGAGTTGAGTTCCAGTTGCATTTAAATGATTGGTAGTGATTGTGGGGACGTGTACATTACCAGTCCCACTTGTATTATTTTGGTCAGTAGTAAAGTGATTTAATTTTCTCCAATCAGACCAACCCATCAGTCCGCTTTGGCCGCTCGCTGCATTTGAACAATTTATTTTCCCTGTTGAAGCTTGAACATAAAATGGAGCACTCATTTTAACGCCGCCTATAGTTGTTGTGCTGGATTGAGGTAAAGAATAAGTATAATTATTTGCATTTGTTGCAATACCATCCAATTTTGTTTTTAAAGCAGCTGTAAAATTTTTCGTTGTTAAACCTCCATCTCCAACACTATAAGTTGTATTATTATCAGTCCATGGCACATTAACATATGCTTTACCACTTTCCAGCATCACAGGATATTTTTTATGGCCAGTATTAGCATATCCATTATTCCAATTTATTTTAATACCACCATAATCATTTGAACTAGCTTCACGAATTAATTTACCACCACCAATATTTAAATCTGGTATGGTAACCGTTCCAGTAAAGGTTGGACTCGCTTTATTGGCTTTTGTTGCTAAATTAATTACTAAATTATTATTACATATATCTTGAACAGCATTTGCTATTTCTAATAATGTATCAAATTCTTCGTTAAGAGGAGCTAATATATCAGATGTTAAATCTGTTGTTACACTACTTACCCATGATGGATCATCTCCGGTTTGTAATGCTTGAGAAGCAGTTGTTGATTCACCACTTGATAAACTCACTCCATTCACATAAATATCACCATCCAAATTTAAACTACCAGAAACATCCAAAGTATATACTGGATTGGATTTTCCCACTCCAAATTTATATTTACCTGTATTCGAATCTTGAACACTATATAAACCTTTTACTCCAACACCACCACCAGATGAATAAATAGTTCCGTCTGCTTTAACTATCGCACCTGTTAAACGTATATCACCATTTATATCTAATGGATATAATGGGTCGCCATTTCCATCCCCGCCTCCACTTGGAATTCCAATACCTAATCGACCATTTTTAAATCCTGTTTTGTATGACATATATATTTATTACTTAGGTTAATTATTAAGTAATAGATATCAAAAAAGTTAAATTCCTAAATGTGCTTTTATGGCGGCTAATTCTGATTTCAATTCCGCATTCTCATTTTCCAATGCTATTACTTTTCTATCCAATTCTTGAGTTGCTTGAATATGATAGCAAAATAAATTATTATAATTTAAATGTATTTTATTGGGGACTTGTTTTGTGATTCTATTTGTAATAATAATATTTCCATCTTCATCTACTATTGGTTCTCCTGAAGGATCTTTTTCAAATTCTTCTATTACTTCTTCTTTATATTCTTCACCATCTATAAATTCGGCAAATTCTGAAATATTACGAACTTCTTGAGCAATAAATCCAGCTTCTATAAAATAATCATCGTGCTCTCTTAATGGGTTTCCGCTATTATCTAAAGGATTGCCGCTGTTGTCTAAAACAAAATTATGATTTTTTTCATACAATTCATGGGTTTTAATGTATCGTTTTAATTTTAATTTATTTATACTATCAAGAGCGTTTGTTATATTTTTTTCGTTATGTTTAAGTCTATCATCTGATGTTAAACCACTACCACTCGCATTTACACCACCTGATGGAACATATAATGTCCCATTATAATGCATTTTAGTGTGTAAGAACATACTACCTTGATATTGTGTTCCACCACCAGCGTTTCCCCAACTTCTAACGTAAAATTTTAGATCAGAACCATCATGATTATTTGTTCCATATGGCATTGACGAAATTATGCTTTGCGTTCTAACCCCCCATAATCCTCCATTCGCGTGTTTAAATAAAATTCTACATCTTTGATAATTATGAGACCCACCATATCCGCCAAAACTATTCCTTAAACATAAATTACAACTACCTCCATCGCCATCATCACTTTCACCTGTTGAATTACTGTGGTTTGAGGCATAGCGTTCTATTTGTAATGGATATGTTGGACTCGTCGTTCCAATTCCTACTTTTCCATCTTTATTAATTCTCATTGTTTCGGCAAAACTATGTGTTCCTGTTCTTCTTCCAAAAACAAGATTTCCTGAGCCATTCGAAATAGAAGATGCTACATTTCCAAGATAAACTCCTGTAGCACCGCCAGAACCATAAGCAGTAAAGTTAATTAATGTAGCATTTGTTTGTGTTGAAGAACCTATAGAATTTAAACATATAACTGTTCCTTTTGGATTATAATTCCAATATGATGAATTGGATGGGGCAGCAGTATCATTTGCTCCATAACTTTCAGCATTATGTTGATATAAATATAATGGTCCTGCAGTTCCTGTGTCGTTATTGATATCTAATTTTGCCCCAGGACTCGTCGTTCCAATTCCTACATTTCCATTAGCACTAATTTGCATTGCGTCTATACTTGAATCCGCTACTTGAAAACGAAAACCACCATTATTTGGTGCTGATGAACTAGTCCAATTATTTCTAAAAATAAATCTTCCATGAGTGTAGCTTTCTGTGCCTATTCGCGCTACTATAATTCCATCGTTTCTTTGCCAATCTATTGTATGATTTACACCAGTTGTGGATGTAGCAGGTGATTTAATTATAATAGCACGCGTATTAACATTTGGTCTTATGGTTAGTTGTGCGTTTGATTCTGGACTCGTCGTTCCAATTCCTACCTTTCCGCCAGAATCAATAACTAAACTATTAGTAGGAGCACCATAGGCAATTTTAAATTGTTTGTCTGTAGAACTTTGATCTCCCCACCCAAAATTATAACCCGAATCATATCCAAGATGCCCCCAACGCCTTGTAGAATTATTGCCACTGCTTTTTGCAAATCTTATAGTTCCATCACTGACTGTAGAGCCATCATTTGTGCCTACTTGTAATAAACTACCCGGACTCGTCGTTCCAATTCCTACACTGCCACCGCTTGGCTGAAGACATAAATCATAATTATATCCTGTACCTTGTTTTATTGTTTGTATATATCCATAATTGGTGTCTTGCATCTTTATCATTATTCCATAGCTATGGTCACTATCATATGTAACACCCAATACTCCTTTTGCTTCTAATTGATAATATGGATCCGTCGTTCCAATTCCTAGTTTACCATTTCCAGTAAGAGTCATTTTATAACCGGCACTACCAGTACCGAATCTTTTATAAAAATGTAAATCTCCAGCACCACTACTACAATTAATTCCCCATTCTTCAACAGAACCACCAGCGTTTGCTTCTAATTCCAACCAACAAGAACCGTTAGTTGAAACTTTTAACGCTTGTCCATGCATCGGCGCTGATGTTGTGCCCATAACACGTAATCGATGTATTCCAGGGTCTGTAGTTCCAATTCCTACATTTCCACCGCCGTGTTGAAGACATAAATTATTATTACCACCATATGTTGATAAAGCACCATAACCATTCGCAACTGTTGAATTAGCATGATAAGTTAAAAATACATTATGGGTTGTATCTTGTCCTACAACGTAGTGTTTAGTATTACTGGTTGTTGATTTCATATGAATACCCGGAACGTTTGTTGCATGACCTCCACCATCTTCACCAACAACTAATAATGTGCTTGGACTCGTCGTTCCAACGCCAATATTTCCATTTTGTAATTCAGTCATGTTGTTCATCCCCATTTTTGTTAATCCTCCTAAATATTTTTCTCCATTTGCTTTCAATATTGCACCTGTTAATCGTATATCACCATTCACATCTAAAGGAAATCGCGGATTACCGGTGCCATCTCCACCATCATTGGCCAATCCAATACCTAATCTTCCTTCGTAAAATCCTGTTTTATGAGACATATATATTAAATACTTCGGTTATTAATTATATCATTATTAATATAATTAATTTATTTGAATTTAAAATCCCGCAAATGCTAAACGTTGTTCTATGGATTGAATTTTTGCTTCTAAATTAGCTACTTTTGTTTTTAATTCTTGATTTTCTTCTTCTAATGCTATTATTTTTGCTTTATCTGCTTGTTGTTGTTTATCTAATTCCTGAGTAGCACTAAAATTAAGAGCAAATAGACTTTGTTTATCAATTGTATGAAAATCATCGACTTCTTTCCCATAACAAAATACATTATTCCACTTTTCTTCAAATGTAAATGTATTGTCCGCATTTCCAATTACTTCTTTACTTATTTCATCAGTTATATTTCCACTTGGGTCGTTGCTAACATAAAATCTGTATTTTACACCACTAACATCTTGTAAATTATTTGTTAATTTATATGTTTTATTACTACCATCTATTATTTCTTCCCATGAAATATTTTCTAATTTTCGCATTTCATTTGGTATTATATCTTTCACAATATTAATTGCTGTTGGTAAAATATTTCTCACTTCTTGTGCTATAAACCCTATTTTTTTTTCTGAACCTCTTGTTCTAGTATCGATATAATTATAATAACGACAAGGAATATCTCTAACCTGTTGTAATGCTAAATCATCAGGAACATCTATAATGTTGGTTTTAATCCTTTCATCACTAGTTGCCCATAAATGCATTTGCGTTCTTATACCATGATTAGCATATATACCGACACTATAACCGGTGTAGGTATCAGAGGCACCCACATTCGCTCCGTTTCTATGTATATAACGGGCGGTTTGTGTTCCAAAACTTACACCACCATTCACTTCTAATGGAAAGCTAGGACTCGGCGTTCCAATTCCTACTCTTCCACCACCAATACACATGCGTATATCTGCGGAACTTGCTTCATTTAAACTCAATGCATTTAAATATGTATTTATACTCCAATGATCCAAATTCATATAGACAGTGCCAGTAGTATATATCCCTCCGTGATAAGTTAGCCTCAAGTTAGGAGTTGGACTACCTCTAATATCTAAATTACCATTAGGGGTCGAAGTTCCAATTCCTACTCTTCCACCACCCGGATTTATTGCAATATCATACCAAGCATTTAGAGCTCCGTTATGTCCTCCAAGATACACTTTATTATGATACACCCCGCAAACAAAAGCACAGGTTTCATTACCAAAAATTCCACGTCCTTTCCAAGCTTGGTCTGTTCCTGCTTTATAAACGTGTAATTGATCTTGAGGACTCGTCGTTCCAATTCCAACATTTCCATTATCATGTATTCTCATTCTTTCGCTATTATTTTGCAGAAAGCACAATGGGTAATCACTTCTACTGTTTATAAAACAAGTTCCATCATTTTTAGCACCAATATATAACAATTCATTACCATCTCCGTTAGAACCGTATCTTGTTGCTGCCCAACCGGTGTTATCACTAAAAATATTTTGAGTAACATATCCAGTCCCTCTTATATCTAAATTATAATCCGGACTCGGCGTTCCAATTCCTACATAACCGTTTTCATGTATTCTCATTTTTTCAGTAGCATCTGTTGTGTGATCACCTACACCATTTGTGTAAAACGCTAAACTTTGTCTGAAATAATTCCCTGTCCCTACTGCTATAATTTTTGCTGATGTTTTAGTGTAAGAACTTCCAAAATTTGTTTTCCATATTAATCCGCCGCTGGAAGCAGTTCCATTACTCGCTGGCCAGGCTGCTCCATTGGCACACATAAATCGAATATATTTAGGATTAGTTGGGCCCGGGTCTACATTAACAAAACTATCATTTTTTAAATCAATTATAAATTCTGGACTCGTCGTTCCAATTCCTACATTTCCATCTAAAATAATATCATTTCCTTCAATTGTTGTAGTTTGTGTATCTTTACCTAAACGTATAGGACCAGAATCATTTCTTATAGTATAACAAGTCTGACCACCATCACCTGTTCGTGTTGTACTATTTATAAAATGAACAGCTCCGCCTGTTGTATATCCGGGTGGAGGAGCATTTAAAATGTAATTATAATCAGTATAGTCGCCCATGGAATAAATACCAACTATGGAACTACCATTTACAACTAATTTTGCTTGAGTTGGACTCGTCGTTCCAATTCCTACATTTCCGCTATTGTAATAAATTTTAGATGAACTTCCCGTAATCCATTGACTACTAACCTTAGCTGTATTTGCTACAATCGCATTGGTTTGTGATGTTGCTATAGTAGTAGGTTGATTTTGTATTTTACTCCATTCTAAGTTTCCATCCAATGTCGTCGCACTTAACGTCCCATTAACGTGAGTGTTTCCATTTACATATAATTGATAATTTTGAACAGTTGTTGATCCAATAGTAACTTTACTATTTCTAAAAATATCACTATTACTAACCGTCCAATTACTATAAACTGGTGTTGAACCATTCAATTTCAATGCACC
>Ga0181394_1001244_pt1 | contig 11215 bp, 7 predicted proteins | sample 17SPOviralmetaG_FD_130123 | JGI IMG/M metagenome (GOLD analysis project Ga0181394, IMG submission 130123) | Marine viral communities from the oligotrophic San Pedro Time Series (SPOT) site, San Pedro Channel, CA, USA - 17 SPOT_SRF_2010-11-23 | ecosystem: Environmental > Aquatic > Marine > Strait...
ACCTAGCATCCAATGCGTTGCTATTGATCGGTGAAGAAACCATATCATCTTTTACTGATGATTCGACAGCAGCTCTAGTGGCTGCAAATTTATATGAGCCTACGTATGAAAGCTTATTAACTTTACACCCTTGGAGATTTGCTTCAAGTAAAGCTACATTGTCCAGGTTAACAGCAACACCTGTTAACGAATGGGCATACGCATATCAACTACCAGCTGACTTTTTAGTCGCTCAACACATTGATGATGCTAACGAAAAATACCAAATTTATGGTAGTAAGTTATATTCAGATAACACGTCAATTGTGCTTGATTACACATACAAGCCAGACGAGTCATTACTACCAGCATACTTTGCTGAATTGCTTGAGTACAGGTTAGCGTCTGTGTTTGCTATTCCTATTACTGAAAGTGCTACAAAAGGAGAATATTACGCATCATTAGCTGAGAAACAACTTGCTAAGTGTAAAACAATAGACTCTCAAATGTCTCCATCTTCTGCTCCAGCTGGCAATTCACCACTCATTAACGCTAGAGGCTAAATGGCAAGAGTTAACATCTCTCAAACACAATTTACGTCAGGAGAGTTAGATCCTAGGTTAGCAGCACGTCATGATTATGATGGTTATTACAAAGGCGCGGAAACATTAGAGAATGTGATTTGCCTAGGTCAAGGTGGAGTTAAAAGAAGAGGGGGTATGAAATACATCGATACCCTTACCGATACTGCTGTTCGTTTTGTTACATTTGAGTTTAATATCACACAAACATACTTGCTAGTTTTCGCTAATGCAAAAATGTATGTTTATAAGGATGGTGTTAAACAAACGAATCTGAACAGCTCTGGCAATGATTACATAGCAACTCCATACAACGCAACACAGATTGGTGAGATAGGTGTTACTCAATCAGCTGACACACTTATTGTTTGTCATCATTCACACGCTCCTAGAAAAATTGTAAGAGGTGGTTCTCATACAACCTGGACTCTTTCAACAATTACTTTTCCATATTATCCTACGTTTGACTTTAACGCAGACTACGACAGTGCTACCTTTGCTATAGGAGCTAACTGGAACTCTGTAGGCTCAGATGTCACTGTAACGTGTAACACAGCTTCAAAGATAACCTCAGACCATGTAGGTGGCATATTTGAAGGTAATAGTGGTGTTATCAGAATTGAATCGGTTAATACTGGCGCAAGAACATTAACTGGTGAATTATTAAAAGAGTTTACAAATAACAATACATTAGATGGCACAGACGTTAGTTTGGAAGAACCTGTGTGGTCAGCTACTCATGGTTATCCTCAATCAGTCACATTCCATGAATCCAGATTGTGGATGGGTAATTCAACTGCTAGACCTCAAACATTATGGGGCAGTGTTATTGGTGATTTCTTCAATTTTGATAGAGGTGTAGGTGGTGATGATGAATCATTAGACATTACTTTGGATACAGATAGTGTTAACGCAATACATCACATCGTATCAGGTAGGCACTTACAAGTATTTACATCAGGTGGTGAGTTCTATATTCCAGAGTCACCAATTAAACCTTCGAGTGTACGCATATCAAGACAAACTAAGTTTGGAGTTTTACAAAAGGTCAAGCCTATTAACGTAGACGGTGCGACCATGTTTATACAAAGGAACGGTAAGCAAGTGCGTGAATTTATCTTCACATACACTGAAGCGTCTTATGTCTCCTCTGAGGTGAACTTGCTTGCCCCTCATATAACTAACTCGCCAGTAGCTATGGCAAGTCAGACAGGAGATGTTGATAACGAAGGTAATTATCTATACGTTGTCAATGGTGATGGAACTTTAGGAGTGTTCATTACTAACCGCGCGGAAAAAGTCATGGCTTGGACAAAGTACACAACTGCTGGAGATATATTAGACGTTGCTGTTGTAGAAGACGTTGTTTATTTGTACGTTAAAAGAACAATCAATAGCTCAACGGTTTATCACGTTGAAGCTTTAGACAACAATCATTACACAGACGCATCTAAGCAAGTAACACAATCAGCATCAGCAACAGTACCAGGACTAGCTCATTTAAACGGTCAAGAATGTCGTGTAAGAGCTGACTCAGCAATTATGGCTAATGCTACACCTTCTAGTGGGTCTATCACGTTAAGCAGAGCAGCAACAAACATTGAGGTTGGCTTAAATTATGACGTGACTATAAAAACTATGCCTTCAGCTATTGGTTTACAAAGTGGCCCAGTCAGTACAAAGAAAAGACGCATATCAAGAGTATCTGCTCAGCTTCACGAGTCGAGTGGGTTAAAAATTAATGGAAAGGCTGTACCAAACAAAAGTTTTGGATCAAGTGTGTTGGGTCAAGCACCAGAAGCTTTTACAGGAATTAAAACTTTACCAGTGTTAGGTTATTCAAAGACAGCACAAGTCACAGTAACACAGACTGATCCACTGCCTTTGACATTGTTAGGTTTAACAGTTGAATTACAGGTGACAGGATAATGGGCGCAGCAATTGGAGCAATGGTTCAAATAGCAGCAGCAAGTCAAGCTGCAAAAGCTAATGAACAAGCTGGACAAGACAGGGCAAGAGCATATAGAGAGCAAGCTGAACAAGCTGAGAGTGCAGCAAAAGACAGAGAGTTAGAGCGTTTAGTGAAGTTAAGAAAAACAATGTCAGCACAAAGAGCATATTGGGCTGGTGCTGGTATCGATTCTACAGTCGGATCACCAACCACAGTCGCTGCCAGGTCATATGAAACATTTCAGTTAGATCAAGGTGCAGATTTGATAAATACTAGACAACAAATTCGTTCATTCAATAATTCTGCTGATGCAGCAATAAGAATGGGAAAGATTAAAGCTAGAGGCTCAATACTTGGTGGAGTAATGGGTGCAGCTAATACTTGGAATTCATAATGGCAATACCTGAATATCAAAGAACAATAGTTAGGCAAGTACAACAAGCTGATACAGCATCAGCTCAAGTATGGGAAACGCTTGCTAATACACTTGATAACTTTGGTCAACAAGCTGGTGCTTTATCAAGAAACATGATAGCAAAAGATCGTGAAGCAGCTAAACAACAAAAAGCAGCTAATGATTTGGCAAGAAAAAACTATCTTGACAGTATGGAGGCAGACATTATTGAAGCTGCTCATCAAGCACAAATTAATAACCCTGATGATTACCAAGCATATGTAACTGAGTTTGATAAGAAAGCAGAAGTCTGGCTTAACTCAGAAGGTTTAGATTCTATGTCAGGTGCTAGACAATTGTTGCAAACAATGATTGGCAATAAAAGAACTGAGTATGGAAAAAAACCTTACGAGGCTGAACAAGTAAAAATAAAGACACAAGCTATATCAGATGCTGAGAAAAATTTAGATGTAGATATAAAAGATTTTGTACACCAAGCTGGTGAGTTCTTGGAGAGAGGAATGAATCCTCCTTTAGATGAACAGATGGAAGTTGAAATATCTGATATGGATTTTCAAGTTATGCGTCAGTACGAAAAGCTTGAAGCCAAGATTAATGACATTGTCACATTGAACGGTCAGTCTGTTGATGAAGCCATGGCTTTTGAAATAGAAATGCAAGAGCAATATATTTCAGGAGTTATTGGTAAACAACTTACACAAGAAGTAAATAACAATGCTGGTTGGGATGCTTTACAAGATTTCTATACAAACCCTGATAAATTCATTCGTAATCGTGCTTATTTGAGTGCGCTTATTCCTGATGGTGTCAAAATCAGTGACAAGTTAAAAGATGAACTTTATACAGAGATGAATCAATATCTAGCTGACTATAACAAAGAGCTAGATGCAAAAGAAAAGAAAGAAGATGATGATCTTGTAGCTAATCAGCTTGATACGTTTACTTTATTGAAAGTTGGTATTCAAGATGGTGCTGTAATTCATAAAGAAAATTTGATGCAAGCATATAAAGCAGAAGACATCAGTGGCCCACAGTTTGAGCAATTAATGGAAGACATAGTATCCAACAAGTATGTCAAAGATAATGAAGAAGTTGCTTGGGATTTATATCAAAACATGATTGATCCTTCTTTGACTATGCCTGAGAAGAATCGTTTAATACAAGATGCATTAGATCGTGATGATATAACAGGTAATACAGCTGCTTCATATTTAGACAAAGCTTTGTCAGCAAGTAAAGTTACTACTAAGCCTTACTTTAGCCAGGCTAATTCAGCTATTGCAAAAGCTTTTGGTGTTACAGAAGCTGGAATGAATATTTTCGGTGAGTCTGGTCTTTCTGAAGAAGATGTAGCAAACATGCGTTATGCACAACAAGAGCTTTATGAGAGAGTCCAGAATGGTGAAAAAGCTATTGACATTTACAATGGCATCATTGAAAGATATACAAGCGAAGACAATAGTGCCAAAGTAAATAGATCAGCTACATCAAATTTATCTTTTCAAGACTCTTACACAATGCCTAATGGCTTCAACACTTACTTTGTTGGAACACCTAGCAAAACACAAGGTGGCGCAACAACTTTAAAAATTGGTAAAGATTTGGATGAAGGCATTATTACAGAAGAAGAAGCTGAGTTGTTAGCAAAACAACTGAAAGATTATGTCAATGCACAACTAGGATATAACTAATGCCTAATTATCAAGGACAAACTGATAACCCTGTAGCAGACTACACTAGCAAGCTTGGTGAAATAGACTCATACATGTATTCAGTACAACATGCTAAAGATATGCATTTAGCATCATTGCCAGCACAGGCTGAACCTACAATATCTTTGAATGTAAACGAATTTGGTATTCCTGAAGATATGCCAATGTCTACACCTGAAATAAATTTAGAAGAAGAAGAAAGACCTTTATTTGAAAGATTATTTAATGCTGCTCCAGAACCAGTACAAAAAGCTATTACTCCTTTTGTTCTCCCTTTTTTTAATAACCCAGTAGTTAGTGGTATGACTATGGGAGGAGCTGATGCTGTGAATGGCATATTAAGTGTTGGTAGAGATATTAACAATGCTTTACATCCTGACAATCAGTTTACTGAAGAAGAATGGTTACGCATTCCAGAATTACTTGAATCTAACCCTGATTCTACAACAGAAGGGGTAGTAAAAGGGCTTACACAGTTTATGTCTATATTCACAGGATTAGGTGGCTTAAAAACAGCTACACAGTTAGGTGGAAAAGGTAAACAACTATTTCAACAAATGTTAGCTGGAGGATTAGCAGATGCTTCATTTAATCCAGACGAAGCTAATATATCTACCTTGATAAATCAACTTGATCTTGTAGATGATGACAGTAAATTAGGAGCATTAACTGAATGGTTAGGCGCACCAGTAGATGATGACGCTCCAGCACTTGAAAGATTAGAAAAACGTGTGAAAAATGTTTTTGAAGGAGCAACAATAGGTTTTGCTGTAGGTGGTTTTATAGAAGCCATGAAGTTTATTAAGAAAAGTATGCCAGCAGCAATTTTTGTTAACAAACCTGAAGAACAAGATACAGCTAGTTTTATCAAATCATTTGAAGGTTACAAAGATATAGGTTATTACGCAACAAAAGGAGAAGCATCACAAGACTTAGTGACTGTTGGGTATGGGTCTACTGGTCGAGTTAAGAAAGGCGAGAAAATAACTGAAGAGCAAGCTGAACAATATTTACAAGAAGACATTGCTGTTGCTGAGAAAGCAGTAGACAGTTTAGTTACGGTTGATTTAACACCTAACCAAAGATCAGCAGTTGTATCACTTGTATTTAATATTGGTCAAGGTAACTTTAAAAACTCTAAAGCTTTACAAGCACTAAATAAAGGTGACATGGATACATTTGTTAAAGAAGCCTTTGATTCAAAAATAGGTTTTGTTAAAGCCAATGGAAAAATACTAAAAGGGCTAGTTAAAAGAAGAAAAGCTGAAAAGACCTTGTTTCAGGGAGGTATAGCTTAATGAGTTTAGCAACACAAATGCTAAAAGGTTTTTTTGGGTCTATGAAAACTCAAGGTGACGATGTTATAGAGCGTGCTAACACTGGTAAGTTAATTGATACGTCTGAAAGAATGGATCAAGTAAATGAAGCAGCAACAATTAATACTGATAATATCGATGTTCCTACAACTGCTGATGAAGTGCTTGATACAACACAACCTGTTAATAGGGCAAGACAATCTGATGTAAGTTTTGATGGTCGTAATTACAACCTACAAAATGTCACTGATCCAGACGAGTTACTTAGTATTATTGATTACATTGGCTCAAAGAATAATAACTTTGTAGATGCAAGAGGTGGTGGCCCACAGTCTTTCGATGAAACAGTTAAGAAAGCTAAGAAAGTACCATTACAAGAATTAGAAAACATCATTGGATATAAGTTAGGAGATGGTGTATCACCTGAAAGAGTAACTGGCGCAAGAATACTTTTACAAGAGTCTGCTGACAACCTTAGAACTATGGCTCAAAAAATACAAGCTGGTGAAGCAGACGTTGCTTTTCAGCTTAAATTTAGACAAGCTATATCATCACATGTAGGGATACAACAATCAGTAGCTAGTATGGCAGCTGATTCAGGAAGAGCATTAAATGCCTGGAGAATACCAGTTGGTGCTGACATGGGTCAAGGATCATCAATATATCAAACACAGTTACAACAAGCTGTTGACAAGTACGGTGGTGAAAAAGCAGTAAACAAATTAGCCGAAGTTATTCTCGATTCTAAAGACTTAACACAAGTTACAAAGCGATTAGAAAAAATGCATTTTGCAAAAGGTACAGATATGCTTATGGAAATATGGATTAATGGTTTGTTGTCTTCTCCAGCAACTCATGCTGTTAATACAATGTCTAATGCTTTAGTTGCTGGCTTAGCAGTTCCAGAGCGATTTATGGCAGCTTCATTTAGTAAATTAAGAAGAACTGATGATGGTGTTAAATACGGTGAGGTCATGGGTCAAATGTATGGTGTTGCTGCTGGTATGCGTGATGGTTTTAGATTAGCTTATAAAGCTATGAAAGATGGTGAAGTGTCAGACCCATCTATGAAATACGAAGCTCGTAGATACAATGCGTTTAGTTCTGAAAACATAAATGCACATCCATTTTTACCTAATATAAAAGCAAACAGTTCAACTGCAAAAGGTGTAGACTTTTTTGGTGATTGGGTTGTAAGATTACCTTCACGATTCTTAGGCGCAGAAGACGAGTTTTTTAAGTCAGTAGGGTATCGCATGGAACTCAATTCTTTGGCTTACAGACAAGCTTCTAATGAGGGATTAGAAGGTGATGAGTTTGTTGCAAGAGTAGCAGACCTTATTGAAAACCCAACTGAAGAAATACATCTTGGTGCTACTAACGCTTCAAGGTATCAAACCTTTACAAATGATCTTGGGCAAAATGGTAAAGACGCTCAAAAGTTTATTAATAACTTTGCTCCAGCTAAGATAATTTTACCGTTTGTTAGAACTCCTACAAACATCATTAAATACACAGCTCATAGAACACCATTTAATTATCAAATGTGGGCAGATGTAAAAGCTGGTGGTGTTAAGAAAGATGTTGCTTTGGCAAGAATGTCTATGGGTAGTGGTGCTTTATTGATGGGATTCAATTATGCATTAGAAGGCAAGATTACAGGAAAAGGTCCAGCAGAAAAAAGTCATAGAGAAGCACTCAAACTTACTGGTTGGCAGCCATATTCTATTAAGGTCGGTGATAATTATTATGCTTATAACAGACTTGATCCATTAGGTATGTTTTTAGGTTTGTCAGCTGATACTGCTGAAGTTTTACAATACGCAGAAATAGAAGATAGTACAGATTTTGCTTTTGCAGCAATGACTTCAATAGCTAAAAACCTTGAAAACAAATCTTATATGGAAGGTATAGCTAACTTTATTAATGCATTTGAAGATCCAGATAGATATATGGAAACTTATATAAGTCGTTTAGCTGCTTCTACTATTCCATACACATCTTTAGTTGGACAAGTAGAAAGAACATTAGACCCAACAGTAAATCAAACGTATGAAATTTTAGATCGTATTGCATCGAGAACTCCATACTTTTCAAAAGATTTACCACCTAGAAGAAATATATTTGGTGAACCAATTGTATTACAAGGTGGATTAGGTTGGGATTTTGTTTCTCCAGTCTACACCTCTGTTGATACAAAAGACCCAGTAGCAGACGAAATAGTTAAACAAGAAGTACCAATAAGGATGCACAGAAAACATTATGGTACTGGAAAGTTTAGGACTGAATACACACCTGAAGAGTATGACCGTTTAGTTGTTCTTACTGGTAAAGAAATTGCAGATACAAAAGGTCCATACAAGGGAATGAATTTACATCAAACATTGCAAGCGGTTATGAAAAGTGATGCTTACAATGATCAAAGAATGACAGATGGCCCTGATGGAAGTAAAGCAGCAGCACTCACAAGTGTTATTAATAAATTCAAAGAAGCTGCAATTAAAAAACTATTATCGGACAAGACTGAACCTTTGCACGCTGACTTCCTTGCAAGAGTTACAGCCAATGAAATTAAAAAAAGGAAGGCATATGATTCATCATTTACAGGTATAGGACAGTAATATGGCAACAATAAGTGTAGGTGACTTAACACCTCGTAATCAATATACAGCGACAAGTGGGCAGACTGTATTTGCCTACTCGTTCCCTATTTTTGTAGACTCAGATTTAAAAGTTTACAATGGCAGCACGCTGTTAACATTAACAACCCAATATACAGTCAGTGGGGCGGCAACAGATAACGGTGGTAACGTCACTCTAGGTTCTGGCGCAACTGCTGGAGACATCATCACAATCTATCGTGATATGCCAGTAGCAAGAACATCAGACTACCAAACTAACGGTGATTTAAGAGCTGAGACACTAAACGATGATCTTGATAAGCTGGCAATGATGATTCAGCAAATTGAGTTTGACCTAAACAATAGAGTATTAAGGTTTGGTCAGTTTACAACAGGCATACCGTTATCAGAGTTTACTGAGTCAGCAACAGACAGAGCTAACAAAGTATTGTCGTTCTCTTCTACTGGAGATCCAACAATTACCCAGGAGCTTGGAGAATGGACAGGTAATTGGTCTGCGTCAAGAAGTTATGCTATTAGAGATTTAGTAAAAGATACATCTAATAATAACGTCTACATTTGTTTAACAGCACACACGTCTTCAGGGTCACAACCTATTAGCTCAAACACTGACGTAGCTAAATGGGCTTTATTGATAGACGCAGCAGCAGCAGCCACATCAGCCACCAACGCAGCAGCAAGTGCTACCGCAGCTGCAAACTCAGCCACAGCAGCAGCTAGTTCAGCAACCGCAGCAGCCACGTCTAAAACTGGAGCAGATACTGCTAAGACAGCAGCAGAAACTGCCAAGACAGCAGCTGAGACAGCAGAGACTAACGCAGAGACAGCAGAAACCAATGCTGAAACAGCTGAGACTAATGCTGGAAACTCAGCAACCGCAGCAGCAAGTAGTGCTACCGCAGCAGCTTCTAGTGCGACTTCAGCTTCCAGCTCAGCATCAACAGCAACAACTAAAGCATCAGAAGCTAGTACATCAGCTACCAATGCTGCTTCATCAGCTACTACTGCTTCAGGTCACGCAACAACTGCTACGACAAAAGCTAGTGAAGCTGCATCATCAGCAACAGGTGCAGCCAGTTCGGCTACTACAGCAACAACTAAAGCTAGTGAATCAGCTTCCAGTGCTACAGCAGCAGCAGCGAGTGCAGCAGCAGCAGCTGCGTCAGCAGATAACTTTGATGATGTCTACCTAGGTGGTAAGTCAAGTGACCCAACAGTAGATAACGATGGCGATGCTTTGACAGCTGGTGATATGTACTTCAATACAGGCACAGACAGAATGAAAGTCTACACTGGCAGTGCTTGGGAGAATGTAGCAGTTGATTCAGCAACAGTAGTGACTAAGACATCAGCTACAGGTTCAGGAGTCTTACCAGCTGGAACAACAGCACAAAGAGATGGCTCACCTTCTGCTGGTTTTATGAGATTTAACACAACAGATACCAGCGCTGAGATCTATGATGGTTCAGCTTGGAGTCCAGTAGGTGGTGGTAACACTACAGACAAAGGTTTGTATGAACACGCACATACCATAGCAGCTAACTATAGCATAACAAGTGGCAACAACGCTATGACTGCTGGTCCGATTACAATTAACTCAGGAATTTCAGTTACGATTCCAACGGGTTCAACTTGGGTGATAGCATAATGGCAAAAGTTAAAATACAAGGCAACGCATCAGGCACAGGGGTACTAACTGTAACTGCTCCTAATACGAGTACAGACAGAACAATAACATTACCTGATGGCACAGGAACACTTATTGCTGATGATGGAAATAACAATTTAGTGCTAAGTGGTGCTGTTAGTTCAGTAGGTGCTAATGCTAATGCTAGTGTCGTTAATCGTACTGGTTCTGATGGTGATGTTATTTCTATAAAAAAAGATGGCTCAGAAAAAGGCAATATTGGTATTAATGGTTCTAATATTCATTTAAATTCGGAAGGTGGAACTATTAAACTACAAGTAAGTGGAACAGATACTTACAATGGAGATTCTACTGCTTGGTATCCAGCAACGGATAACGCTAAAGATTTAGGCTATGCTTCTTTTCGTTACAAAGACCTTTACCTATCAGGCGGACTTAAAGTAGGCGGAACAGGTGCAGACAATACTTTAGACGACTATGAGGAAGGCACTTGGACTCCTGTATTAACTGACCTAAGTAATAATGCAACTATGCACTCTCTTAGTACAGGCTCATATACAAAAATTGGTCGTGTAGTTACTGTTACAGGTAATGTTAGAACATCAAGTTTAAATTCTGTTTCAGGTAATCTTTACATATCAGGATTACCTTACGGTTGTGCTCCCGGTAATGGTTTTCACGCAGCTGGTGCAATTGCAAATGCAGAAAATTTTAGTATTACTGCTGGTAATTCTATAGCTATATATATGAGTGCAAATGCTACTAATTTGCGTATTGATATTTATGATAGTACGGTAGGAGTAACAGTAATGCAAGCTAGTGAATGGACATCTGATGGTCAAATAGCAATTTCAGTTACATATTTTGCAGCTTAATTATTCTAAGTGGATTCTTAGAACGGACATTTAACAACAGGAGAATGCAATGGCATTAACAAAAGAAACAATAGTAGACAAGATTGAAGTATTAGA
>Ga0181394_1001245_pt1 | contig 11212 bp, 7 predicted proteins | sample 17SPOviralmetaG_FD_130123 | JGI IMG/M metagenome (GOLD analysis project Ga0181394, IMG submission 130123) | Marine viral communities from the oligotrophic San Pedro Time Series (SPOT) site, San Pedro Channel, CA, USA - 17 SPOT_SRF_2010-11-23 | ecosystem: Environmental > Aquatic > Marine > Strait...
GGCTTTAGCGGCCTTCTCATTCTTAATGAAATGGTATAGCTCATGTAGCTGATACTGGCGGCGACCGACGGCAATATCGATTGCGTTCTCTGACGCCTGCGATTGACGCGGAATCAAGATGTCCGCGAAGCCCCCGATACGAAACTTCCAGTCTTCCGGTGAGTCGAAGTAGGCAATGCCGACTCCATGTTTAATGAACTGTGTGCAGAGGCGGAGGTAACTACTATGGAACTCCGGCCAACGGCGGAAGAGGTTTGTCAGCTCCTCCGCTACGATGTCCTCCTTTGGCCCTACTTCGCTTCTCTCGCCCGTCGTAGCCTTGACCTCCACTAACTTCTCCAAAGAGGTGTAGAGGTCAACGTAGGCCGAAAGAGATATGTCTAGCAAACGCTGCGCTTCCCCGAAGTTTAAGTTGGTCTTGAGACCCTGACCGCTAGCCGCTAGCTGTGATTGGCTGTAAGGCGCAACGCCGTCAAACATACTGTCGATCCGAGAACGGTTAACAGCAGACTTCTCATCAGCGCGGAGCAAGGTTGCAAAAATACCTATAGCAGCTTTTACATCCTTGAGACGTGTTTCAACAGGCTTACCCTTTTCATCAAGGCTCCCTAAGTCGAGGCCGTCTAAGTCAATTAAGTTTGACATACTTGGCGAGTATATTGAATTGACAGGTAATGTCAATCATTGGGGTATGCCTCCTCCATTATCTTATCTACTCGAACTAAGTGGACCCTCCCATCTTCTGTCACCAGACGGACATAGTCGCTTCCATGTATATACCGCTTCGATACAATAAACGGAGTGTTACGCTTTTTCTTCGGGAGATTTTTACATTTCCAAATAGCACCCCAAGGAGTCACTTTATAATCAGGGTAACCTTCAACAGAAACCATTTCTTGATCGGGAGGTTCTGATGATGTAGCTACATTGCAAAAATTATGGTTAACCCACTTTTGCCTACCGTCATCAGCTACGACGCGGGTCGCGTAATACTTCCCTTTCCAGAATTTAGTTAGCTTTTTGTTAGAAATAGCATTAATCACACAATCGTCTGAGCCCATTAAGTAATTTGAAGCCCCGTAAATAGGTCTATAGGTTGTTTTCTTTTCCATGTATTTACAATGTGGTTTAGGTTCTAGTCGGTTTAAAAACTTTTCCTCAGCTCTTTACTCTTTATATACTTACTATAAAGAGTAAATATCTATAGAAAAGTTTTTTTTTCGTCTTTTTGAGACGCTGTCTCCCGCCTCTTTGAAAGTATACGGCTCTTATTTTTGACGTAATACACTCTATTGTAAGCACTTAACTTCTTTTTACGAGCTTCTTCCTGTTCCGGTTCCAAGACATCGTTTATCTCTTTTCTTCTTCTAAAACGCTCTTTTGACTCTTTGTAGTATTTATTTTGATACGCGAGCCTTTTTTCTCTGTTTGCTAAGTAATACTCACGTTTCTTCTTAGGGTCGTATTTTTGCATATACAAGCTTATCAGAAGCAGCATGCTCGTCAATTTTTTTCTAAATAGACATATATACATACACACACGCGCAAAAAAAACCTAGACCCCACCCGTGGCGTGTTCACGAATCCTGATTCCCGAACCCTGAGCCATGAATCAAACAACAAAAATAAATTATTCAGGGTTCAGGATACGGGGTGCATGATTCGGAAGACCATCCGTTCGAGATGTCGTTGATGGTCATCAACTATGGTTGAATGTATCCCGTATCCCGTATCCCGTATCCTGTTTCTTTACCGTTAATGTAGTTTAATTAAGGAAGGTTAACTAAAAAATGTGGCTCTGTATCCCTTATAGAATCAAGGATTATTGAAAAAGTATTAGTTTTGTATTGCTAAAGTTTACCGTTTGTTTATGTTGTGAACGTCACCGCAAGGAGGCACCCATTCAATCCCAAGCAACGTTCGCAGTGATTAATGGTTGAAGGATAGGTCGGTCAACAACCTTCTAGATCTCAAGAAGATCTTACCTGAACGCCCAGTGATGGGGCAGCATTTTGAATTGCCAGCAAGTCACTGTCAGCGGGAATGGCGATTGAATCCCCATTTCGATAACGTGATTACGTAGTATGCAGCTTACCAGCAGCCTTCTCTATCAGCTCAGATAGGAGCGATGAGATCCAGCGATGTAAGAGTCAGAGGGATACTACCACACCAAACCAGCAAGCGATCAGCTCAGAAGGAGCGATCAGCTCTGGCTCTGGTAGTGGATCACAAGTGAAAAGCTAGTGCCACCTTTTGGTGGCCATAGCCTTCGATCACTACAAGCTGGTGGTCGAAGGCTATGGAAACTAAAGCAAAGAAACAAAAAGTCGAATTCATCGCAGTCGCTCAGTTTGGGTGGAAACACGCATCATCACCAGCGATGGCGATTCAGAAGGTGCGGGATTTCACATTCATGCAGGACCGACCAGAGAGAGGATCTGACGAGTGGGAGCAAGCCCAAGAATCCATCCAGCTATGGATGGTGAGATCGGACGAGTGGATTGGACTCAACCATCATTGTCCAATTGGCCATGATGGGAAACCATGCGGTTTACTCTTGCATGGCTACACTAATAAGGAAGACCAGCTCGAGACCTACGAACGTATGGCGGAAGCTGTCTATGATGATTAACCTAAAAGTTATGCGCCACCTTTTGGTGGCCATAGCTCACAGCTACCAGCCTTCTGGTGGTTGCGAGCTATGACTAAGAATATGACTAAACAAGACTGGATGTATAAAGTCCTAGAGTTGAAACTCGAAATCGCGAAGGCGGATGATGCCATCAAAGATCTGAGATCTTACCTTCTCAGCGATAAATTCCAAAACGACCCAACGGTCCAAGTCAGCGATGTCCTTCGCTACCTTGAAAACGTTAGGCTTTACCCTAGTTAAACGAACAAATAAAATTATGGATAGTAAAGAAACTCTGATAAGAGCGCACGCTTCTCCCGCCCTCATTAAAGAAATTGAATACCTCCTCGATGAGGCCATCACTGGTGAGTGGGAGAGTATAACGAATTTCACCGAGGCGTTCGAGAGGATCGAAGAGAAGGCTGACACGACAGACGAGTGGTCCTATCTAAGGACACCCTGCCGGAAAGTCGGGATTGCGTTGGGTTATTATGTCCCCATGACTCCCGAGCAGGTAGCCTCTACGGTGACTACAGCTCGCTACCCTTGGGCTTTTAAGTTGGGGGGAATCCCTTATGATTTGAATCCCGTATCCTGAACCCTGAACCAGTGCGCCTTGTATCACGCAAGGCGCATCATTCAGGGGTCACAATGACCTACTGAACCAAGAACAATAAAACAATAGAAAGAAAATAGCTATGCACAACATTACTAAGATTGATACGGTCCTATGTCCTGAAGGTTCTAAATACCGCACATGGCATGGGTTAGAGCAGACTACCCCACTACCCATCACCGAACGAGTCGCTGAGGATTACGAGTTGCTGCCCCATGTATCGAAGCAACCCATGTATGTTGACGGATTAGAGAAGGAAGTAAAAAACTTCAAAGCTCTGACCACCATCGACAAGACTGGTCAGAAGGTCACGCTCGACGTGGTCACTGACAGATACAGCATCATTCAGAATCGCCAAGTCTTCAAGACAATGTCAGAATCCTTTAGGGGAACTGGTCTTGAATACACGCTATCGTGCATCGGCACGTTGGGTGGCCTTAAGAAGTTCTTCATATCGGTTGCTGTAGGCGACGACGATGGAGGTTTCATGGTAAACGATGACAAGTTCTATGGTAACGTTAACTTCATCACGAGCCACGATGGCGGCTCGTTTCACGCTCACGATTCACTGACAAGGATCGTGTGCCAGAATACGCTTAGATCTTCGTTATCCGGTCAGAAGAATGTCGATTTTAAGATCAGACATAAAGGTGACACACAAGCGAAGTGTGAGGATCTCTCACGCTACCTTAAGAACGTGTTCACCGCTCGTGAAATCTTCATTGAGAAGATGGGAAGGCTTGCTGACCATAAGGTGAATGGTGAAGACATCCGCCAAGTCGTTGGTGGCTACTTCGTCATGGAAGCCTTCAAGCGTGGCGAGAAGTTAGAGGACGGATTTAAAACCCGCTCGCTAAATATGATTGATGGGATCACTGACCTTGCTATAAATGGCCAAGGCAATCGTGGTCAGTCACTCTACGATACGTTGAATGGTGCTACTGAATTCTGGACATCGGGAGATGGAGTTGGTCAGTCTGCTACGGCAGGCAAGAAAGCTTACTCTTCTGAATTCGGGACAGCAGCAGCAAACAAGGAACGGTTTGCGGAATACCTGACCAGCGGACGTTTCCAATCAACTGATCTGGAAGCCAACACGCAGCGTATCCTCGCCCTCGCGTAAGCATTAATTCCCACCCTGCGTCTCGCCTAACGGCGGGGCGTAGTCGGGAGTGAATGTCACTCCACTAAACATTAAAAGATATGGTTAAAACTAATACACTAATATGGACCGCGATCTGGTTTGTTCCAGCCGTCGCGACTCTTCACTACGTCGGGATCGACACCATCGTTCGTGCCGTTATTCGAACCCTGTTCAACGTCTTCGGGTAATGGATTACGTATCATTAATTGCCTTTGTCATCTTAGGTATCCCCGCCACCTTCGTTGTCGTTTATTTAAACGTTATAAGAACGGATGCTCGAAGGCTCCGAAAGATGAGGGAACTTGCTGACCGGAAGCGTGAAGGTCGGTCATGATTATATTAAACAAAGATAACTGCGTATCTGCTCGTGAGCTTTGTGATAAAGATTTACGTAAAACCCTTATAAAAGCTGGAGATCTCGCATTTAAAGCTCTTGAGAATCGCTCAGATGAAAGCGACCCTACCCTCCTGTGGGTGTGTCGCTCTCCTGCTAATTTAAAATGGACCATAGAATACGCTCAATTTTGCGCGGCAGAATCTTACTATCGATTCGGTCGGAAGCGAGCGAGAGTATCCTATCGTGTCCTTCAACTACCCGACATCCCTGCGGGAGCGATTAAGAGTTTACCTAGTAAGCCTGAATACTGGAGGGACCACTACAGAAAAGTGGTGGCTCCCAAATCGGTCTGGCCAAATCTGCTTTGGTCAAAGCGATACCCGCCGGATTGGTTATCGCGAATCATATTCCCGAACGCAATTCATTGAAGACATAGCACCGAAGGAGGTGGGGAGAGATCCCCGCCTCCTTTTTTTGTGCCTAGACCCAAATCAATCGAACCTAATAAGTGGGAAATTCTTATCTGTTTTTTCCCACTTAAATACTATCATCTCATTCTCCAAGCGAGAACCTACTCTGGTTCAGTGACAGGGCGCACTGGGATGTATCGATTTTGAGTCTGCATATAGTTTACAACTTGCTTGGCTCGTTCGATGCCGTAGTCCTTGTTTTGAGGCTTGAGTAAAGTCTCGATGATATTGAGGGTTGGCGGCTTGTCCATGTAACCGTAAGTCAGTAACTGCATACGCTTCTTACCCACGTTGAGATCCTTCATAGTCTTGCCGATCTTAGCAGAATCGATACCTAGAGAATTGTAGCCTCTAGTTATCCGCATGAGTTCGTAGTTCATCTTGCGTCGGGCTTCGATGTTATCATCGATGATCTGACGAACCGTTTCTTCTGTCATCGGGACATTGCGTCGAAGCTGACCAAGCTCACTCTTCACGTTAGCGAATCGTTTGTTATGGTCTAAGAGATACCTCTCATACTGTCGCTGTAGATCAACCTCGTGGAAACGAACAGGAGCAACTCCTTTGGAAAGCTCACCCATCATTCCAGAGAGTGACTGAGTCTCAAGTCCTTTTACGAAGTCCTTACCAATGCGAGGTGCGTAGGCTTCTCCAGCTATGAACTCAAAGAGCTTGTAAGCAACATCGATTGGATCATCTACTCCTTTGTTCCAAATAGGTTTACCAGTGGATTGGTTAGTGTTGTTAGCTGCATTGATCGCGGCTCCGGCTAAGATCTGAGTATCTAAGAACTGATCTTTAACATACCCCAAAGCGAAAGCGGCCCCCGCCTCACTGTATTCTCCGGCCCTGATCTTTTCCATAGAGCGGAGAACCGGATCGACGGTTCCTGCAAAAGGATTCAGATAAGTAGCGTCGACTGAAGTCAGCTTACCACCTAACGTGAAGTAGTAGAATGTATGCCCGCGAAGATATTCTGGGATACCTGCTCGCATGGCCTCGTCCTCGTGTTCGTCGTCTCCTATTCCTGACATCGCTGCTGCGATCATAGGGACCGCAGAAGAAAGACCAGCTAAAACGAACGTCATTGAAGACATCCGAAGGATTCCCCTCTGACGCATGACCGGATCTTTACTACGGAATTCCTCTAAACCTAGCTTATAAGTGTTGAAAGGAATACGGAACATCTCAGCCTTGAATCGGAGGAACGGCGCAAACATCAATCCAAGTGGAGACTTGGTTATATCTGTGATGAGCGGGGGTGCTTGGCTGTAAGACTGTGCCGTCATGAGAACTTTCCTCGCGGCTTCACGCTTACGCTGCATCGGAGACATCTGGCCGAACTTGCCTTCAGGATTCTGTGCCGCAGCCCTCTCAATATACCCCAACTCATGTTGATAATACACTGCTTTGTAAGCAGCATCTAGAGCGGCGGACAGGTCTTGAGCTTTCTTCTCGATAGCAGCTAGAACTTTCTTAGGCTTGTTAAGCTTTGACTTTTCCATCAGCCCTTCAAGCTCTTTCTGGATACCGTCGGGATTCTGTTTTCCGTTGAGGAGATCTCTCATGACCCCTGCACGAAGTTCGTCTCCCATAACTCCAAGACCAATCATCTCAGTAACAACCGGATCGATCTCACCGTCTTTCCCGAACAGAGCTTTGAAGGATGCCCCGCCCATGCTAGTAAACATCTGGTCATACCTGAAGAAGCCCTGTGAGGTTCCGAAGATGAAGTTACCGATGGCGTTACGGAAGTAGAAACCAACGCTACCCAACGTCTTAGCAGCCATCGCTTTACCACTAAGTTTGGAGGCTAAAGTAAACGCTCCGTTAACTAAACGCTCTGAAGTTCCAGCGTATTCTTGAATATAGGTATTGTTAAGAGTTTGCTGCAAAGCTTCTTTAAACTCTGGGTGAACATACATATCAGTCATCGGGTCGTTAGCCCCGTCTGTCTGACCCATTCTTACTGACTCCCAACCCGCATACTTCTTGCGGTTCTCATCTGTAGCGAACTTAGTTTCAGCACTGATGAGTAGACCTTCTTTCTCCCCCGCATAAAATTTAAGTTGCTCAAGGAAAGACTTCTGAGCTGCAATATTAGCAACAGTAGAGTAGGTCCGTAAGATTAAGTCTGTTCCGGTTTCTGCTCCATACTCTCCAAGAAGATCTCTGATTGGTTTAGGTAGGTCAGATCTCTTCTTGAAGTTATCAACCATCATCTTAAAGCCTGATGGCGACTGACCTTTGGTTTTAGCCTTTGAATCGTATTGTGATAAGAATGCATCCAGAGTCTGTTGCCCGTAAGAGTAATGGGGGTTCTGGAGATTCAGCTTATCAAGTTCACGCCTAGCAAGTTGCTTGGCTTCTTGATAGGTCATCGGCTTCTTATTCTCGTCAGCATCCTTTTTGATTTTGTCAGCAGTGTCACTAATGAACTGACCCTCAAAGAACTCCATCGCAGCTTCTCTAACGTCAGCATAACTAGCATCCTCTTTAACCATCTCAAGATAGTTTGAGTCAGTGAACATACGGTAAGCCCTAGTTAGGTAGACCTCTCCAGTTCTGGAAACCTTTATAGAAACATCATCATTGAGTCCCATCTCAACCAGCTTTTTCTGGATTGGTATGATGTGGTTCTGACGAATCTCAATAATGAATGAAGCGAGATCTGGTGATGCCACAGCGAGGTCTCGCAATGCTTTGTTTCTTTCTCCCTCAGCAATCTTTACCGCCTCGTCATACGCCTTACCAATGATATTGTTCTTACCTTCTTTTGCAGCTTCACGTTCTGCTTTTGCTTCGTCAGTTGTAATCACACCCGAAGACCTACGTGAGGCAATTTCGTCAAGCTTCTCGTCATACGCCTTGTCGATAAGGCCAAGACGTTCTTCAGAAACAAGTGAGTCGGATCGGTATCCTTGTGCTTTGGCAATAAGATCCATTGGGGCGTTATCATAACTTCCATAAGTCTCTACGATCAGACGGTCCATCTTCCTCTTGAACTTAACCATATTATCTTCTGCCGCCTTGCGGTAGAATGATCTGTTCTCAATTAAGCGTCGGTAAGGTTCACTGATCTCACCTGTCACTAACTTGTTCAACCAATTCAGTAGCCTGTTCTCTGGACCTTTAGCGCCTATCTCAAGCATCGGCATCTCAAGTAGATCAACAACTGGGTTGAGATTAAGATCAGATTGAAGAGGGTTAGGATCTGAAGGCGCAGCGAACTGTAACGGTAAAGAGTTACTCTCAGCGGCTTCATTCGGCTCAACAAACTTCAAGCTAGTATTAGAAACTCCACTAGATGGTGGGAAATAGCTATCAAGCTTGCTCTGTGGAACAGGTTTATCTGTATCAATATCGTGAGATACTTCGTTCCACTTGTAAGACTTACTGAGAACATTAATCTTAGGTGTAACACCTTTCTCTTTACTTACGATAGTGAATGGGTAGCTCTCATGCTCAGGTGCAGGAACCGCTTCCACCTCACCGTCAATTTCTAAGACGGCATAAATGTTTCCAGTCTTCCTGTCCAATTGCTGGAAAGTCTTGATGAAAGGTTCAGTGAACATATCACCCAACCCCTGTAAGATAGCTGGTCTACTAAGTTTACGGTCTCTAAGAGTTTTTGAAACGTAGTCGTTACTACCTGCTAAGATCGAAGCAATTCGGAAAGCTTGGATTTGTTTAGTCTCTTCTTTTTTCTGGTCCTCCTCCGACATCAATTTAATCTTATCTTTCGATGGAGAACTGAGAGTGTCTGATACACCAAGAGCTAACCTCGACACGAAATCTTTTCGGACAGGGAAGACGGAGTCGTCTGGCCCAAGAAGCTCCCGAAGGTTTCTGATATTCTGGTCGAGACCGTCTTTGATTTTAAGACGCCTAGATAATTTCTTTACAGATCCACTATTCGTTGTGTGTTCAGCTTCATTAGCGGCTTCAACAAGTATCTTGTTAAGGGTAGCTTTATTTAAACCATAAAAACGTGGGTTATCTGTGAGCTTTCGGAAGAAGTTTATAGATCCTACAGCCATCGTTGTCGATGAGAACATTTTAGTAACATCAGCAGATGTCAAAGCCATCAAGATCTTACCATTGTTCTTGGCAGAAATCTGATTAAGAGCGGCCTCCATCTCCTTAGCTTTAGATCTAGTCGAAGCCCAGAAGTAACCTTGATCAGAGAACTGGACAGGGTAATAAACACCACCCTTACCTGTTACGATTGTGTCTCCATCTAGTGTCACTTCCCCAGCGAATGCTGTGTCTGGCTGGTGTAACAGCACGCTTAGTCCTGCAAACTGTCTAATATCCTGACTAACTTTAATCACTCCAGCTTCACGTAGCTGATTAAATTTCTCTTGCTCTCTAAGATAGACATGTTCAATAGCTCCTTCAGGTGCTGCTCTTAGGATCTCGTCATCTATATTTTTATCTTCAGGGCTAGCGTAGAACGCGAAGTTCGCGTCAGGATTATTAACATCAAAAGATTTTATGTTTGGTTGGCGGACAAACCCTGATTGGATAGCCCGCATCTCGTTGATCATCTTATTCAGAGCCACACCACCAGCACCCCCTAATTGCCTACGATTGGCAGCAAATCGACGGATAGCTGCCGCAAAGTATCTTTTCAGGATTGCGAGTAAGGAAGGATTGCTCTTCCAAAAACGAATGTCTTCTTCAGTAGTGTAACCGCGAGTCGCTTTCTGAAGATACATTCTAAGTTTCTCTTCAGCGAGAATTCGTTTGGTTTGGAGAACGACTTCTGGGTCTTCAGATTTTAAACCGTCGTGGAATTCCTTAGCGAATGACTCATCCTTAGTGTTGGATGTATACTCTGCGAGGATGTCGATGTAATCAGTATCACTTAAACTTTCCACGTATGCGTCAATCTCAGCTTGTGTCAGTCCATTAAAGCTCGCGGTGTGTGCAAGCTCTTCATTTATCGACACACCAATAATACCCCGTGCAGCTAGGTAACTATTGTTCTTAACTTTAGCAGCTAGTGCAATTGGGTTAATAAAGATTGTAGATTCATCCTTACTAACAGCAGCGAGGCTACCACCCATACCCTCAATCTTTGTCTTGATATTTATCGAAGGCGGAATAAGAGAGCGGATGAAATCTTTAACGCTCTGTGCGTCAGATTGCTGGTCAGGGGATAAGCGGTCAAAGAAGTCTTCTGGGAATGCTTCAGGCTGAACTTCTATAGGTGCTTCCTCTTCTACCTGAACGTCTTCTTCTACAGGCGCACTAAACAGTGCGTCGTTAACAACAGAAGATCCTAATGCTTTCGCGTTGGTAGTTGTTGATCTGCGTGTGTTCTTCCCTAGATCTAAAACATCTTTGAAGGACTTAACATATTGATTGAGTTCGTTGGTGTTAACACCACGGAACATAGAAACCATCGAGTTAAGAGAGCGATCAAACACCTTAGTGCGAGGACCAGTTAACGTCTTAACGTAACTTTGGAAATCAGGCGACAAGAAGAAGTGAGCTACAAACTCATCAAGGTTAGCGAGTCCAACCTGAATAACTGGATTACGTTTCCCTGTCGTAGACACTTGCCTATCGTAGGCTTCATTCACCTTATTAAATAGGGTGCCTAATCTTTTCTTCGCAGCTTTCTGCGTTGTGTTCAGCGGCCTTCCTGTCTCTGCAATCGTATCAGAGACAACAGCGTGTGCGTATTCTTCAAGTAAAGTGTTTACAAGACCGCGACCATTGCCAGTTGCTTTGTTAATGAAAACAATATGGTCCCCGTCAATAGACTTAACGTATTTACCAGCAATGTTGGTATCGCCTTGCCCGATTACAAACTTAACATTCTTAATAAACGCTTGGTCCTCTAACAACAGTTTAGCAACCAGCTTATGGTTCGGGTTTTTATCTGACTCCGCAATCTTTCCAAGAGCAGATACAACACTGTCTGAGTTTCCACTTTCCAATCCAAGGTCTGCAATAACAACGTCGTTCGCTTGCGCGATACCACGTCTCTGAGCTTCCGATA
>Ga0181394_1001248_pt1 | contig 11207 bp, 12 predicted proteins | sample 17SPOviralmetaG_FD_130123 | JGI IMG/M metagenome (GOLD analysis project Ga0181394, IMG submission 130123) | Marine viral communities from the oligotrophic San Pedro Time Series (SPOT) site, San Pedro Channel, CA, USA - 17 SPOT_SRF_2010-11-23 | ecosystem: Environmental > Aquatic > Marine > Strait...
CGCGCCAGCTGCTGCTGCGTTTATTAACCTTGACCTGTTGTCTTCATCAAAAACATTAATATTATCAATAAACTCACCGCCCCAATTCAGTAGACCTGATTTATCCTCTTGTACTAAATCTACAGCAGTCATTGTGATGGCTTCTTGCGCGGCTTCTGTAAGTCCTTCAATGCCAGCATTTAGAGCAGCATTACCTATCCTTGTATCTAAAATGCTTTTGTTTTTATCCATTGCAGATAAAACATCATCAAGAGCGTTTGGATTTTTTGTTGCGGTTATTTTTTTTAAAGCTTTTACTGGGACTACTGCATCTAATGCGCCGCCTAATATGCCAGCTATGATTGCTTCGGTGGGGGAGGCGTTACCTGTTTCATCTAATATTTCTACAAAAGTATCACCAGCTATAGCTGTACCTGAAAAACTTGCAGCTCCTAATCCTTGACCTAATGTTTGCGCTGTTGGAAGTTTTGTTAGTACGCCTTTTGATACTCCTTTTTTTACGCCATCTTTTATTTTAGCGCCAATAGCAGTTTTAACTGCCTGTTTGGTAGCTGCTCCTGCAACAAAACCTGTACCACCTGTACCTAATAACATAGGAGCTAAATTGCCAGCTGTATATCCTGCCCAATCTACAAAATCTGAAAATCCACTTATGTCTTCTACTTTTCCGATGTTCGGTTTGTACTGTGAGGCTTCAGCCATTTGATCGTAGTAATAGTCCAAACCATCTTCAAACATTTTTTCACTACCAATAGATTCACCTATTAATGCGTATGCTCCTCCAGCAAGAGCTTGTAATTGGTCTACGCCAGCACCAACACCTTTGCTGAATTCAGACATGTCTTCAGTTTCTGTGCCTGTAGGTAGGCTTGTGGGGTTGATAGGAGATTCAGAAAGTCCTAATGAATCAGTAAGTCGACTCATGTATTATTCTCCTATGTTTTTCCAAATAATTTAGATATAAGATTGTAAGAAATTTCATCAATTCTTTCGTTAATTTGGTCTCTTGATTGACCTTGATTTGCTTCCTTATTATTTATCTCTTTTTGTATGGCGTTGTAATACTCAATCATTTTTTCAGGTTTTACTTCTGTAACTCCAGAAATTAATAATTCAGGATATTCTCTTTCATTTCTTCCACTTTCTGATCTAAAATCTTTGTAGTCTTGCAAGCCTTGCTCTAGCCTTTCTTCTAAACCTGTTTTTGTTACGCCAAGCGTGTGTTTAAAATCTTTTGCAGAATTTCTTTGTACTTGAACAGCTTGTGCAACATAAGATCCTACGTCTATACCTAAATCTTCTTTTTCGGTTGAGTCTAGAGCCATATAATCTTTATAGGCTTTTGCTTTAATAGAACTAATATTGGCGCTGTCAGTAATATCGGCTGAAATGTCATACATTTGCTTAGCACCACCTGTTTCTATAAGGTTATTAAAGGCTGCTGCTGCCAATGTTGAGCCGCCTAATTTTTCTAATAAGGCATCTACAGTTGTAGGTTGTATGTCAGCATCTGGATTGTTATCTCTGCCATAAGTGACTTCATCTTTATAAACACTTCCATCAGGTCTAGTAATTAATAAATCTAATACGACTGCGGGTTGTGATCCTTTTGGTTGCAGCGATGCAGGAACAGCATTCATTCCTATAAGATTTTTGCCTATATTATCTCTAAGGTTCACTTGTATATCAGAACCAAGAATTATATTTACCGCCTCTATTGTTTCAGTTTTTGAAAACGCTTGAGACAAACTTAAATTTCCGTTAGACACTTTTCCCATCTGTCCATTGACTAATGTAACTGCTTCTTGAAATTCAGGACTTATGTACTTACGAGGATCAAATTCTGTACCTACCAAAGCTTTTAATTCATCTTCTGTTGGAACAACATTTCCATAAGCTCTTTCAATAACACCCTGTAACATATTGGCATCTGTAGCTCTTGTTTTTTCCTGCTTCTCTTTAACCAGTTCATCTTTGTAAAGTCTGTCTGATTCTCTATCAAGTGCTTTTTCATCAAACTGTCTTCTGTTTTCTTCTAACCTTGCAGCTTCTTGTTGTTTTGATTGTTCTAGCCTTGCGTCTCCTTGTGCCAAAGAAGCAGTTCTGTAATCAGCCGTTGCTTTTCTATCAACTTCTCTCTGTTTTAGTGTATCTTTTTGCAGTTCAAAATCTCTTTGATCTTTTTTGGCTTTTTGTACCAAACCAAAGCCAGACTCAAAGCCCGCTGCAAAACCACCTGAATTTAATCTAGCCATAATTTAATCAAATAATTTGTTGAATAACGCTGCTACTGCTATGCCAGCCGCTACATAAGGTATTGCTGAAGCTGCCGTTGACATAGCTCCGCTACCTGCTGCTGTTCCACCTGCTGCCGCACTTCCCGCTGTTGCTCCAGTTGCACCTGCACTAGCACCGCCAGCCGCTCCAGCTGCTGATGTGCTTACAGCTGCGGGGGTAACAGTAGCACCAACTGTAGAACCAACTACGTTTGCACCAGCTTGTTGAACTCCATAATAAGCACCCATTCCAGCGCCCATACCCGTTGTTTGTTTTTTCTGTGCATCTTTGGCTGCATCCATACCCATGTTGCCTTGGTTGCGTACAAACTCCATGTCCGCACTTTTTCTAAGTGTTGCTCCTGCAAGAGCTTGTGAAGCTCTTCCCATTCCAATTAAGCCTGCCATTATGCTGTCCTCGATGCGTTCATACCGCCGTAAGATAAATTCATTTTTCTTTCTTTAGATCTTTGACGAGTGACATTTAATCCACCCACCATGCTTGAAGTTTCATCTCTACTAAAATCAGCACCTGGAGCATTGACTCCATATCTTTCTAATCGTCTACGTTGCATACCCTCGGCTCTATCGTAAGCACCTGATACTGAGGATCTTGTTCTATTCATAGAAGCGTCTAACTGATCTTGATAACCTGTAGTAACTTCTTCAACTAACATGTTACGTATAGGAACAAATCTATTTTTATAATCTTCATATCGCGCTCTTGCTATTGCTGCTGCTGTTCTTGAAGCCTGTTCATCGCCGCTATAATTAGCAGGATTGATTAAAAAAGGTTGTGTGTTGGGTGCTTGATAATCGTAAGTACCTGCACCTACAGATTGAGTATTTGTTACGTAAGGATTTGCATTTGGTGCTTGACCATATAAACGCTCTATCATTGCTCTCGTAGTGTCTGACATTAACTAATACCTCCCCATCTACTCATTCCGCTCATATTATTGTTGTCCATCATTGAACCCACACCCATGCCTACAGCAGAACCTGCTAACTCTCTTCTGCCTGTAGCTTTATTGAAACCTTTAGCTGCTGATTCTTTGGCATAAGCACCTGACAAGTCAGCTATCTGTGTTAAACCTGTGAGCGCTTCACCTTCCTGTCCTGCGCCCATTTTCATTACATTCTCTAAACCACGATAAGCCCTGTCTTGTTGCTCTATATTGGTTCTAGCTAAACCTCCACCAAGACCTCTTGCTTGTGCTTCACTTAAACTTTTACTTCTATCTATGTATCCCTGTGAAGAAGGGTCAAATCCTCTTTCGTTTAAAATTGCAGTAGCTTCGTTATCTAGTTGTTGGTATTCAGGAGACATAGAAGACATAGTAAAAGCTCTAGCTTTCTCCATCATTTCTGGACTTCTCAAGTTAAATACATCTTTTATATATTCGTTTTCCAATGGAAGCATGTTGATTTGATAGTCATTCCATTGTGCAGAAGCGATTCTTTGTAGTTCACGCTGCTCTTCAGTTTCTTCGATTTTGTTATCTCCGCCACCACCCATATTTATATCCTTTTTTTATAAATTGTTGATTCTGGCTTATAACCAGATTTTTCCGTTAATTTCTGCATCCCCTTTCTGGGCGACCAAAACTCTACAGAATTACATCCATAGCTACTTGCTATTTCTTCTAACTCTTTTAGATAATTAGCAGCTCCCCAGTTGTTGGATTCGTCATAAGCAATCCAAACTAAAAATCTTTTTTCTAAGCTAAACGGACAAGTTTTTTCCTGTACAACAGCAAATCTATGGGGGTAGTTCTTTACTAAAAATATTTCTGCATTACCCGATACGCAATTTGCATATATATCTTCTGTACGCCAAGGCGCATTACACTTGTCTTTTATGTAACGCAATCCTGGAAGGACTGAATCCCACACTAATCTAATATCCGACCTAATAAGAGTCATAGTTCCTTCAGCGAGGTTATATGAGCAAAAAGGGGAGAGAAATCCTTATTCTTTAGGGTATTTATCTTTAATTGATGTAATTAGATCTTTCCAAGTGGTTGTGCCGTTTACTTGATCTTTGTAGATCATATCCAGTTGATTCTTGACATGCGGATACTCTTGTTCCCTTTTCTGTGCGTAGGTGTAATCAATAGCCTGTGTGCGCCTGTATAGCTGTCCATCTTCTTCTACTATGACAATAGTTTTATCTATTGTATCTACAACTTCATCTATGACTTCTCGCCAATCATCACCAACACCTTCTGATTGATGTAGAGTATTTTCTACTAATGCGCCGTCTTTCCATCTAACCCAAGCCATTATCTTACCCCCATCAAAAATCCAGTTGCACTGGTTATATTAATAGTAAGAGTGCCTTGATCAGCACCTGTGGATTGACCTTTCATTCTGACTCTGGCTTTTACACCATGCGTTACTGCTGCTCCATCAGAGTTATATGTGCCTGATATAGCAAAATCATTAAATGCTGTATCCACAGCCACCCATTGTATTTCTGCCACCTTTACATATTTTCCTACGTTGCCAGAACTGACAGACTCTTTAAATCCAAAGCTAGTAGGTGACCCAGAAAAACCTGAACCTGAATAACCTATAATTCTAGAACCTAATACAACAGCATTACCTGTAACTGTTCTTTCTTCTGAACCTACAAAAACTATATCTCCTGCAACCACCTCAGTAGCTACGTATTGACTTACAGTAATTACATTAGTTGCGTGTGATCCTGATACACCTGTTAAAAATGTGCTGGTTATTGCTGAGCCATTGTAACCATTACCAAATGCAGAAGTAGCACTTCCAGTAGAAGCAGTTTCAGATGATGTACCTCCTTGCGAGTTCACATTCCAAGCAGCCATTTCTAAACATACATACATCCAAGAGTTTTTTTCTGTATTTACTTTATTAATGTTATAGGCAGCGTAGGGATTCCAGCCATTTGAGTGAGTAGGTTTAGCTAACCCAAGTTCTACAATAGCAGATGAAAAAGTATCTGATCTGTTTTGATAACTAACTGTACTGGCTAACGATCCCGCTACGGCTTTTGATACATCACCAGATAATGTATTTGCAAACAAACTTCCAACTTTTGCTGTGTCTATAGAAGCATTGGCAAGTTTGGCATTTGTTACTGCCGAGTTTGTAATTTGCGCTTCATTTACACTAACAGTATTACCATTGATTTTGTCAAAGCTTAAAGAGCTGGTTGCTATCCTGTCAGCGCTTATAGATCCTGCGTTTATTTTTGAGGCATTTAGACTTCCTATCTTAGCGTTTTCAATAGCACCATCCTTGATACGAGCTGTATCCATAAAGACGACACCGCCATCAACAATAAATGGGAATACATCTGTAGAGCTATTGTTACTTACCGCAAAACTATCTGCCCTAAATGTAATAACAGAAGTTGGACTAGATCCTGAGCTTGCATTTGAATGCAATATCATTTGAGCTACAGAGCCGTTAGCATCTGTTTGTAATACCAATGAAGATTGTGAATTGTTTTCGTTAGCCGTAACGTGCTGTATTACACTATTGCTTGAACTATACGCATTGCCACTAGCATCATTACCGCTGCCTACTAAAGCACTTAAATTAGATATAGATGTAGAGGCAGCATTTGCTGTTCCAGTCGCTGTAGTTATATTTGTTTGTGCCGTGGCTATTGCGCTGGTAAGTGTGCTACCTGTAAATGAGGTAGTGCCTACCAATGTTACCAAACTAGAATCTCTAGCCTTTTCCCACCCATTATTAGACGCATTTCTAGTATAGGCTTGATTGTTGTCATTGGTATCTATCCAAAGATCAACTAATTGCAATGCAGAACCATCACCTCTAGTTGTTGGGGCTGAGTTAGATCTAATAATTTGTGTGCTTGCTGCGCCTGCATTAGAAATTAATGTTGGAATAGTTGTACTAATTAAAGAGCTGTATCCAGGTAATCCTGTAATGTTCTCTGTCAGTTGTGTCATAGTTGCCGCTACGCTTGCTAAAGTTGTAGCGCTTACACCATTCACAGTAGGGTGGTAAGGACTTTTTACCCCAAAATTAGAAACGTGTCTTATCCAATAATATCTAGTTTGTCCGTAACCAACTGAATCTGTCCATTGGCTGCCTGAAGTTGTGCCTATAATGATGGCACTACCTAGCGTATTGGATGTGTTTCTGTATATTTCAGTATGAGAATAAATATTAAAATTGTCTAAAAGGACTTGATCCCAAGATAATAATATTTCTGTAAAAGTAGCATTAGCCGCTAATCCTGTAGGAGTAGGTGGGATTGCCAGATCATCTTGTTGAGTTACATTTTTTATTTCAACAGTATTTCCGCCACCTATACTAATATTGTTTCTTGCTAGTTCTACTATACCTTGATCAAGTAAAGCTCTATAAGTAACCGCTTGATCTAATGGATTGCCCCTAACTCCAGTTAAAACTTCTACGTTTTCTTTTGTTGCTTGTAAGGCTTTTGAATTCTCACCATTAACAACTGGTGCTATACCAGCCATTTTAGTTGCACCTTGATGAGTTACTTTAATCGTAGTCATTAGACTACCTCTTGCGGACTTTCATAAACACAAACATGATTAACGTCTTGTGTTCCTTCCAGTTGAACCTCTATTTGTTTTGCTCTGTAACCACTAGGCAACCTAAACATATTAGAGTCACCTACAGACTGTGTATGTTTTAACGCACCATCAGCGTATATTTTAAATGTTATGTTTGAGCTATATGTGTCAGCGTCTACCTTTGCTACAGCTGGAGATATCGGTCTATCAAAATAAAACTTTTTACTTTTCCATTTGTAAGTTTTTAAATTGGTACTTGCATTAAATTCATACAAAGTTCCGCTGATTAATAAATAGAGTTTATCTGCTTCCTTATCATTAAAACCAGCGTGAGCATAAAAATCTAAATCAACAAAAGAATTTTTTCCGCCTCTAGGGTCAAAGATAAAACCTTTTTGATTACTACCATCATTATAAAAACCAACATATCTGCCTTCATAGAAAAAACCTGACATAGAAGAGGGTACTAATGCTTGCCATTGATCTCTTGTAATAACATTTTCTGTAATTACTTGTATACCCTGTGATCCAGCCATAACTAACCCATCTGGGCTTGCATATATTGCGTAGTCGCCCATATCAACCATAGAGCGTTTAGACACACAGGATTGATTAGAGTCCATTTCAATCATGCTCATAGATGCAGAGTCAGAACCAGTCACTAAATAAGGTTTGTTTTTTGTTGTAACTAAAAGTCCATTACCTATTACGGCTAAAGCCACTATGTCGTCTCTAGTGGTTAATTGATATTTCTTAGGAAATGCGTGAGGCAGAAAAGGTTCACTTAAACAAATAGTTTGCCCTGAGAAGCCCGCAAAAATTCCATTTGGAAGCATAACTAATCCTTTCATAGCACCATCGGGGTGGGATGCTGTAACTTCATCTGGTGGAGCTTCCCAATCCCCAGTTTGCAACAACTCTCCTAAATTAGAATCTTCTACAGCATCTACATAAGTTGTTGTTCCAAAAGCAACGTCAACTACATGTTGAAACTCTCCATTTATATTGGTTCTATACAGCCTAAACTTACCGCTTGTTGTAGCGTAAGCCCCTGTAGGTTGTGATGGAAAAGTTATAGTTCTAGTTTGACCAGCCTGAAACGTAACAATATCTGCGGTTGTAACATCACTTGGCATAGACTCTTCACCAAATGTTGATACCCAAGTAACGACATAGGCAATACTTTGTTCTTCAGCTCCTGTTGTAGCTGTCCCAGTAATTGCTGGAGAAGGTTTTCCTGGTTTTGTTAATCCTAGTCTAAAGCTTCCACCAGGATATGTAGCGCCGCCTGAAGTAGCCGTAGCAGCATCTGCCATTTTAGGATAAGTCTCACCAGTCCAGTAAACTCTTCCGTGTGGATCTTCAGCTATGGGAGAGCGTAAAAAATCTACATCACTTGTTGATGAAAACCAAACTGTGTTGCTATATTTAAATATAGTCTGTGTGCTACCTGAAAATGTTGTAGATTGACTGTGATTGTCTTTCCAAGGTCTAAGTTGTCCTGATTCTAATTTAACATTATCAGCGATCTGCGCCATATCATCAGGTAATAATCTGCCTGATAATTTAGGTGCTTTACCACTAAAAACATCAATTTTGAATCCTGCCATACTTACTTACCTTCATCTTGTATACGCTTTTTAACTTGACCTATATTTAAAGAAAGCATGTCCACGTATTTCATTATTTTGGCTACGATTGCATCATCTTTTTTAGTAGGTGTTATAGAAGAAATAACAGAAGCTGCTGCTATTACGTATACGATTGTGTCTAATATATCTAACATAAAAATTCCTTGTTTGTTATAAAACCAAAAAGATATTAAAAAAAACTAATGAGAGAGTTATTTAGTTAAGTTTTTTGATTTTTCAAAACTGCGTAATCCACCTAATCCCAACATACCCATTAGTACAGTCATTAAACTGCTCATATCAAAAGAGGGTAGGTCATAAGAATAACCAGCTGCTGATAATCCAAATACTATGATTGGCTGGATCACAAAATGATAAAGTAGGGCGATGCTGCATATCCATCCGCAAGCGGGTCGCCAACCAGCTACAAATATAGATTTATGTGTTGCTTCGGCTTTATTAATTTCTACTTGAGCTAGATTTGCATTATGCAACTGCATTTCCATTTCATGCTCTAACTTAGCTTTTAGATCTTTGTCCTCAACAAACTTATCCAGGACTTTACCTGCTACTCCTATTACTGAATCTGCTAATGCCATTTTTTACACCATACTGGCTTCATTTGCAGTCTTTTTCGCAGCTTTAACTGCATCTGTCCAAACTGCATTTGCTATAGCTTTTACTTCTGTAGACTCACTAGATATATCTGTGTCTGTGTGTGTAAAAGAATCATCTTCGTTCTTGACTGTGTTTACACATGAAACTACATGTCTACTAAAAGACCTTGTTAGTTCTACTCCATCTTCTTTGATAACTGTAGCAGTACGAACTTGTATATCTTTACCTGTTCCTACTATTTCTATTTTATCTTCTTCTGTTGTTTTTGTTATTGCCATTTTATTTTCTCCTTGTCTAGAATCCACTAGACATAATTATGAAACTTCGTAGTGACCTGAAATATTACAATAATATCCTGTACCGACATCCGACCAGGCATGAGCCACATCAGCTCTAGCACCTGTAAAAAAATGCACTTCCGAACTACTAGCCGCAACTTGAGCTACTATACCTTTTGTATTCGGGTAGTCTGAATCAGGAAACAAGCTAACAGTGCAAGCAGTTGTGCTACCTGCATTTGTATAGGGCAGTCCTGCTACTCTTGAATTACCTGAGTAACTACCTTTATTTGTAATATATCCACTAGCATGAAAACGTACTACTCTTCCTATTTTTGTGTATCTTGCTGTCCATGTACTTTCTGCCCAAGAACCTGCTGAACCTGCTGTACCAATAAACGATGGATTCCAAGTACCTTCTTCATAATCGTCAAGTGCGTTAGCTGCTGCTGTGTCTCCGTTAAATGTAAGACCTCCTCCTGCAAGAATACGCATTCTTTCTTGGACAGCAGTATTATAGTTACTAGGATTTGTGTAAAAACTTATAAATCCATCACTATTGTTGCCTGCCTTATCACCATGATTTAATCTAATTTCAGCAACTGAAGCGTTATCATCATGTGTTGTGCGATTAGGATTTATGCTTGTAGCTCTTAATCGTAATAAAGCTGTCTGTGTATAATCATTGGATGCAGAATTACCACCTGTTAATAAAATTTCACCTGTGCTGTTATGTCCTATTGTGCCTACGTCTAAAGAATAATTAGGACTCGTAGTGCCTATACCTACGTTTCCACCAGATTTTAAATAAAGATAATTGCCTCCAAATGATAAATCTGCGTAATGTCCATTAGTTCGGTCATAAGAATATATAGCCCATTTGTCAGCACTAGACTCTGCTTCAAAATGTAATTTTAATGTTTCGCCACCTTGTGCGGGGTCAGCTATGTTAAAAATTTTGTTTGCTGTCGCAGTTCCTATGCCTACTTTTCCGTCCCCTGCGATATGCATACGCATACTAGTATTATTTGTCAGAAAAGAAATGCCGTCTGCATTAGATGTTCCAGCTGAAACAACATTTCTAAGTGCTAGCCCTTTATAAGTTGAACTAACTGAGTAACCAAATAAAGCTCCATAACCACCATTTCTATTAACTGCATACCAAGCTTGTGTTCCATCCGCACCTGTACTTATTTGTACGGGCAGTCCTGCGTCATTTATTGAACCGTCACCAATAGACAAAGAACCTAATGGACTCGTAGTTCCTATACCTAGATTCGCACCTAATATATTTATATCTCCTGCACCATCAAACTCAATCCTTTCAGCATCATCTGCTATACCTATAGATGTATCATCACCCATAATAATATTACCAGTCATAGTTCCACCTGCTAATGGCAGTTTAGTGGCAATAGAGTTAGTGACTGTCGTGCTGAAGTTAGCATCATCACCTAGTGCTGCCGCGAGCTCATTAAGCGTATTTAAAGCAGTTGGAGAAGAGTCAACCAAAGCAGTAAACGCCGCATCAACATAAGCGGTTGTAGCGATCTTGGTAGAGTTATCGCTTGCAGATTGAGTTGTCGTAGTAGGAGATCCTCCCAAACCTACGTTATCTGCTATATGTGATGTTACAACAGCATCATTTGCTATCTGTTCACTTTGTACTTTAGTGTTTGCCATATTATCCTTTATTAACCACAATACAGAACACAAGAAACTAATTTAACTCCTGTTTCTGAATTTCCGATTGTTACTTTACCTATTGTTTTACTTCTAACAATATCATCTGATTGTACTTTTGCAGTACCATCACCATTTGATTCTAATAAGTCACCACCACTACAAGCA
>Ga0181394_1001249_pt1 | contig 11204 bp, 24 predicted proteins | sample 17SPOviralmetaG_FD_130123 | JGI IMG/M metagenome (GOLD analysis project Ga0181394, IMG submission 130123) | Marine viral communities from the oligotrophic San Pedro Time Series (SPOT) site, San Pedro Channel, CA, USA - 17 SPOT_SRF_2010-11-23 | ecosystem: Environmental > Aquatic > Marine > Strait...
ATCCATCAGCACAACCCTGTAGATAAGGAGTAGAGGAATGTCTGTAACATACAAAGCTATTGATCCTGATAGTGGGATCCGGTGGTGCGTCCGCATGGTGTTCGAGGGCGACAACTATGGTCTTAACCATTGTCTGGAGCATGACAAGGATGAGCCGCTGATCGAGTTCTATGACATGGACTCTGGTGCGGCGGCTATCATGCGTAATTCTGGCGACAAGACTGAAGCCTATCTGGCTGAAGAGTATGGTCAGTTTGTTAGCCGCTACTATCTGTCGAGTCTAAAATTTGATGAGATCTTAGACGGCAAAACGGTGACTGACTGGTCAAAGCGTGGTGGCCTCAATCTTGATGGCGGCGTGGATCGATGGTCGGTGTCGAGTGAGTTCATGGTCGATGCTATGGCGGCGATCAACAAGGAAATGGAAGAACGCAGGGAGTTGCAGCATGATTACGCTTGAACTTACATTGGTTAGCCACATGACTGGGCGTGATGAGGGTCAGATATTTTTGGTCGGTGACAGGTTTACTGTCACCAGCCGCACCATCCGAACAGGTGCCAAGGTGCGTGACGTTACGGTTATCAATGATGGTCTGTGTCGGCACGATGGGTATTTCGTTTCGGAGTCCTATGAAGATGTGAAGAACATGATCTCAAATATAATAATAACTGCGAGGGCAAAGGCGTGAGAAAGCGCAAGCCCTACCAGAAGCGGCCTGAGTCCAACACACGGTTGAAGTCGCATGTCCTGTCAAAAGCTGACTGGTATGAGGTGGATCTGATTGTTGAGGTAAGGCGGACGATCCGGCTTAAAGCAAGGAGCGAGGACGAAGCTTCGTTCTTCGCGGAGAACAGGATCCGGCAACAATCCAAGGGGTTTGGGCATCGAATGGATGCCACCATTGGGGACATATATCTTATAGAAGCAAGGAAGGAGCAAAATGAAAGTACCAACTAGAGAAGAAATTCTGGCGGCATTGCGTGTGCCACCAGAAACAAAAGTGATACTCGACAGGAACGGGCGTCGAAACAACCAAAAGGTTCAACGTGAGCCAAAGGTCGTGATCAATCGTTTTAAAAACCTGCTTGCAAAGGAGAAATAAAAAATGCCAGCGCAGAGGTCTAAGGGCAACAGATATGCCACACACTTTACGAAACTAAACCAAAGGACGTGGGCTAGTATAAATCGGCATGACGATACAATGCGTCAGCGTCAGCAGAAAGCATGGGACAAGCTGAGTGCGTCCCTGCCAGATAATTGTTTTGCAGATGATGTGCAGGACAATGACTACGGGGTTTATTATCCAAAAAGCTTTTTACAAGGAAGGAATATGAACAATGGGTAGACCAAAAAACTATGAGAACATGACGCATGAAGAGCGCATGGAATATCATGCAAAGCAACGTGAGCAAGAAGCAATGGTGCGTGAAGCCCTGCTGTTTCAGCTACGCGACAAGTATCCCTCGATGATCGAGAACGTGGAAGCACTGGTCAATGTTGCCAACAGTATCGGCGATGATCTTCAGTGGCACGGCATCGAGGCCGTCACTTGTCAGGACATGCACAAGCTGATTGACACGGCTAATGCTGTTCGCAGGTTGTTTCACTTAGACATCGAGGAGCATGGGTAATGAGTAAGTACCTTCTGATCATGGTCACGATGACCAGTTTCAATGGTGGTACGGTCAATGTGATCAGTACCCACGACACAATAAGTGAGTGCCATGTGGCACTCACCCAACACGGGTTCACAGACTCACAGATACAGAACACCTTCTGTCTTATCACGGAAGACGGTGTGGATTGGAGATTAGATAATGGGCAAGGTTAAAGCTTGGATGATGGATCGCGAAGAGAAGTTCAACGACAAGATCAGTGAGATCATTGGTGAGTGTGAGACATGGCACGAGTTCTCGAGCCGAATGGAAAGCCACATGCACCTGATGGATCACGTCCCACTGGGAGACCTTGTGGACATTCTGGCAGAAGATTGGAGCGAGTATTGGAGCAAGCATCGTGAAGGATAAAAATTTAAAATATGTAGATGAGGAAGTCCGCAGGCTGATGCGTGAGTTCGGTGACCTGATCTTTGATGAAGCAGACCAAGGTGTTGTGGACTCGAAGTGGGCTGAATACTCGAGCATGAAACAACTACAACGAGAAGGAGTCCGGCATGTTCCGCTTTTCTAAGCGTCCGCAGTACCAAGTTTCGAGGTTCGAGGTCACAGTAATTTGTACCGAATGCGCTGGACATGGGTACGTTCCGACGCCAGACTTGAACATAGAAACCTGTCCCAAGTGCGATGGTCAAAAGACGATGGACTATCGACCACGGGTCTTTATGAACGGAGTCGAGGATGAGTAATTATTATTCCAAGTTGGTTGGTCGGATTGTCAGGGATGTGGAGTTCATCGATGATCAAACAGTCCGCATCGAGTTCGGCAACACGATGACTGAGTCGCCTGTCGATATGTTCATCGACAACACAGCCAGCATCAGGCCGCACAAAAAACAGAGCGTGATCTGGGGTGATGGCACATGGCAAAAGCGGTTGGACGCAGGGCAGTGTCCCCGCTGCAACAGCAACGCACTTATCTTTGTTGCCAGCCCAGACGGGCAGAAGAACAAGTGCAAGGTGTGTAATTTATTGATTGGCTAGACAGATCTTATCTGGTCATGTTATGGTTTTTAATATCTTAGGTGATAGGAGATTATTATGTATGAAACTAAGCTAATGGCGACTGAAGAGCAGACATGCTCAACCCAGCGCATGGAGTGGGGTCAGGCGGTGCATGTAATCGAGAAGGTTTTGGATCAGTATCTGTATGATTCAGAGCCGGTGTGCGAGGATCACGAAGGTGAGGTTCTAGGGGCATGGCAAAGAATACTTCAGGGATAGATAGCGTCATCAATTGGTATACTCAGAAAGAGCTTGAGTTTTCTGAGCGGGGAGACTTTATTCAAGCGGATAGGTGCATGGAGCATCGGGTCTTTTACGAAGACTTAAAAGCTAAAGTGGAAAGAGATACCAATGAGCGACAACGTCATACCCTTTCGCCATAGGGTTAAGAAGACAAAGGAACCAGTGCCCGCAGTGTGTGAGCTTGCAGGTTCGGTGTTCAAGGAAGTGATCATCATGGGCGAAAACCACGAGGGTCAGGTGCAGATGATAACAACAGTCAGCGATCCGGCGGAGATCTTGTGGTACATGGAAGCCGCAAGGTTCGGGATTATGACAGGTGGAGTCGAGGATGAGTGATACATTAGCAGAAGATATGTTGACCGTGACTGGTTTGTACGCAGACGGTAAAATAAATATGAACGAAGCGACTGTCGCCCTGTCAGAATACATGACAGAAGAAGAGGCGCACGAGATGCTGACCAGCCTCGAGCGCGACAATGTTGTAGAGTTCCCAAAGGGTACGATGGAATTTGCAGAAGATGATGAGTTGTGCAGCAAGTATGTATTTACTCTGACCCTCGACGAGTTCGACGACCCCGCATAGTTGATGGGTAGGCGGGTTTTTTCCTCTCGGACGACAGAGGTGGCGTCCTTCAATGCTATAGATGTTCCGTGGTTCGTGTCCCGGTTTGTTTTTTACGCGATCCACACTGAATAAAACCGTCCCGCCGTAAATCATGAGCGGTAAATCTATAGAACACCTCACTCAACTTACAACGAGGATGACATGAAGTTTAATTACAAGACAAAGCCCTACGAGCATCAGCACGAGGCACTGCTTAGAAGTTATAACAAAACTAATTACGCCTACTTTATGGAGATGGGCTGTGGCAAATCGAAGGTACTTATCGACAACATGGTCTGGCTTTATGAGCAAGGTAAGATCGACACCGCAGTTATCGTTGCGCCGAAGGGTGTGTACAGAAACTGGGAGATATCAGAAATACCTACTCACTTGCCGGAGAACATTAAACACGAGGTTTACATTTGGACTCCGTCTCCAAACAAGACCCAAGCTAAACGCCTCGAGGCTAGCATTAAAGAGCGTGACAAGCTCCGCATCTTACTGGTTAATGTTGAAGGATTTGCAACGGCGAAGGTCGCAAAATTTGTGGATTACTTCACTCGCGGCGCGACGTTCTTACTTGCGGTCGATGAGTCAACAACTATTAAAAACCCCAAAGCCAAGCGGACTAAGGCTCTGGTTAGCTTTGGTACGAAGGCATCGTATCGGCGTATACTTACAGGGTCGCCCGTTACGAAATCGCCGATGGATCTATACGCGCAGTGTGGATTCATGTCCAAGAAGTTATTGGGACTCGATAGTTATTACGCCTTCCAAGGACGGTATGCAATCACTCGAACCCAGCGGATGGGCAGTCACAGTTTTCAGCAAATCGTGGGATACAGAAATCTGGATGAGCTTGCTTCCAAGCTGGATAGTTTCTCGTATCGAGTGACCAAGGATGATGCGCTCGATCTGCCGGACAAGATCTATACCATCCGGCATGTGGGTCTGAGCGATGAGCAACTCAAGCACTACATGTCTCTGAAGAACGCAGCGATTGCTCTGCTCGATGATGGTGAGCTAGTGTCAGCCCCCGCTGTTATGACCCAGCTACTGCGGCTACAGCAGGTGTTGTGCGGTCACTTGATGACGGATGATGGTGAGCTAGTCGAGTTCCCAACCAAGCGCATCGATGCCCTGATGGACACGATAGATGAGATGTCTGGCAAGGTAATCATCTGGTCACGCTTTCGGTACGACATCAAAAACATCGAGGCCAAGCTGGCGAAAGCATATGGCAAAGATGCAGTGGTCTCATACTTCGGAGACACGTCAGACGAGGACAGGCAAACAGCAGTTCGTAGGTTCCAGTTTGAAGATGCGAGGTTCTTTGTGGCAAACCCTCAGACCGCAGGCTATGGCCTGACGCTGACCGCTGCAACCAATGTGATCTATTACGCCAACGACTTTAATCTCGAGACTCGAGCGCAGTCCGAAGATCGAGCACATCGTATCGGGCAGAAAAACTCAGTGACCTACGTTGACTTCATCTCGAAGGGCACGGTCGATGAGCATATCGTCAAGAGTCTTCGCTCGAAGATTGATTTGTCGGCGAAGACTTTAGGTGAAGAAGCGAGGAAATGGTTGGATTTATCTCCCCGCCGGAATGACGGTTAGCGGCTTGTTGGGCTGAGTATTGAGAGGATCTAAATTGATGAGGGTAAAGGTGACATTCGTGCGTATCCCGATCAACGTAAAGGAGTCTGACCCCGAGTGCTTGCTGACTCTCTTTGAGAGTGCGGCTTATTACGGTCCCGTTTTTCCGCCGACTTACAGTCTTCACATCGAAGAGATGCATTTCGCCTTCCGGCGTGAGGGCTACAAGATCAACAGGACCCTGTTCGATAAAGGGGGAGTAGACGTAGCACCCCTGCCCAATTAACCAAGTCGCCGCCAAGAGTTCAGATTGTTTACCGCATGCTATTTTATTATCTGGTCTCATTAGGTACTTGACCCCTTAGTTACTATCCGTTAAGACAACTAATAGTCTTACATGCACAGATAAGGATTACAAGAAATGAATCTAAAGAAATGGAGATCAATTGCAATAACCGTCGAGAATTATGAGATCATAAAAAAGATGGCTGATGCAAATGAGCGCAGTGTGAGCAGACAATTAGCCCACATTGTGAAGACAATGGCGGAAGAAGGTAAAGAAGCCGCTTGACTACCTCGCGCCTGCTGATGTAGACACGAGTCCCACACCCGAAGGGGTTAAACTTTGTTCGCGAAAGGAGTATGCGATGAGCGATGTGTTTTCGCTATTTGAAGAAGGCAAGGTCGATGCCGATAAGTTCGACAACGTCGAGAAGGACGGCGCTTCGCGTCTGTCCAACCTCATTCGTCAGTCACTTGATGTACAGCGTCAGATCGAAGAAGCTGAACAGCACGTCAAGGATCTGAAGTTTAAGAAAAGAAAAGTAGATCAGGAAGACATTCCTATGCTCATGGAAGAGATGGGCGTGGATAGTCTGACTGTGGATGGGCACAAGGTTACTATTGCTAACTTTGTCCACGCACGAATCCCCGAAGAAAAACGTGACCAAGCTTATGGTTTCCTGCGCTCGATAGGCGAGGCCGACATCATCAAGAATGATGTGACGGTATCGTTTTCTGCTGGGCAGGACAACATGGCTGGGGCTGTCGTTGATGACTTGCGTAATCAGGGATACGAGCCTGCACAAAAAACCCACATCCATCCAAGCACACTGAAGGCTTGGGTAAAGAACCGGGTTGAGTCCGGCAAGGATTTGGACTTTGAAACCTTCGGCGTTTATGTCGGAACTGAAGCTAAGATCAAAAGGAGCTAACCAGCTATGGCTGACACAGCAGTACAAACTAAGAATACAAACACCCTTCCTGCAACCCTGATGGCTGACTTCTCAGAACACGCTGGCGCTGGTATGGACGCCATCGGTACTGAGGATATGCAGATCCCGTTCCTGCGGATACTGCAACCACTGTCACCACAGATAAACAAGAACGATGCATCGTACATCAAAGGTGCGAGTTCCGGTGACCTATTCAACACGGTCACTGGTCAGTTCTGGTCAGGTGAAGACGGGGTGTACGTTATCCCGTGCGGGTACACCGTTAAGTACCTTGAGTTCCAGCTACGGATTAATGGTGGCGGATACCAAGGTGAGTTAGATCCAAATGATCCGGACTTGAAGCGGACAACTCGTGAAGGTGCCTCGGAGATCCTGCCTTCTGGTAACGAGGTAATCCGTTCAGCCCAGCATCTGGTCATGATCGTGGATCCAGAGACAGGTGCCACTCAACAAGCTATCTGTGACATGAAGAAGACACAACTGAAGGTGTCGCGTAAGTGGAATACACAGATGCGGATGGTTCAGTACCAAGGCGCGAAGGGCCTGTTCAACCCACCAATGTGGGGCACCATCTGGAAGCTGACCACGGTGCAAGAGTCCAATGACCAAGGTTCGTGGAACAACTACGCAGTTGAACGCATCGAGCCAGACGCTGTCCCAGCAGAGGCGTTCTCCGCAGCCAAGTCATTCTTTGAGTCATTCTCGAAGGGTGAGATTAAGACATCTGGTGCAACGACAGAAGAGCAGGCGGCTCCAAAGCAGGCTCCGCTTTCTGATGACGTGCCATTCTAATTAGTGGGTAGGTGAAGCGCTGGTCGGGGGGCCGCGCTACAAGATTGATCAGTCCCACTAATGTTCGTGAAACGCTGATCAATCACCCCCCGCTTTCAACCTAGGAGTTCACGATGTCATTAACGCAAAGATTTATGGATGCTTTCGAGGGCTTTTCAGCAGCCCACGGGCAGACACAAATTTCAGAGGAGCGGCGCGAAGGCAAACAAAAAGCAAAGTCTTTTATTGTACGCAAGCCACTCACCATTGAATTGATTGAAGGCCATCTCAACGGCAAGTGTGGGGTTGGGTCTATTCCTATTAACGAAGATAACAAGTGCAGGTTCGGTGCGCTGGACATCGACCAGTACCCGCTCGATCTAGTGGCGCTGGACAAGAAGATCCGCGACCTTGGTGTTAGCAGTGTTGTCTGTAGATCAAAATCTGGGGGTGCACATGTATTCTTTTTCTTTACTGATTGGATTAGCGCTGGAGACTTTAAGGACAAGGCTGCGGAAGTATCTGCCGTACTTGGTTATGGTGGCTGTGAAGTGTTCCCAAAGCAGGAGCAGGTTCTTGTCGAGCGTGGTGATGTGGGGAACTTTATTAACCTGCCGTACTTTGATGCGGAACAGACGTTCCGCCCCGCTATTAAAGAAGACGGCGAGGACGCCACACTAGAAGAGTTCCTCGAGCTTATTGAACAGCGCCGCACCACACCATCAGACTTCCTATCACTGAAGCTTGGTGGTACGTCAGACCAGTTCAAGGGTTGGCCCCCGTGCCTGAAGACTATGTTCGAGCAGGGCATACCAGAGGGTGGACGAAACACCACTATGTTCGCGGCGGCAGTGGCCTGCAAACGTGTGGATCCAGACAACTGGAAGTCACTACACGAGCAGATCAACATGACCTATTGCCAGCCCCCTCTCGGGGCGTCGGAGATAGTCCAGATTCAGCAGCAGCTAGACAAGAAGGAATACTTCTATCCCTGTGACCAGCAGCCACTGGCTTCGTTCTGTAACAAGTCACTATGTCGTCGCCAGAAGTACGGCATTGGCAAAGAGGTTATCGAGGCCGACATCAGCGGCCTGTCTGTTGTGTTGTCGGAGCCACGGGTTTGGTTCTGTGACATCAATGGTCGTCGCCTCGAACTCAACACCGAAGAACTTCAACTACCGATGAAGTTTCAACGTGCTTGCATGGAACACCTACAGTACATGCCACCCACTATGAAGAATGCTGACTGGCAGATCATTGTGAATGGGTTGATGGAGAACGTGAACGAGATAGAAGTGCCAGAGGAACTAACATACAAGGGTCAGTTCTTTGATCACCTTGAAAGTTTCTGCACGGGACGTGTGCAGGCTCAGTCTGCTGAAGAGTTGCTGCTTGGTAAGCCGTACACGGATGAGGGTCTTACCTTCTTCCGGTTCGACTCACTGATGACATACCTGCAAAATAAAAAGTTCACAGAGTACAACCGTGGTCAGATTCAAGAACGATTGAAGGAACTAAACGGAGAATCTGAAGCACACGGCACCAAAAGATTTAAAACAGCCAAGGGCGACTCAAAGGTAGTAAGAGTCTGGTGGGTGCCTGAGTACAGCAGCAATGTCGATATGCCCGAGGTTCATGTTCCGAGTAGCGAGGTGCCGTTCTAATGGAAACCACAATCTTCGGACCCCCCGGTACAGGCAAGACAACCACACTCATTAAGATCGTGGAGTCAGAACTAAAGAAGGGCACACCGCCCGACCGCATAGCCTTTGTGTCATTCAGCAAGAAAGCCGCTGAAGAGGCTCGTGAACGTGCTATCGAGAAGCTAGACATAGGTGCCGCTGATCTTGAGTGGTTCCGCACACTGCACTCGTTTGCCTTTCAGTGCCTTGGTCTTAGCCGCAAGGATGTGATGGGTCCTACCGATTACACTAAGCTCGGCGGGTATGTAGGTCTTGACTTGTCTCCTCGAGGTTCGATGAGCACCGATGATGGAATGGCAATGCCGAGCGCGACTATTGGTGACCAGTATCTAAACATCATAGCCTACGCTCGAGCGATGATGGTCACACTTGAACGGTCATTCGCTGAGAAGGGCACCGACAAGATGTACTTCCAGCAGGCTGAGTTGATTGAGAAAGCGCTGGAGAAATACAAGAAAGAAACAGGCAAGCTTGACTTTACAGATATGATCGAGCGCTTCATCGAGCAGGATATAGCACCAGAGTTCGACCTGCTAATTGTTGATGAGGCTCAAGACCTTGTGCCGCTTCAGTGGGAGATGGTGAAGAAGATCCTAGTTCCGAGGTCGAAGCGCACATATTATGCAGGCGATGATGATCAGTGCATTTATTCGTGGATGGGTGTTCGTGTCTCAGATTTTCTTAACGCATCAGATGAGAAGATTATTCTAGATAAGTCCTACCGTGTACCACAGCAAATCCAATCCTTGTCCGACGATCTTGTCAAGAGATTACGGCAGCGCCAGCAAAAAATTTGGAAACCCACCGAAAGGAACGGGCATGTCACTTGGCACCGTGATATACTGGATGTGGACCTAACCAACGGCGAATGGTTGATACTTGCTAGGACGAACTATATTGCAAATATGGTTGCGCGTAATCTCTACGACCAAGGATACCTTTACTGGTATCAAGGCCGTGGTTGGTCCATCTCTCCCAATGTATTAACTGGTATCGAGGTGTGGCTCAGACTATGCAAAGGACATTATCTTTCTGCGAAGGAACTGAAGGAATTTTCAAAAAGCTTATCGAGTGGCGCGGCTACCAAAGCTGGCAAGAAAAACCTCGAGGCTTTGGACCCAGAGCTAACTTACACGCTAGAAGATATACTACCGAATCTAGACCCCCAGATATCCAGCCAGAGCAAATGGCACGAAGTGATCAAGGTCAGCGAGAGGGAGCGGATCTACATTACTTCTGTACGTCGGATGGGCGAGTCTATCTTATCGGGCAAGCCGAGGATTCGGATATCGACGATTCACAAAGCCAAAGGTGGCGAGGCGGATAACGTCGCTCTACTTCTAGACTCTTCAAAAGCATGCACTGAATCAATAGATCAGGACGGCGAAATACGCACGTTCTACGTTGGTATGACTCGCGCTCGAAAGGGGCTTCATTTAATTGAATCACAGAACAGGTATGGGTTTGAGATATGACACAGATAAGAAAGAAATGGCGTAGATTTCACGAGGAAAATCCCGAGGTTTACACACTATTCAAAAAGTTCTCGTTTGAATTAATTTCTGTGGGATTCCAGAACTATTCATCTAAGTCTGTGTTTGAAAGAATACGCTGGCACACCGACGTGCAAACCAGAAACACTAAGTTTAAGTTGAACAATAATTACACAGCCTACTACGCGCGGCTATTTAATGTAGACCACCCGCAACACAACACCTTTTTTAGAACAAGACAAACATCCAGTCAGGAGATGGACGATGAATAGGGCAGACGTATTAGACACAGCCAAGGGTTATGTGACACAGGATCGTGCATCTCAGCATGGCAACATGGAAGATAACTTCTGTAACATCGAGACCGTCTGGTACTGGTGGGATAGCATCAAGCCTGATGACCTGCCTGTAGGAGCAGACTGTGCGGTCAAGATGACCCTGCTCAAGATTGCGCGTATAGCCTCGAACCCAAGACATGCGGACAACTGGGTCGATGCTTGCGGCTACATGGCATGTGGTGGTGAGGTAGCAACAAAAGATGAGTGAGCATCAGTTCAGTTTTATAGAGCACCCCAAACACAGAGATGAGTTTCCTATTATGAAACACAGTGCGGACATAGAAGATCAAGAAGAGATCAAGAAGCAGGCGTCTATGCCTATGGCGGAAGACTGGCAGCCACCATCAACCCTGCCTGACTTGTCTCAGTATAAACGGATTGCTGTTGACCTCGAGACTAAAGACCCCAACTTAATGCGCCTTGGTCCGGGCTGGGTGCGTAAGGATGGATATATCATCGGCATTGCTGTAGCCGCTGGCGAAAGTTCTTGGTACTTCCCCATCAAGCACGAAGGCGGTGGTAACATGCCGCGCACA
>Ga0181394_1001258_pt1 | contig 11166 bp, 4 predicted proteins | sample 17SPOviralmetaG_FD_130123 | JGI IMG/M metagenome (GOLD analysis project Ga0181394, IMG submission 130123) | Marine viral communities from the oligotrophic San Pedro Time Series (SPOT) site, San Pedro Channel, CA, USA - 17 SPOT_SRF_2010-11-23 | ecosystem: Environmental > Aquatic > Marine > Strait...
AAAAAGATAATCTATGATTTTAAAGATATGAAATATTATCAAAATAATTTTAATGGATTTAATGTTTGTTATTCGTATGACAACAAAATTTGGAAAAGAACACCTACAATAATAAAAAATGACAATTTTTTATGGGAATTTACTTCTGTTAATAATAATATTTGGTTTGCTTATTATGTTCCTTATACCACAAAACGTAAAAATCTATTAATGAATAAATTAAAAAGAAAACCTAAAGTTAAATATAAAGTATTGGGTTATACACCATTGCGAAGAAAAATAGACATGTTATCTATCGGAACAGGTGATAAGTATTTATTTTTTGTAGCTAGACAGCACCCCGGCGAATCAGTTGGTTCATTTATGGCCGAAGGTTTATTAAAAGAATTTTTTCTACCAAAAAATAAAAATAAAAGAGAACGTTTTATGAAAAAATTTACAATAAATATAGTTCCTATGGCAAATCCTGATGGTGTGTTTATTGGACATTGGTACACCAATCACGCCGGTTGTAATTTAAATAGAAATTGGCAAAGTAATCATTGTAGAGAAAATAAAATGATGGCTCAAAATATGGGTTATGAAAAATACGGTAGTTTATATATTGATTTACACGGCGACGAAGGTTGCGACAAACATTTTATTACACAATGTTCTCCTGAAAACAAAATATATAATTTATTCAATAAAACAGTTAATAAAATAGGTAGTAATTGGCAATTACATGATCATTATGCCAAAGAAAGAAAAGGTAAAAAAAATATGTTTGGTATTTGGGGAACATATGATTGTAAATGGCTTGATGGTATGACTATAGAAGCTTGTATGAAACATCCTATTTATAATCATTCATCGCTCGAACAAGAAACTTTGCGTGTAGGTGCTGATATTTGTAAAACATTATTTAAACTTCATAATGATTTATAAATATATTTTAACTGAAATATATTTATTTAATAAATATTAATGTTTTTTGGTTTTCCGTCTTTTTCGTCTCCTTTTTACTTTACTTTTTCGTCTCCTTTTTACTTTACTTTTTCGTATCCTTTTTACTTTGCTTTTTCGTCTTTTACTTTTTCGTTTTTTTTTTCTTGTTCTACCACCCATTATAGCACAACCTTGACATGGTGATTGTCTAGGAGTTTTTAGTCTTTTAATTCTATTATCTGTGGCAGCTATTTTTGCTTCTGTCCGCTTTCTTTTAGTTTTTAAGTTTGCCAACTCTTCCATTCTTTCTTCTTCTTCTAGCTCCCAATTTGTTTTACAACCATGTTTATGTAATTGTGTTCGCGAATGATCTCTCTTCGTTCTTGTTTCACTTGGTTTCAGCTCGATATTAGGGTCGAAGCCTTCATTCCAATTTATATATGGTGGCTTATTAGTTACATAATATTGTTGTTTAAAATCTAGTGGTTGTCCAGTTTCATCGATATTTACTATACTACGTCCTTCATGTTTTTCAAGTAAAGGTACCCCAACCTCGTCGCCCCATGTTAATTTAGGTTTTTTACTCATTGTATAATAAAACACTATAAAAAAATATTTGTTAATAAAAAAATATTTATTAGATCGCATCAAAAGTCTATTTTGGGGAGAGAATTACAAATACATTCCAAATGGTATATTATTCATTTCTTTCTTTTTTACCAATTTTTTAACAATTTCTACTGTTACTGTAAATGGAAATGTAACTTCAAAGGATTTCTCTTCTTTAAATAAAGAACTATCTTTTTTCATAAGACGATACAAATTTAATTTTGTATAAACAATTTCCAACGCACGTCTTAAATTTCTAACACCTTTTTCTTTCTCAACTAAATTTTCTGAAATGTATTCTATTGTTTCATCTGGTATAATAATTTCACCTTCTTTAAAATTAACATTTTTCATTATTTTTGGCAATAAATGTTTATGAGCAATAATACATTTATCTTTATTATTATAACCATCTGTATGAATACGATATAATCTATCTTTCAATATACTATTAACTTTTTTAACATCATTATAACTAAATATAAACAATGCTTTACTTAAATTAAAATCTATAGATGAAAAGTATTTGTCATGATATTTATCATTTTGTGTGGTATCTGTCAAATGTGTTAATATACCCGTTATTTCTTCACCTTTTGGTGTATTACTTATCTTATCTAATTCATCAAAGTATATAACCGGGTTCATGGTTTTGCTCTGTATCAAAATATCAACTATTTTACCCCATGAACTACCCTCATATGTATATGAATGTCCTTCTAAGAAACTACTATCAGTAGCACCACCTAAAGCTAAAAATGCAAATGGTCTATTTAATATTTTACTAATACCTTCTTTTACTAAGGTTGTTTTACCTGTTCCTGGCGGCCCTCCTATAGCAATAGCAGTTCCAATAGATTTCGGATTACTGATCCATTGACCTACCAATTGTAAAATTTGCATTTTCGCATCGTTCATACCATAAACGGCTTCGTCCAATATATGTTTTGCTTCTTCCATAAAATTATTATATTCAGCTTGTGTGTTATCAATTGAAACGGGTAAAGAACTATATTTATTAAAAGGTATAGTCATAAATGTATCAACCCATTGTTTTATCTTATAATACTCTCCTGAACCTGGGTCCATCCATCTCAATGAATTAATTTTTTTCATAGCATTTACCTTATAAACAACTGGTATTTCAGATTCAATTAATTGAATTCTATATGGTTTTTCTACGATTGAAAATTCATTCATTTTTTTCAAATCTTTAATTAATTTAATTTGATTTTCAATAGGCATATCTTTGAAATATTTAAAGTCATTCACGGTATCTTTACCTCTCAATGCTTTCTTAAAATTTTTTAGATTTTTAGATTTATCTTTTGCTTCTTTTTCTTTTTTTTCACGATCAACTTTTTTTTCATATACTTTACTTAATTGGTTGAATTTTTTCATCATAGCTTCGCTTCCCTTTGTTTTTTTCAATTTCATTAATTCTTCCAATTCTTTTAATGCTTCGCCGTGTTCTACTGATTCTATCATTTTAATATACTTCGGTAAAACATAATGTATATCTTCATATTCTTTATTGTTTAATTTTATATTATATGTTTTACTTTTTTTAGTCATGGTTTTCTTTTTTCTAAGACTTCTACTACCCGGTTTATTTACTTTAATTATTTCACCTTTATAATATTTATCCCAATCTTTCAATTTAACTTTAACTCTATCTCCTTTTTTAAAATCGGATGTTTCTTTTTCAGCCTTTTTTTCTTCCTTTTTATGAAGTTCATATTCTTTTTTTGACATTTTAATATTCTTTTCACATTCCTTTTCCTCTTCATCATCTTCTGATTCCACTTCATCTTCTGATTCTTCTTCTTCATAATATTCATCATCATAATATTCTTCGTCATATTCACCTTGTCCAGAAGGATTTGTAAATATTATATTAAATTTCATACCTCCACCTTTTAACATTTCTTTCATATCTTCTTCGTCGTCAAATAAATCTTCATCATCATGATATCTTAGTTCTTCATCTAGTTCTTCATCAAAGTTAGAATCTTCTTCAGGAACATAATCTGGATCTTCGGAATATTCCTCCTCTTCCTCTTCCTCTTCACTTGTTACTTCTTTCTTTTTTATTTTTTTCTTTTTTTTTCCTTTTTTCTTTTTTTGTCCTTTTTTATTTTTCGTATTTTCTTCATTACATTCTTCACAAGCAGAATTATTTTTCAATTTTTCCCAAACTTCCATCTTTTTGACTTTTTCATTTTGATGTTTGGAAGGAAACATGGATGCTAATAATTTATTAAATTCTATCTCACCAATTTTGCCAACTTCTTCCATATCACTATCAAAGTCAGGTTCAGAATCACTTTGTATTTGTTTTTTTTTCTTTACCTTTTTATTTCTCTTTTTAGGCGATATATTATTATCCATATCTTTATTCGACATATTTGTTATATATTACAGAAAATATTTTAAATCGATTTTTAAAATTTATAAAAAAATATATATTTTCAAAACCATTTAAAAAACGTAATAAAATTAAATAATACTAAAATCGATTTAAAATAATCTAAATATTCTATTATAATATAGATGAAATTAACTAATGGAAAAACGGATAAAGCATTAAAAGCTTCTAGAATTATAGGATTACAATTTAGTGTATTATCTCCTGAAGAAATTAGAAATGGATCTGTTGCGGAAATTACATCTCGAGACACGTATATAAATAATAAACCTGTTATCGGTGGTTTATTTGATCCTAGAATGGGTGTATTAGAACCTGGGTTGATATGTCCAACAGATGGATTGGATTATATGAATACTCCTGGATATTTCGGACACATTGAATTAGCAAGACCTGTATTTTATATTCAATATCTTGAAACAATCAAAAAAATATTAAGATGTATCTGTATTAAATGTAGTAAATTAAAGATTGATAAAGAAAAGCATAAACATGTTTTAAAAATGAGTCCAAAAAAACGATGGGATTATGTTTTTAAATTGGCTCAAAAAGTAAAAAGATGTGGCGAAGATCATCAACATGGTTGTGGAACAAAAGCGCCAAAAAAAATCTATAAACAAGACTTAGCTAGTATATATGCTGAATGGGAAAATAATGATAATATAGCAGATGCTGACGGAGCTATTAAAGAAAAACCAACAATTAGATTAACCCCTGAATTTGTTATTAAAATTTTTAGAAGAATTTCAGACGAAGATGTAACTTTTATGGGTTTTAGTCCTATTTGGTCTAGACCAGAATGGTTTGTATGTCAAGTATTAGCTGTTCCTCCACCAGCAGTTAGACCGTCTGTAAAACATGATTCGCAACAAAGAAGTGAAGATGATATATCTCATATTATTGTTAATATTATTAAAGCAAATACAACATTAGTCGATAAAATTTCAAAAAATGCTCCAGCAAAGGTAATTGAAGATTGGACAACCGTTTTACAATATTATATTGCAACTATGGTTGATAATAAAATTCCGGGTGTAGCCAGTGTCGCACAACGTTCAGGAAGAGCATTAAAATCTATTAAAGAAAGATTAATCGGAAAACAAGGTAGAGTTAGAGGAAATCTTATGGGAAAAAGAGTAGATTATAGTGCTAGATCTGTTATTGGTCCTGATAGCACTTTAAAAATTTCTGAATTAGGAGTTCCTGTAAAAATTGCAAAAAATATTACTTTTCCAGCAAAAGTAAATAAACGCAATATGAAATTTCTATACTCTTTAATGTTAAATGGTCCAGATAAATGGCCGGGAGCTAACATTATTGAAAAGAAAAATGGGGAAAGCATATCATTAAGATATCGTGATAGAAAATCTATAAAATTAAACATCGGTGATACTATTCATAGACATATGCTAGACGGAGACCCTGTTTTATTCAATAGGCAACCAACTCTACATAGAATGTCTATGATGTGTCATAGAGCAAGAATTATGCACGAAGGTTCTACTTTTAGATTAAATGTAGCTGTTACAAAGCCCTACAACGCCGACTTCGATGGTGATGAAATGAATTTACATGGTCCCCAAGATGAAGAATCTCAAGCAGAACTCATTCACCTGGCTGCTGTTCCTAAACAAATTATTAGTCCAGCTAACAATTCTTCAATTATTGGGATTTTTCAAGATTCATTATTAGGAACATATAGATTTACCAGACCCGATATTGATTTCTCACATAGAGAAGCTATGAATTTGTTAATGTATTATGATAATCCTAAAACCAAAATATTTGAAAAAAATAAAAAAAAGAGAATTACTAATTTTGATATATTAAGTCAAATATTACCACCTTTATCATTAAAGTTTAAAAATGGTCAATTTAAAGATTCTGAAAATAAGAAGAAATCAAATAATATTATTGAAGTTAATAATGGAAAATATTTAAGAGGTCAAATTGATAAAAAAACATTGGCATCTGGTTCCAAGGGTATTATTCAACGTATTTTCAATGATTATAATTATAATAAATCAGAAAAGTTTATTGATGATTTACAAGCTATTGTTACTGAATACATGAAATTAAGTTCATATAGTGTAGGTGTTAGCGATTTAATTGCAAACAATGAAACTAATCGTAGTATCGTTGATAAAGTAAATACAAAGAAAAAAGATGTTAATAATTTAATAGACCAACTACATTTATCGGTTTTTGAAAACAATAGTGGTAAAACAAATAATGTAGAATTTGAAACTCAAACTCAAGCATTATTAAATGCCGCAGCCTCTGAAGCAGGTGGAATTGGTAAAAATCAACTTTCTGAAGATAATAGATTTTTAAAAATGGTAAAGGCAGGTAGTAAAGGTTCTGTTATTAATATTGCGCAAATGATCTCTTGTCTAGGACAACAAAATGTTGATGGTAAAAGAATACCATATGGTTTTGATGATAGAACATTGCCTCATTATACAAAATTTGATGATTCTGCCGAAGCTAGAGGATTTGTTGAAAGCTCGTTTATACATGGTTTGACACCAGAAGAAGTTTATTTTCATGCTATGGGTGGTAGAACAGGTTTAATTGATACGGCTGTTAAAACTAGTCAAACAGGTTATATTCAAAGAAGATTGATTAAAGGTTGTGAAGACTTAAAAGTATGTTATGATATGACTATTCGTAATAATAAAAATAAAATTATTCAGTTTTCATATGGTGATGATAATATAGTTACTACAAAAGTAGAAAATCAATCTATTCCACTAGTAAATATGTCACTGGAAGATATTTATGCTCATTGGCAAATGCCTGATACTAGTAAAGTAGCTTCATTAAATTATACAAAAAAAACATTAAGTTTAATGAAAAAACAAAAAAAGAAATTAACAGCTAAAACAAAAGAAATTTTAAATTATATAATTGAAAAACGTGATGATTTAGCTAAGAATGTATTCAAATTTCAAGATAATACTATTGTTCATATACCTGTTCATTTTGAAAGAAACATTTTGAACATCAAAAACAATTTGAGAATTAAAGGAAATTTCTTTGTAGATATTACACCTTTTGATTTATATCAACATATAGAAGATGCCTTTAAAACATTAGAACAAAATCCATTAACAAAACCTACAGAATTATTTAAAATTTTATGGTATTATTACTTATCTCCTAAAAATTTATTGATTATTCATAGATATAACGAAAAGGCTGTAAAACTATTACTAGAAACATTAATATATAATTATAAACGAGCTATTATATCACCAGGTGAAATGGTTGGAATGGTAGCTGCTCAAAGTATTGGTGAGCCTACTACACAAATGACATTGAATACTTTTCATTTTGCTGGTGTAGCTAGTAAAAGTAACGTAACTAGGGGGGTTCCTAGAATTGAAGAAATTTTATCTTTATCGGAAAATCCAAAAAAACCTTCTATTTGTATTCGATTAAAAGACGATGAAGAAACAAAACAAGAACGTGCTCAAGAATTGAAATATATGTTAGAATATACAAGTTTGAAAGATGTAACAAATTCTGTAAGTATTTGTTTTGATCCAAATATTCACAATACTTTAATTGAAGAAGATAAAGAATTAATGGAAAGATATTTAACGTTTGAAAATTTAATGAATGATTGTGGGTTAGAATCATCTCAAGATGATGCAGTTCAATCTAAATGGATTATTAGAATAAAATTATCTAGAGAAGAAATGTTAGATAGAAATATTACAATGGATGAAATACATTTCGCTATTAAAAATAGTTTAAAACAAAATGCGTCATGTATATTTAGTGATTTTAATTCAGAAAATTTAATTTTCCGTATTAGATTCCACGAAACAACATTAGCACATAGTAAAAAAGCACCATTAGATCAAACAGATGAAATATATAAATTGAAAAATATACAAGAAAATATTTTAAATAATATTGTTTTGAGAGGAGTAAAAAAAATCCCAAAAATTATTCTTAGAAAAGTGCCAAATGTGTTGAAAAAATCAAATGGTAATTATAATACTAATGATATATGGGTTCTTGATACTGTCGGAACTAATTTAAAAGATGTATTAGCTTTAGATTGTATTGATCCTTATAAAACTTTTAGCAACGATATACAAGAAGTTTATAGAACTTTAGGTATTGAAGCAGCAAGACAATGTATTTATAATGAAATAGAAGAAGCTTTTGAAGCCAATGGTAATTATATCAATTTTCATCATTTAGCTATATTATGCGATCGTATATGTGCTACAAAAAAAATGGTTAGTATATTTAGACACGGTATAAATAATGATGATATTGGTCCTATCGCAAAAGCTAGTTTTGAGGAAACGCCTGAAATGTTTTTGAAAGCAGCAAAACATGCCGAATTAGATTTAATGACAGGTGTTTCAGCAAATGTCATGTGTGGTCAAGAGGGTTATTTCGGAACAGGAGCTTTTCAAGTTTTAGTAAATTTACCTGAAATGAAAAAACTAGGAGAAAAATATAAAGAGAAAGAAGAAAATATTGAAGATTTATTGGATTTGGAAAACAATAATGATGTTTGTTCTACACAAAATTTAACCATTGATAATGAAGTAAAAGATATAGGCAATGAAAATACAGGTAAATTAGACGACGATTACGACTTAGACTTTTAAATTATAAACAATAAAATTTTTTATTTTATTTTATTAATGACAGACTTTATTAATATAATAAAATTTATTTCAGAAAAATACAACACTATAATACCAACTTCCTTTTTAGTATTTTTTACGAAATATTGTTTAGGTTCAACAACATTAACAGATAATTATATATTTAAATTTTACATAAATAACAATGCATTGTTTGATGAAAACGAACAAAACACTATGACAAAAATATACATAAAAAGTAAAAATTTGAAAAATATATTAAAAAAATATATATATCTAAAAAAAGCTAAAAAATATAATAAAAGTGACGTTCAACATGATTTATATTTTACACCATTAGAAAAATATCCAAGAAAACAATTAATCGAAATTATAGAAAATAAAACAATTTATAATTTCAGGATAAGTAATTTAATAAACATGTGGATGGATGCCCTGTCAAAACAAGAAAATATGTTTGCCAATCCGATTAAATTGAAAAATCCATATACTAATTTACCCTTTTCAAAACACAATTTATATAATATTTTTTTTTCTATAAAATATTCAGGATTTTACATACCGGATCTTATTCATTACTTTTTTGTTTCTAATTTTGACTTAGATCGTTTTGTTTTTAATCATTATCCTATTGTAAAAGAATACATTATAAAAAATTATATCGCCCAAAGTTCTACACATGAATTATACGAATCTATACATAATATGCTCCATAAATATAAAAACGATTTAGACGGTGTTTATTTACCAGATTACGTAACATATGGAAGAAAAAAAAAAGTTATAAAAGATTTTATAAAATTTTTACCCAGCTATTTAATAAGCGAATATAGTTGTAATCCTTTGAAAAAACGGATTATGAATGATAAAATAAAAACTGACTTAAAAAAATTTATTAACGATAATGAAATATATTATTTAAGAAGAGAACCAGTTTTAAATTTAGATTCGTTTCCACCACCACCACCTTTTGATGCACCTGAGCCTCCAACAATAGAAATACAAAATACAACTAGAAATAACACAACCTCTTTATTAACTGTAACTGGAAATAGTATTTCTAGATTACAAATATTAACCGAAACACAAGCTTTTAATCCTTTATCAGAATTGCCTAGAACTCCTCCGCCACAAACAAGGAATATTCGCCCTTACAGTTTAAACCTATTTAATTCAAGATAAATAAATCATTTATACAATTGATTTATTTATGTAATTGATTATTTTTTTTTTGTTTTATTTTTTGTTGATTTTTTCAATTTTTTTGTTTTTGAAGTTTTATACATTGTTTCTAGAATATCTAAATATATTTTTGGCGTTATTTTATCAAATACTTTCTTATCTAATTTTGTTATTGATTCTATATCTACGGTTTTTTCTCGTTTAATAAATTCTATTATTTTTCTTATATATTTCACTATTCCTTCTGTAAAAAAAGTACCTAAAGTTTGACTATCTTTTTCAGATTTAACTGGTTCCCATGTGCCTTTTTTTATATGATGAGTTTCATAAAATTCTATCAATCGATTCCATATAGTATTATTGTAATTTTTGTTTATATATACTATAATTTCTTTACCTTTACTTGGTCTTAATTCTTTACATTTTCTAATTAAATTACCGTCAATATCACCGTGTTTTAAATTGTTCTTAATAAACCATTTTATCAATATAAAATAACTTTTATACCTATTTTCTTGTTGTCTTTGAGAATTATCTTTCTTTTTAGATTTTGTTGGAGGTTTTGCTTTTTGTGGAGCTGGAGGTTTTGCTTTTTGTGGAGCTGGAGTTTTTGCTTTTTGTGGAGCTGGAGGTTTTGCTTTTTGTGGAGCTGGAGGTTTTTCTTTTTGTGGAGCTAGAGGTTTTTCTTTTTGTGGAGCTAGAGGTTTTGCTTTTTGTGGAGTTGGTGTTTTTTCTTTTGGTAATTTAATTTTGCGTTTTAATTTTTTATTTTTATATTTATGTTTTTCCAGTTCTTCTTTTTTATATGTTGTAGAAACAACTATGTCAGCATTTTGTTCATCATATAAATTATTTTTTAATAAATTGTTATTAACGTTATTTATATCAATATCACTATCTAGTAAATTTTCCAATAATTCTTCTAACAATATTATTTCTTTTTTACCTATATCATATTTTATAGGATTAAATGATAAGAATGTATTATTTGTAAATATATAATTTCTAATATAGGAGTATCGTATTAATTCATCTGCTAACTTTTTATAATACAAATCTTCATTCTCTTTATTATTGATCAAATTATTTTTAGGTATTAAAATGGAACATAAATTATCATTGCTTTCTGAAAAAGAACAATTTTGATTTTTATTACAAGTTTCAGAGTCCATACCTAAACACATAAATATCTCATCTAAGTTAAGATTTTTATATTTTACAAATTTAACATAATCATTTTTTTGTAATATCTCTTTAATAAATGCTATTGTTTTTTCCATTTTACTAACATAATTATATAAATTACCCTCATCATCAAAACTATATTTTTTCATTATAATTTCTAGTAGATTTTTTTTGATTTTTTGATTTTTATTATCATTT
>Ga0181394_1001260_pt1 | contig 11148 bp, 15 predicted proteins | sample 17SPOviralmetaG_FD_130123 | JGI IMG/M metagenome (GOLD analysis project Ga0181394, IMG submission 130123) | Marine viral communities from the oligotrophic San Pedro Time Series (SPOT) site, San Pedro Channel, CA, USA - 17 SPOT_SRF_2010-11-23 | ecosystem: Environmental > Aquatic > Marine > Strait...
AAGAATTCAAAACATCGTCAACTGACACTCCAGAAGCTGCAGCTCTAGCCTCTGCTGAACGTTGAACTAAATCAACAGGTGCGTTTAAAATCTCGGCTACTTTATTTACTAGGTCACTCATTTGTGTAAACCATTTCTTCAACAGTGGTAACCTGTCCAGATGAAACTGCCTTTAGAACTGAAATGAGATATAAAAAACCACTACTCAAAAGAATTAAAGAGATAAAAGTGTTCAATGAAAAATTAAAACTTATTAAATTCCAAACTATTTCATAGCCCTCACCATAAATAGTTGGATTTCCAGCATTAGCTCCGGCGTTCCATGAATATCCTGAATTAACACCTATCAAGGTATTGTTAATCAGAACTAATAGGTAAGAAATCTTGAAACCATTAAAAACAATATCCTCAAGTCTTGAGTAAGCAACCTCTCTTCCAAATAATTTAGGAATTAAATAATAACTAAAAGATATAGTCGCCATTACAAGCGAGCCGACATAGCCAAATCTAATAACGTTGACAAAATTAGTAATTCCTAAAATAGGTAAAAGGTTTTCAAAAGAAGAGACTATATGAAAAATTGTTGTTATTGAAAATAAAATTACTGAAAAGTTCATTAAACCCAATGATTTATTTTCAGTTGCTTCTTTAGATTGAATTGTTTTTGTATAGTTCACTAAAAATGCCAACAAGGGTACAACAAGACTTATTGATAAGTAAATAGATATATTTTCAATCCAGTTTGGAAGAACAGAGCCGTAATAGTATTTAAAGTTTGTCCATGGAAGGAGAAACAAAAAGCCCCAAAAAGCAATAGATGAGAGAGTTTTGTTAAACATAATTGCTTCAAGTGGTCTTGTCATCAAAAAGTGAATTATTGCTAGATAGATAAACGTGACACCTACATATATGTGTGTTGATGCATAGAGAGAGTTGATAAGAAATATATCTGAAAAAACATTTAACTCTCCTCTAATTATGAAAAGTGAAATCAAGTAGAAGACTACAGCACCATATATAAATTGTGCACTAGCAAAAATAGAAGGTTCTTTTTTTGCTAATAAATTAAGTGAGGACAATCCAAACAAACCAAACACTACCAAAATTTTTAAAAGTATAAGTACTGAACTATTTCCAAGATCATAAGCAGAATTTTGGGAAAAGAAATTAACTAGAATGTCCAAGAACTCTGTACCAACTATCCCTAATAATGTTAAAAATACTAACGGGAAAAGTACCGTTGCTCTTCCAAGCGATTTAGAAAATAAATATGAAAAACTTAAACAAAGTGCCGCACCAAAAACTAACCCTAGTGAAGTTTGTGTATCAACCCTATCTAGAAAACCGTAGTTAAAAATAGCATTATGAGGAAGAAGGTTTGCAAAAGTAAAGTAAGCATTTTTTAGAAATGAAATTGTAAGTGATAGCAAAAGGGTAAGGGGAAAAATCAAAACAAAAAGTTTTGAGAGTTCTTGTTCGTTTTTTGGAAACAACTTTATCTTCATCAATTTAGCCAATATCAATATGACTTTACTATTATATTGGAAAAATAACGCTTGGTGTTAACGAAAATTTTTTAAAAAAGATAGTGAATCAATTTATATTTTTCTTCAAACATACGATATTATATATAGGTAAGGTTTGAGGAAATTTGATTTATACAGTTTATAAATTTAGATACAGAATTGGTTTAGTTTCAATAGTTTCAGGACTCGGTGGTATGACTATTGGAGTTATTATTGCGCACTTTGCTGGCTTTCCAAAAGGTGAAGTGATCGATTATTTTAATTGGATTCCAAGAGGCTGGTTGCCCCAAACGATTGGTCAACTTATGGCTTTTGGTGCTAGTCAGTTACTTCTCTTAGGAATGGTCTTAGTGGTTTGGAATCAAAAAGAATTAACTTGGGCAAAAGCTACATATTTTGCATTTCTGACATGGATTGAAATGTCTATTCTTTTAGGAATTGTTCCTTCAGAGTGGTTAAACCTTGCACAAGGCCCATTAGAGTGGACAGGCCAGAGAGAGTTTATTCAGTTTCCTCCAATATTGTTTTTAAATAATGAGATTGGCCTTAGCTTTGCTGCCTTAAAAGACCTTATTCAGCTTGGTATCTCAACAAATTTTCTAATTGCAGGACTTGTAGTAGCTTATCTAATTCAAGATGTAAATAATAAAATAGAAAGTTCAAAATCACGAATCTCCGATTATGGTAAAGAAGTTGTAAGAGTGGAGCAAGATGGCTAAATCAGAAGTATTAATCGAAATGCCAGAATTTGAAAAGAAATACAACTTGGCAATGGTTGAGGCAGAAAAAGTCGCGTCACGTGTTCGTCCTAAACAGTTCTTACATATAGATGAGCCAGAATGTATTTTATGTGAAGGTTGCGTTGATATTTGTCCATGGAAGTGTATCCATTACTTATCTGTTGATGCAATTGATGATTCAATAAATGTTGAATCTCCGAACGAAGAGGAAGCTCCAGGTTTTTTTGTTGTTGATGAAGAAGCATGTACAAGGTGTGCACTTTGTATAGATAGATGCCCAACTGGTGTTATATCTCTTGGTAAATTTGAAGGTTCACTAGCAGATCAAGCAGTGCAGAATGGAGTTTACACAGCACCTTGGGATGAAGACTCCGGACAGAGAAATGATAGACATGGTTATATATATGGAAGGCTTTAAAATAATATAATGCAGAAATTATCTCTTAGAGACAGAATCAAAGAAGTAAGGGTTGCAGCTGGCGATAGCTTTAGGGGTGGAAAGCTTATGTCAAGTATTTTTCGACCGGGTTCTCCTTTCAGAAAAGGTTATGTAGACAGCCCTAGAAACAGATCTTATGTTGTGATGAATAACGTTCTTTATCACCTCCATCCAGTTAAAGTCAAAAGACATGGAGTTAGGCTTTCTTATACTCTTTGCTTAGGCGGGTTAAGCTTCTTTCTTTTTATAGTCTTAACTATTACTGGCATCTGGCTTATGTTTTATTTCCGCCCAACAGAGCTTGCTTATGTTGACATTCAAACCTTACAAACAAGTATCGCTTTTGGATCACTAGTTAGAAATATGCACAGGTGGGGAGCCCACTTAATGGTATTGGTTGTATTCCTGCACATGTCTAGAGTTTTCTACCATGGAGCTTATAAAGCACCTAGAGAGTTCAACTGGGTTATAGGTGTTATTTTGTTATTACTAACCTTACTGTTGTCTTTTACAGGCTACCTTCTTCCATGGGATCAGTTAGCTATCTGGGCTGTAACAGTTGGTGGTAACATGGCTGGCTATACCCCGGTTATTGGTGCTCAGGCTAAGTTTGGTTTGTTTGCTGGACTCGAAGCTACGACTGCCACATTATTAAGATTTTACGTTCTACACGTCCTCTTCTTACCATTTATTATTGTTATTTTTATGGCTGTTCATTTCTGGAGAGTAAGAAAAGACGGCGGAATTTCAGGACCTTTGTAGAGCATTTATGGTAGATATTCCAGAACATTTATTACAGAGATCTGCTGAAGCTAGAGCAAAAGCTCTAGGCATAAGTGTTGAACAAGCTTTAGCTGAAATGAAAGGCGAATCAGACCCAACTGTCGTGTCTAAAGAACCAGAAGTAAAAATTATCGACGAAACTGTAGCAGCAGAGACTCCAGCTCCAGCAGCAGAGACTCCAGCTCCAGCAGCAGAGACTCCAGCTCCAGCAGCAGAAGTTGCTCCTATAAAGGAAGAACATGCAGCAAAAACAACTGAGAAGGTTGCAGAAGTAAATATTGAAAAAAAACCTACAGCTAAAGCTCCAGCAGCAGACACACCAGAAGAAGTCGATTTTGCTCCAGAAGTAAAAGTTACCCAAAGGTTATTAACAGTAGTAAAAGCAAAACCTATTCAGAAAGCAGCTTCAGAACCTGTTGATAAAGTAAACACATGGCCGCATTTAATGCTTCCAGAGTTTGTTGCCCTTATGGCAATGACTGCATTTTTAATTCTTTTATCAGCCATACTACAAGCACCTCTCCTAGAAGAAGCTAATCCAAACGTAACTCCAAACCCTGCAAAAGCTCCATGGTACTTTTTAGGATTGCAGGAATTATTATCTTATTGGGATCCTCAAATCGCAGGCGTTATGATACCCCTAGTATTAGGACTTGTAGTCTGGATGGCTTTTCCATATATTGATAGAAACCCAGAAACACATCCATCTAAAAGAAAATTTGCAATCATGTTTTATACTTTCTTTCTTGCAGGCGCAGGTGTTTTAACAATAATAGGTGTCTTGTTTAGAGGACCAGGATGGAACTGGACTTATCCTTGGATTGATGGAATATGGTTCGATGACTTGCTTGATTGGATTCACTTCGAATGAGCATTGTAGAGTTATCTTTTGCAGCTTTTGCTTTAGTTGGATTTTTAGGAATCATTGGAATAGTAGTTATTGTTACTGGCAGAGCCCCAAAAAGTTTTAATTGGAAAAAGAATTTAGATAAAAAAGCATTAAAAGAAGATAAGTCTCAAACTAATTTTCTTGAACCAGAGCTTCCAAAAGGCGAGACTGAATCAACTGTTGATGAAATTGATGAACCAATTATTGAATCAGATGGCGCTGTAAAGCTTGAAGAAAAAGTAATATATGAAGAAATTTCTGAGGAAGAAGCAGGAATTACAAGAAGACAGTTTCTTACTAAAGCTTTAAGGATATCTTTTGGAGCTTTTGCAGGAATTCAAGCAATATCTTGGCTTGGGTTTTTCTGGCCAAAGGTTTCAGGTGGTTTTGGTTCTAAAGTCGATGCAGGACCTATTGAAGATATTAAAAATCAAATATTTCAAGCTGATGGCTCAGTTATCCCAGCTTTTATCCCAGCTGCAAGAGCATACGTGCTTCCTCTAGACTCTACAGCAGCAGCTAATTCCCAGTTTTCATCTGGGTCCACAGTAACAGACGGCCTTGTAGCTGTTTACCAGAGATGTGTTCATTTAGGTTGTAGAGTTCCATGGTGTAATTCATCCCAAGGTTTTGAATGCCCTTGTCATGGATCTAAATATAATATGATAGGAGAGTACTTCGCTGGACCAGCACCAAGAAATCTTGATAGATTCAATGTAACAAACGCAAATGGAAGATTAATAATTGATACAGGGACAATCATTGAGTCTCCAAGAGCTCCTGGAATGTCTGTAAAGTACCCTCAAGGACTATCTTGTATTGCTCTAACAACAGAGGAATAATATGACAAGCTCACTTTCAATTACACTAATTGCTTTAGGTATAATCGCTGCTCTTGCTTTTTTCACTGCTACTGGATTCAGAGGCTCAGGTAAAGTCAGTGACTACGCACCTAATTTAACAAAATATAGAACAGATGATGATTTAGAAACAAAAACATTAGACAGAACACTAACAGTTGCTGTATTAATTGCTTCGCTATTAACAATCATGATTCCTCTTTATTATCTGGGAGAACAAGATCGACAAGAGGGTTTTGTTGAAGAGTTCGATGAAGTATCTGTTGAAAGAGGAGAACACCTTTACGAAGAGTTTGGATGTGGTAATTGTCACGGTGTAGATGGATCTGGTGGTGCAGCCTCTTATGTTGAGAAGAGAAGTGGAATAAACGTAACCTGGACCGCTCCTGCTATAAATAATGTATTTTTTAGATATGATGACGAAGAAGTCCGTTATTGGTTAATTTATGGAAGAGCAAATTCACCCATGCCCGCTTGGGGATTAGAAGGCGGTGGGCCAATGAATGATGGACAATTAGATGATTTAATTGAATACATGCATCATTTTCAAATTTCACAAGAATCTGAACTTCAAACTATTGAGATGAACATCAATAGTTCACTTTCTAGACTCGACACTTCGGAGTTGTTAGTTGAAAATGAAATTGCAAGACAAAAAGAGTTGATCCAAAGCGTTAAAGAAGCACCTTCTAAATTACCTATTGTTGAAAAAGCAGTCCAAGATGTTTCTGATTTATTAGCAAAAGAGGGTGGGATTGATACTGATGAAGATGGCTTAAGTGACTCAACAGAGGCGGAATTGTCATCTTATAGTTCATCAATATCTGAGACTTTAGGAACATCTGTTTTAAATTTAGATCCTGACAATGAACAGTCAATACCTGGAAGAAAAGATTTATCAGTTGCTAAAGGTTTCTTGTCTCAGCTTGAATCTGAACTTATCAACATAAGAATTGTTGCAGAAGGCTTTGATAAATTTATTAACGAAGCTGAAACAGGTTTAGCATTTCTAGAAAAAGCTCTTGAAGAAAAACTTTGGGAAGTTTCGTTTGAAGAAATAGCAGATTCAACTTTTGATGGTGATTTAGAAAAAGCACAAAGAGCTGTTGGGTTATTTAATGCATATTGTGCAAGATGTCATACCGCAGGATATTCTGCTGGAGTAGCGTACACTAAAGAAATTGCTTCGGGTGGATTGGGACCTGCATTAAGAGCCGGTAGAGCAAATATTCAATTTAAGCAGAGAGAAGATTTGATTGACTTTATTGTAAAAGGTTCAGTAAATGGTAAAGCCTACGGAGTAAATGGTGTTGGTGGAGGAAAAATGCCAGGTTTCGGTGCAGTTCTTCCCCAATCTGACATAGAATTAATTATTGACTACCTGAGAGGAATGACACCTGATGCGTGAGATAATGAGATCACTTTTGTCTTCTAACTTATTAGTTACAGGAATCATCATGTTTATAGGTTCTATGATTGTATTTGCTGGTTCTACTTTTTTATTAAATGCAACAAATGTAGGTAAAAGACTTGGTTTCTTAATAACAGGAGCAGCAATATTTGGTTGGGGAGTAATCAACTCAATATTTTTTATACTGTATGCTCCTAGAGGGCCTGCCCCTTCAAGCATTGATGGATTAAATGCATTCGAAATAAGAATTATTCCAATTACATTTTTAATTGGTTCTGGAATATTATTTATTATGTTTTTATTAGCACTCAACAGGTTTGAACAAGAACAACTTGAAAAGGAAGACCAAGATAATTAGATTGTCTTTATGACACAAATCTGGTTTATAGCTGCTGCTGTGCTTTTATTAGCTGAGCTTTTAGTACCCACTTTTTTTATTTTACCATTTGCAATCGGATCATTCTTTGCAGGTTTAGCATCACTATTTACAGATGATCAAAATATTCAATTATCTACTTTCGTTATTTTTAGCCTTGTTGGGGTTTATTTATCAGTTAAAGTTTTTGGGCCAAGAAATAAAGAAAAAAAATCAAATTCAGGCTTTACTGAAGGGGCCAATAAATATATTGGAATGACCTTTGTCACAACTAAGGAGCTAGATATTTATGACTCGACTATGCAACATGTATACGGTGACGATTGGCAGGTTGTATCAAAAGATAGAAGGATTCCAGTTGGAACAGAAGTCAAAGTAGTGAATGTAAATGGTACAAAATTAGAAGTACAAACCAAGGAGGGTTAAAATTAGATTATGGAAATAATATTTGGAATTGTTAGATGGGTAGTAATAATTGCACTTCTTGGAGTTGTGCTTTTTAGAATTTTTAGAATAATTAGACCTTTCGAGACAGGTCTCGTTGAAAGGCTCGGTAAGTTTAATAGAGAGGCTAAATCAGGTTTAAACATTGTCCTACCTGGTTTAGAACGAATAATTATTGTAGACATGAGAGAACAAGTTATTGATGTGCCACCTCAAGAAGTTATTACTAAAGATAACGTAACAATCACAGTTGATGCTGTTATCTACTACGAGCCAACAGATCCTAAAAAACTTGTATATAACGTTGGGGACTTTATTCAAGCAGCAACAAAATTAGCACAAACTAACTTAAGGAATGTTGTTGGTGATTTAGAGTTAGATGCAGCTTTAACATCTAGAGAAACTATCAATACACAATTAAAACTTATTTTAGATGAGGCAACCGACAAGTGGGGTACCAGAGTCGTAAGGGTTGAAATTCAAAGAGTTGATCCACCACAAGATGTTCAAGATGCAATGAATAAAGTTATGAAAGCTGAAAGAGACAGAAGAGCAGCAGTTACTGAAGCTGAGGGTGAAAAAAGAGCTGCAATTCTCTCTGCTGAGGGAAGAAAAGAGTCCCAGGTTCTAGATGCAAATGGTGAAGCTGAAGCTTTGAAACAAGTTGCAGACGCACAAAAATATGAGAAAATTGCAATTGCTGAAGGTGAATCTGAAGCAATTGAAAAAGTGTTTGCTGCAATACACAAAGGCGATCCAACGAATGATTTAATCGCAATTAAGTATCTAGAGTCACTTGAGAAAGTAGCCGAGGGAAATGCTACGAAGATATTCTTGCCTGCAGATTTATCTGCGACATTAGGTAGTATTGGTGCAATTTCAGAACTTTTTAAAGATGAAAAATCTGGTGAATCAAATGAATCTGTTGAGGAATCAGACGAATCTACTAAAGAGTAAGTAAATACCAACGCCAATTAGACAAACTCCGCTGATTATATTTATATATCTTTTTACTTTTAACGATGAATTATTAAACAAATAACTACTTAGTAATGCATAGGAAATATCTGCAAAAAGATTAATCAAAATAGTTATCACTCCTAAGAAAATGAGCGAAGAAAAAACGGTAGTATCGTCTTCAACAAACAATGGAAGTACTGATAAATAAAACACCCACATTTTAGGGTTTGCAAGATTAATTTTTATTCCTGATGTAAATGACGCTGAATGAAGCGTTGTTGGATCATACCCTTCATCTATAAGGGTTTTAATACCTTTGTAAACAATGTAAATTATTCCAAAAATATAAATAAAAGTCAGTATTTCAGGAATTAATGAAAATATATATGTAATAACTGTTGCGGTTATGACAGTAATTCCTATAGCGCCTGTTGCAGCGCCGTATGCAACTTGAAGCCCATTTATCCTTCCTTTTTGTACAGACTCATTCACTACTAAAGCAATTATTAATCCTGGGCTAAAAGCTACGCTGATTTGCAATAAAACAAATTCAATTGTTAATTGTGGGATTTGCACTATGAAGATTTAATTTTATTTATCTCCGGAACACCTTGCTTGAATAAAACTTCACAATCTTTATATTCCTCACCAATTTGATTACCTACGATAACAAGTAGCTCTAACACAGCTTCTTTTTTTCCTGAAGATGAACCAAAAGTATTCGGTGAGTTTTCGTACTCTTTTTTTATTTTATTAAACGTATCAATAGACTGTTCTTTGTTAAATTTATCTGAAAGAGAAGATTCAGTAATAGCTTCAAAGCTCTTTCTTTGTCTCCTTGGTAATTCAAATTGCATAAAAGTATTCTAACTATTTATCAATAACTTTTGTAATGAGACCTCATAATCTTCAGAATACTTTACTGTTCCAAATTCTTGAAAACCAAAAGATTCATGAAACTTAAAAGATCCTTTATTTATAGATGGAAGTAAATTTATCTCTGCAGTCAAATGTTGAAGTGAGTTTTGTTTTGCAAAAACCAGAATATTTTCATATAGCTTTGTACCCAACTTATTTTTTCTATACTGACCATCAATAACAATTCTGTCAATATACAAAAAGTTCTTAACTCTACTGCTAATTTCGTTAAAATTTTTGTGATTTATCTCACTCATATATGATTTTGTTTGATCGTTATCTTGAAAGCAAACTACAAATCCGATAACTGTATTATCAATCACAATACTTTCGTTATAGTCAGAATTTTCAATAGAATTAGATAACCCCTCTAATGTTCTAGAACCAACGTTAGGAACATTTTTTTCATTTAATTCATGACACTTAGCAGTTAAGTTATTGTTTATAGGTAAAAATGAATAATCTTTCATATTTAGAAATATACATTTAATGTATAAAAATGTAAACTACCAGTATGAATCAAAAAACAGTTCTCATGAGCTCTCCAGAATATTTTAAAGTTGAATACTCAATCAATCCATGGATGGTTGCTGGTGCAACTGTTGATTTAGATCTTGCAAAAAATCAGTGGAATAATTTAAAATCTACAATTGAAGAAGCCGGAGCAGAAGTAAAGGTTGTTCCACCTGATGAGGCGTATCCAGATCTTGTGTTTACTGCAAATTCTGGAATCATTAATGACAAAGAAGTTTTAATTGCAAATTTTAAATATGAAGAAAGACGTGGCGAAGAAGAGATTTACTCGAACTGGTTCAATGAGAATGGTTATAGTGTTGGACGCATACCTTCAGAATATAAATTTGAAGGTAGGGGAGACGCATTTGTACACGGTAAATACTTAGTTGGATCATATGGAATAAGAAGTGATAAAGAGGCTTTAATATATATTGCTGAAAAGTTTGATTTAGAACCAGTAATTGTTGAATTAGCTCAAGAAAAATTTTATCATCTAGATACCTGTTTTCAACAGTTCCCAACAGGAGATGCGATTTTTTACCCAGAGGCTTTTAAAGACTCTTCTTTAAGTGCATTCGAAAACTTGTTTAATCTTATTCCAGTATCAGAACACGATGCTAATCAACTTGCATGTAATGCAGTTGTTGTAAACAACACAGTAATATTTCCTTCAGAAAATATTGAAGCTATCAAAACAGTTGAGGGACTTGGTCTTAATGCTGCAGTTGCAAATGTTTCTGAGTTTCTGAAATCTGGCGGTGCATGCCAGTGTCTCGTAATAGCATTAAACTAAAACCAATATGATTAAAAGACTTTTTAAATTTGTAATTTGGCCTGTGAAAAAAATCGTTTTACTGCCATTTAAATTCCTACTTTATACATTATTGATATTCGTTATTCTCATTTTGTTTTTTCAATACAGAGCCGACTATGAAGTTGATACAAGCCCACTTTCAAAAATAGAATACGAAAATTGTATTGAAGTAATAGACAGTTATGAAATTACACTTAATCTTTTATCAGAATATGTTCAAGAGTTAGATAGTGTTCAACGAGAATTTTTAGAGGAACGACTACCAGACAATTTACAAATATTACTTGAGCCACAAAAAATTGATCCTGACGAATTTGAGAATATGAAAGGAAGTTTAAAAACCTATCTCCAAGGTGGAAGGCTTCCTGGATTTAATGGTAAAGCTCTACTACCTCAGGCTGCTAGCTTGTGTCGGACTGGATTAGGTTAATTCTAGAACTTCAGCGTTAGAGAGCTTAATTAATATCTCTGG
>Ga0181394_1001263_pt1 | contig 11143 bp, 14 predicted proteins | sample 17SPOviralmetaG_FD_130123 | JGI IMG/M metagenome (GOLD analysis project Ga0181394, IMG submission 130123) | Marine viral communities from the oligotrophic San Pedro Time Series (SPOT) site, San Pedro Channel, CA, USA - 17 SPOT_SRF_2010-11-23 | ecosystem: Environmental > Aquatic > Marine > Strait...
AGTTAGACTATGCGGCTGCAACCCAATTTAAGTTTAATATAATCAAACTACCTAAGGTAGAGTTTTTCTGTACATCTGTTAATATACCTGGTATTACATTAGGTTCTACAACACAAGAAACATCATTGAGAGATATACCAATACCTGGTGATACTCTATCATATAGTCCTTTAAATGTAGACTTTTTAGTAGATGAAAACTTAGAGAACTATCGTGAAATACATGGTTGGTTAACAGGTCTAGGTTTTCCTAAAAGTCATACACAATTTGAAACTTTTATAAACGCTGGTAAGGATAGATTTCCTACAGGCAATGCAACTGCAAATAGTAGAGAGGCAGGTAAAGTAGATGATGTAGGATTTGATGTTGGTGCTCAATATTCGGATGCCAGTTTAACAGTATTGTCTAGTAAAAACAATCCGATTATAGAAGTAAGATATGTAGATTTATATCCAACATCTTTATCTGGATTAACTTACGACCAACAAGCAGGAGATACTTCTTATCTATCTGCAAGTGTATCATTTAATTATCAGATATACGAATTTGCAACTGTCGGAAGTGCAACAACAACTGAAACAACTACATAAAGCTTGACATTTCGTTGGTTTTATTATATAATGGATAGATTATGACATTAGAAGAACTACAAGAGCAGGTCGGTAAAGACCTCAAAATAAACGAGGCTGAATTAGATTTAGAATCTTTAAAAACACCTCAACTACACAACAAATATCTTAAACATCTAAATAACTTTAAACTGTTATTAGCTAGAGCTGAATCTGATTATAAAATTCTCAAAAGAGTAAAGTGGGAATACTATACTGGTAAAGCAAGTCCAAAGATATATCAAGACAAACCCTTTAACTTAAAAATTATGAAATCAGATGTAGATAAGTATCTTGAATCTGATGAAGAACTAATTAAGTCATCACAAAAAATAGACTACTTAGAAACGGTTGTCAATTACTTAGACAGAACACTTAGACAAATTAGTAATCGAGATTGGCAAATTCGCAACTCTATTGAATGGAGAAAGTTTACTTCTGGTGCTATCTAATGTATTTAACTAATGATGTTATGTTATATCCCAATGCACTTACACCTGATGAGTGTAACAAAATAATTCAGATTGGTGAATCTAAAAAATTTGAAGAATCTAAAATACAAGATGGTGATAATAAAAATAGAAGTAGTAAAGTATCTTGGATAAATGACAAACAATTACATAAACTTCTTATCAGTAAAACTATTCAGATAAACTTGAAAGCAGGTTGGAAGTTTCAGATAAAAAAAATAGAACCAATGCAATATTCAGTATACAATGTAGATGACCACTACAAATGGCATATAGATTCACACAGTAAACCTTATGATGATGGTCTAATTAGAAAAATCTCTTTTTCTGTTATACTAAACAATGATTATGAAGGTGGTACATTAGAATGTGCAAATTGCAATCCAAAGAATGAAGATATATTACATAATTTTACTAATTTGAATGTTGGTGATATTATATTCTTTCCTTCATTTTTATGGCATAGAGTAACACCTGTAACTAAAGGTATACGAAAATCATTAGTCGGTTGGGTACTAGGAAAACCATGGGTATGAGAAATCTGATACTTACAAAGAAAGATGATGTACACTTAGTAGTAGACGCTGATGAAGATGTTCGTAGAGATTTAGGTTCACATTTTACCTTTGAAGTGCCTGGTGCTAAGTTTATGCCTTCTGTTAGAAATAGAAGGTGGGATGGTAAAATCAGGTTATTTTCTTACACTAATGGTCAAATCTATACAGGTCTATATCCATACTTACTTAACTGGTGTCAAGAGAATGATGTTGAAGTAGTGGACAGAACAGACATAAAGGATGCCAGTGTAGATACAGAACTAGTAGATAGTTTCATCAAGAAATTAAACATACCTTTTGAAGTAAGAGATTACCAAAAATCGGCGTTTATTTACTCTATGGTGAAATCGAGGTGTTTAATGTTATCTCCGACAGCCTCGGGAAAATCTCTAATAATTTATCTGATGATTCGTTTTAATCTGATAAGACTAAAAGAAGAAGAAAACAATAAGATTCTTATAGTAGTGCCGACTACTTCTCTAGTAGAACAATTATATAAAGATTTTAAAGACTATGGTTATGATAGTTTAAAGAATGTCCATAGAATATATCAAGGGCATGAAAAAGAAAGTAATAAAAGAGTATATATCAGCACATGGCAATCAATCTATAAACAAGATAAGAAATGGTTTAAACAGTTTGGTATGGTTGTCGGTGATGAAGCTCACTTGTTTAAGGCAGTTTCTTTAACTAAAATTATGGCAAGATTAGAAAACTGTAAGTATCGTATTGGTCTTACAGGCACACTTGATGATAGCAAGACACACAAACTCGTTTTAGAGGGTTTATTTGGTGCCGTGAACAAAATAGTATCAACCACAGAACTTCAAGAAAAAGAACATCTAGCACAACTGAAAATACATTGTTTAGTTTTAAAACATGAAAAGATGTCAATAGACTTTCTTAGAGGTAAGACATATCAAGAGGAAATGGACTTCCTCGTATCTAATACTAAAAGAAATAACTATATTAGAAATCTATGTTTAGGTTTAAAAGGAAATTCACTTTGCCTGTTTCAATATGTAGAAAAACATGGTATGATATTAAAACAACTAATAGAAGAAAAAAATAAAGACAAACAAGTATTTTTTGTTTATGGTGGTGTTGAGGCAGAAGAAAGAGAGAAGATTAGAGCCTTGACAGAAAAGTCTGATAATGCGATAATTATTGCAAGTTATGGCACATTTAGTACAGGTATAAATATTCGTAATCTACACAATATAGTATTCAGTAGTCCAAGTAAATCTAGAATTAGAAACTTACAGTCTATTGGTCGTGGTCTTAGATTAAAAGACAATAAATCAATGGCACATTTATATGATATATCTGATGACCTATCATATCAAGAAGAAGAAAACTATACATTATCACACTTTAGAGAACGAATAAATATATACAACGAAGAAGGATTTGACTATGACATTCACAATGTCGAGTTATAAAGGAGAGTTTCATGGAAAGTATTAAAATAATAAAATTAGTTAATGGAGATGATATCGTTTGTACGATACCACAAGAACTGTTAGATGAGAAATCGCCGCTTGTTAAAATTGATAAACCTTTACAAATAAAATACATACCTGCTATGGAAGAAATGGGTCTTAAAGATTATGTTGCTCTTATTAAATGGACTTCATATTCAGATGATTCTATTATTTCTATACCTAAAGACAAGATAATGACTATCACATCTGCTGGTAAGGCTATGACTAACTCATATAAAAATGTATCTAATGGGTATGATAAGGCGACCATGACTGAACACAAACAAGATAGATATGATAGAGAACAATTAGATGATAGTATATCTGAAAAGTTAAATGAAATCTTTGAAGACCTTGATGGTACTACTAAACACTAGCTACTCTAACCGGCGCTGGATAACACAGCTAAAATAACACAAATGGCAAAGAATGTCAAGCGTGATTGGTATTATAAAAAAACAGGCAAACGAAAAACGAAAAAATACTAACCAGCATTGACATTTACTGTATTATGGAGTATAATGTAAAACATGAAAAGTGAAAAAAAGAAAGAACATTATGTAAACAATAAAGAGTTTCTAGCCGCAATGACGGAGTATAGAAATGCTTGTATTGAATCTGAAAATTCAGGTGAAGAAAAACCACCTGTAACAAACTATATAGGTGAGTGCTTTTTAAAGATTGCAAATCATCTATCTTACAGACCAAACTTTATTAACTATACATTTAGAGATGATATGATTTCTGATGGTATAGAAAACTGTTTACAATATCTTGATAATTTCAATCCTGAAAAATCAAATAATCCATTCGCATACTTTACACAAATAATATATTACGCCTTTATACGAAGAATACAGAAAGAAAAAAAACAAACTACAATTAAGAATAGATTAATCATGGAAGGAAACTATGATGATATGACTTTGAATGATGGTGAAGATAGACAATTTAGAAATCAATTTTCTGAATTTCTACAAAGGAATGCCGACCCTAAAGATGTTCCTGTTGTTAAAAAGAAAACAACAAGAAAAAGGAAAGGCAAACTTGATAAATTTATAGAATAACAATATGAAAATAGCTTTATTGAACGATACTCATTTTGGGTGTCGTAACGATAGTCCTCATTTTATGGACTATCAAAACAGATTTTATGATGAATTGTTTTTTCCTTATCTAAAGGAAAACAATATTAAACACCTAATTCATTTAGGTGATGTGGTTGATAGAAGAAAATTTATCAATTACAAAATCGCACATAACTTTCAAGATAAGTTTTGGAAAAGACTTTATGATATGAGAATAGATACTCATGTTATATTGGGTAACCATGACACCTATTATAAGAACACAAATTCAGTTAATGCATTACAACAATTGATTACCACATTCGATGGTAAATTTGAACCTTGGATATACGAAAAACCTACAACAGTTACATTTGGTAGACTGCCTATATTATTAGTGCCGTGGATATGTGATGATATCTATGATGAATCTATTAAGACAATATCTCAATCACAATCACAAATTTGTATGGGGCATTTAGAAGTCAAAGGATTTCAAATGCATAAAGGTCATTACAATGACCACGGTTTAGAAAAACAATTATTTAAAAGATTTGAAAAAGTTATATCAGGCCACTTTCATAAAAAATCAGATGATGGTCAAATTTATTATCTTGGCACACAATATCAAATAACTTGGAATGATTATGACTGTCCTAAAGGGTTTCATGTGTTCGATACTGAAACAAGAGAATTAACCAGAGTGCCTAATCCTCTTACAATATTTAAGAAGATATATTATGATGATAAGAAAACAAATTATGCCGAAGAAGATATATCAGTATATGATAAATCATTTGTAAAACTATTTGTATTAAATAAAAACAATGAAGAAAAATTTGATAAGTTTATTAATCGTTTACACACGGAAATAGATGTACACGAATTAAATATCATAGATGAAGATACATCTAGTATAACATCAACTGTTAGAGAAGACATTTTAGACCAAGGTGAAGATACACTTACATTCTTAGGTAATTATGTTGAACAAATAGAAACAGACTTAGATAGAGCAAAGTTAAAAGAATTTATTAATAATCTATACAAAGAAGCACAAGAATGATAAAATTTAAATCTATATCATGGCAAAACTTTTTATCGACAGGTAATACGCCAATTACAATTAAATTAGATGAATACCCTACAAATCTAATAATAGGAAAAAATGGTTCTGGTAAATCTACTTTATTAGACGCCTTATGTTTTGTATTATTTAATAGACCATTTAGAATTATTAAAAAAGAACAAATGGTAAACACTATTAATAATGGTGATTGTAAAGTTAGTATAGACTTTCTAGTAGGCACAACCCCATACAAAGTTATAAGAAGTATTAAACCAAATAAATTTGAAATTTATCAAAATGACAATCTTATAAATCAGGACGCCTCTACAATTGATTATCAGAAATATTTAGAAACAAATATAATGAAATTGAATTATCGTTCATTTATTCAGGTCGTATTATTAGGGTCATCATCATATGAACCATTCATGAAGATGAAAGCACGATATAGGCGTGATGTTGTAGAAGAAATCCTTGATATTAAGGTTTTTACACAGATGGACTTAATTTTACGCTCACAACAAGGGGATTTGGCAAAAAAAGTCACCGAGGTTCGCCATGGTAAAGATTTAATAGAGCAAAAGGTATCACTACAAGGACAACATTTAAAGTCTTTAAAAACACATACAAATGCCACCGAGGAACGAAATCGTGCTAAAAGAGAACAAAATCAAGAGGCAGATAGACATTATAGAGAAGAATTAAAGAAACTCAATGAAGATATTGCAAAACAACAAGAAATAATTAAATTTAGACCAGATGTAGATAAAAAGTCAAAACAATTATCTAAGTTAGAATCTAAAATAGAAAACAATTTAGAAACTCATAAACAGACATTAGAATTTTTTGAAACTAATAGTGAATGTCCTACCTGCACACAAGAAATTTCTTCAGAATTAAAAACTGAAAAGGTAAAAGAAGAAAAAGAAACGATATCTAAATTAGAAAACGGACTAAAAGAGTTATTAACAGAAGTTACAAAAGTAGAAACACAAATAACACAGATGGATGCTGTATCTAAAAAAATGCAAGAGTTAAATATTGACATAACCAAAATCAATACATCACTAGAAGGTATCAAAAAACATTCAGATGAAGTAGAATTAGATATGTTAGAGGGTGAATCTGTTGCAGACTTAGAAAGTGAGTTAGCAAAACTCAATAAACAACTAGAAGATTTATCAAAAGAATTAGAAAAAGTAGAAGAACAAAAATCTTATGTAGATGTTGTTAGAGAAATACTATCTGATAAAGGTGCAAGGTCTAAAATTATTAGAAAATACTTGCCTATTATGAATCAGTTAATAAACAAGTATCTACAATCTATGGATTTCTTTGTATCGTTTACACTAGATGAAGAATTTAATGAAACTGTAAAGAGTAGACATAGAGATACTTTTAATTATAATAGTTTTAGTGAAGGTGAAAAAATGAGAATTGATTTAGCATTAGTCTTTACATGGCGTACTATTGCTAAAATGAAAAATAGTGCAAGTACAAATCTACTTATATTAGATGAAATATTTGACAGTAGTTTAGATAGCTCAGGAACAGAAGACTTCTTTAAAATTATTGGGGCAATGCAAAACGAAAATGTATTTATTATATCGCACAAAGGTGATATATTATTTGATAAATTTACAAACATAATTAAGTTCGAGAAAGAACATAACTTTACAAAATTAGAAGAGGTATAATATGACAAACGAAGTAGACATAGGTAGTTTAGAAAAAAACAAAGTATTACAATTATTACCACCTTCAGACCCAAGAGTACAATGTGCAATAGCACCTTTTAGTGATGATATGCTGGCAGATGAAGGATTTAAAGATAGAAAAGAATTATCTGAAAAGATGTATGATATTATGAAAAAGTATGGTGGTATAGGTTTAACTTGTAATCAAATAGGTTTACCTTTTAATTATTTCTGTATAGGTGGCCATTTACAGGTTGAATCAGGCTTGACAATTCATTGTTTTAATCCTATAATAGTATCATCAAGTGAAGAAGAGGTTCTTATGACCGAAGGTTGTCTAACATTTCCTTTCTTATTCTTACCTTTAAAAAGACCTAGAAAGGTTGTTGTAAAATTTGAAGATGAGAATGGCGATTTAAAAGAGGCAAACTTAGATGGCATGATGAGTAGGGCATTTCAACATGAATATGACCATATACTTGGTAGAAACTTTACTGAAAAAGCAAGTAAATTAAAACTTGACAGAGCATTTAAAAAGGCAGGTAAAGAAATGGAGAGGTATAAAAAGAAAATTAAATGACAATACTTAACATTATATTAATACTAATAACAACATTTGTTTTAGTTATGCATTATAGACCAGACTGGTATTCAAAAATTACATTGTTTTTTCAAATTAGAACAAAGTATTTGCGACCAGAAGTAAGTATAGTTGAATTATTAATATTAGCATGTGTATTTGCGATAGTGATTAAATTATATTTTTAGATTATGACAAACAGAAAACATTTAATACATAGAAGTTTAGATATAGGAAGTGGATTAATACTTTCTATTATAATACAATTAACAATATTTCCTTTTTATGGTATATACATTGATGTGTGGGCAATGATTCATCTTGCAGCTATATTTACAGTCGTAGGTATTACAAGAAGTTATCTATGGTCAAGGTATGTTTTTAAATACAAATGAACGAGTATAAATTTCCAAAATTAGTTATAGAAGAACACGAAGGATTTTATGTTGTTCGTGATGACCTGTTAGAAGGTGGCTCTAAAAGAAGATTTGCCGATAGATTAATTCGTGAAGAAATGTCTGAGGGTGCAAATGAATTTGTATATGGTGGGTGTCCTGCAAATGGGTATGCTCAGATGTCAATCACACTTCAAGCACAAGCATATGGTGCCAAGGCAACATTCTTCATGGCAAAAAGAAGTATGGATAATTTGCATGAGTATCAAAAGAAGGCACTAGAATATGGTGCTGATATTCGTTGGGTGCCAAATGGCATGTTGCAAGTTACAAAGAAAAGAGCATTAGATTATTATAATGAAGACCCTGTAAACAGAAGATTACTACAATTAGGTTTAGATGACAATAGAGTTAGAGAAGATATAAGAGATTTAGCAAAAACAATAGAAACAGATTATAACATTAATGTAAGTGAAGTATGGTCAGTAGGTTCTAGTGGCACATTAACAAGAGGATTGCAAATGGCATTTCCTGATAAAGATGTTCATGTAGTATCAGTAGGTCATACTATGGCACAACATGAAGTAGGTCGTGCAATATTACACAGGTCGCATTTAAAGTTTACACAAGAAGTAAAAGAAGAAGACATGCCACCTTTTCCTAGTGTGCCAACATATGACGCTAAGGCATGGAAGATTATGAGAGAACAGGCAAAACCTGGTTCGTTATTTTGGAATGTAGGCAAATGAAAATATCATATGCAAGATTAAGAAGTGGAGTAAACTATAAAGGTCCATTAAGAAATATCATAGATTCATTTTGTGAATTACATAAAATGTTTATTGAAAGAAATCCTAAGTTTCAATATGGTGTATACAATTTTGGTTTCAATAAAGCAAACAGAAGAAAACTAGATGATATACCTGATAGTGATGTTGTAATTATACCTAGTGAAAATGAATTTCATTATCATATAAAAAATTACATAGACCCAAAGAATTTAGAAAAGTCAAACAATGCAATAGAACAATTAGTTCCTTTACTAAGAGATAAACATGTTGTCATACTATCATCAGATAGAGGTGATACAATAGATTTATATAGAGAAAAAGTATTTAAAGGTGAAGTAAAAAATATATCACTAATAGATGAGTGCGATATACCGGGTAATATACATCAGTTAAAATATCACTTTATAAAAGACAATATACCAACATCTCTTTTTCCAGAACCTAGAAAATATGATTTTATATATTGGGGCACAGATAAAAGAAGAAACTCAAATAATGAGATATCCGGTGATGAAAGACATTTAATATTAAGACAGATACAAAAAGACAAAAAAATAAATCCGTTTTATATAGGTAGATATGCAACAGTTAAAAGAGATATGAAAATAGATACAATGTATAATCTTCTACCATATCTAACAAATGCCAAGTATACACTATGTTTTAATTGGATAGACAATACGGCAACAACATCAAGATATCATGAGGCACTTGCATGTGGTATCATACCGATGGCATGGAAAGATACTTATGATGTAACAGGAATATTAGTTAAAGATAAGTGGCAACGAGTATTGACATTAGATGAATTTTATGATAAGATAGTAGATACTAATTATGAAGAAAGGTATAATGAGATTCACGAAACATATAAAAAATCTCTTATGACCAAAGAAGAAATATATGAATCATACGAAAGTATTTTAATGAGAACAATTAATGGTTAAAGAAATGGCAAATAATGAATGTATACAAGATGTATATAATAGATTTAAAGAACGAGGGTTCCCCTATTATTCATCTGATAAAAAATGGCGTGATGATAAATTTAATGTATTGATGAATACAAAACTTGAAACCATCATAGATAGAAGACAAAATATCATAGGTCAAAATCCTAATGGTCTATCACTTGCATGGTCTTACATGGAACATGCTTGGGCAATTAAATGTGGTAAGATGAGAACACCAATGGAAATTTGGGAAGATGAAGAACATCTAAAGAAAGGTATTAACAAAATATTATCAGGCACATTTTTTACAAAAAGAGAACATTACGAAGTATCAGATTCAGATATGAGGTCAATGTTAAGAAGATATTCAGGCACACAAATGGTATCTAACTTTAGACCTACAGCTGCAGCTGCAATGTATAATATATTTGTAGATAGAGATTCCGTTCTTGAAGGCACAACAGCAGGAACAGTTTGGGATCCTAGTATGGGTTATGGTGGTAGATTACTCGGTGCTATTTTAGCAGGTGTCAATTACATAGGCACAGACCCTTGTATACCTACATATCAAGGATTAGAAAAGATTAGAGATGACTATGGTCATTCAGATAAAAAATATAACTTACTTAGACAAGGTAGTGAAACATTTATACCAGATGAAGAAAGTTTAGACTTTGTATTTACAAGTCCACCTTACTTTGGTTGGGAAGCATATGGTGATGAACCAGAACAGTCAAGTATTAAGTTTGATACATCTGATTCATGGAAAGAAAACTTTTTAAGAAAGACAATAGAAAATGCACACATAGGATTAAAAAAAGGTAAGTTTCTTGCATTAAATGTTGCAAACACAAAACAATATAAAACATTTGAAGAAGACACAGTTGAACTTGCAATTGAATCTGGTTTTAAACATACAGACACTTGGTGGTTATCTTTATCTACACAACAAGGTAAAGTAGAACAAGGGTCATTAGATGGCACAACAGAAGTCAAACAGAAACAACGATATATGGGCGAGTATGTTAGACCAGATGTTCCTGGTAGAAAATTTGAACCTACATTTATATTTCAAAAGGATAAATAATGGCCATTAGAAAAAATCAATATGAGTTGATAAAATCATTTATACACATGAGTATGGTACCTATGAGTGTTAAACAATTATGGCTTAAAGATAAAGAGTTTAAAAAATGGTGGGATAGTGAAATCAAAAAAGATTTTGCAAAAACTCAATACGACAAAATAAAATGAACGACATAGATGATGTAAAAAGAAAAGAAGACCCAAAGTCAATTGTGATTGTAACAGGTGGATTTGACCCAATACATTCAGGTCATATACAATACTTAAAATCAGCTGCTAAGTTTGGTGATAAATTAATTGTAGGTGTAAATTCAGATGAATGGTTAACTAGAAAAAAAGGAAAACCATTTATGCCAATAGAAGAAAGAATGGCATTACTAAATGAG
>Ga0181394_1001268_pt1 | contig 11100 bp, 12 predicted proteins | sample 17SPOviralmetaG_FD_130123 | JGI IMG/M metagenome (GOLD analysis project Ga0181394, IMG submission 130123) | Marine viral communities from the oligotrophic San Pedro Time Series (SPOT) site, San Pedro Channel, CA, USA - 17 SPOT_SRF_2010-11-23 | ecosystem: Environmental > Aquatic > Marine > Strait...
ATGTGATACGTTGAGTAGGAGGCTCGTCATTTTGCTCAATAACTCCGTAATGAGAAAGAGGTTGGTCAGGATCTGACTCAGAGAAAAACTGATAAGTTGAATTTTTTAAGTGCGAATAAGAATAACTTGGGAGATAACTAAGAGGAACTACCTTTGTACTCGCGCTGTCTATAGTAAATGTCTCGGTTGGATAGTCTGCAGCTTCTACAGCCGCAAGCCATGCGGTGCCGGCAGCCCCGCTCTTTGGTTTTATATAAATCTTCTTTTCAACCGCGGGGCTATTTGTGGCTCCAAGATCAAGTGTGATAAGATCGGCACCAGATGAAGGCCGAGTTAAGATTACTCCCATTCGTGTAAAGTCTTTGCGAACAAACTTAGCGTCGGTTGTACTAAAATTCTCCTCGTCGTCTAATACAAGAATTTCCACAAAGTCCGCATCAGTTTCTGAAAGCGGGAGTGTTGAATAATGGAAATCCGTAGTGGCATCTTCAATAAGTGTACCTCCTAGAAACATATAAGGATCATAGTCAGTTTCAATGTATTCATTAAACTCTGTGAGACTCATTGGCCAACCAATTTTACCTTCTTTTAAGCTATCATTTAACAAAAAGAAAGTCCAATGATATTTTGGATCGCCATACAGCAAATTTGATACAATCTCTGGGCGATCGGTGTCTTGTATTTGATATTTTGTATATGTAACAACATCATCGGTGTTAATCGCAACAACCTGCTTTAAAAAGTTGGTCACCAGCGCGTTGCTGTTATTTCCGGTAAAATCATAAAACGTTTTACCAAAAGTATCGAAAAAATCTATAGCCATGGGTTGTTTATTTGTAAAATTTATTTATCGGCTTTCTTCCAGTTTTTTAATATCGTCCAAAGTAAGGGTGCGATCTTCTTTAAAGGTAAGTTGAATATCCGTTTTAACTGGCCGGCCATCAGTGTGAAACGAATTATTGCCGTTATATGTTGTTGAAAACGATTCTAAATAACACTCTGCAAGCGCTGGAAAACTAGTAAGCCTTCCTGCAGATCCTGAAACTCCTTCTTTAAATTCTATTTCCCACTTAGGAGGATACAATAATACTGATCCAGCGTTTGCTGGCGCTGGATAAATTGCTTCGCGAAAGGCAACAATCATATTGTGTATATCCTGGCCTTCATTTGGTGTTGAAGGAATAAGCTCGTAGCTAAAACTAAATCCTCGCGTAGATCCAGAAGTATATTCGGTAGTAACATTTTTATTAAACGTCGCGCCAATCGCCATTGCAACGCCTTTACCTATTCCTTCGCTATCCTGCATCTTTGCGCCTAAAGCTAAAGCTCCAGCACCGGCGAGGTTTTTTCCAAGAGCCCTAAGGTTTCCCTTTTGATTATCTCCTGAAAAGATGCCTGTAATCCCATCAATGCCTTTATTACTAATATCCTCAAGTTGCGATCCCAATGCCGCTCGTCCTTCGGATGAAGTGGCTGAACGGGTTAAATCCATTGCAAGTTTACCACCAAATCCCAACTCTGTATCGCCATATTGCGCGCTGTCAGCAGTAGCAAAAGAACTTGGCGCTGGAAGAATAATGTCTCCTTTTTTATGCCCTTTGCCTCCAATGCAGAAAAACTTCACCACTGGACGAAGACCTTCTTCGGTGTTTAGCGATGACGGAAAAATAACTTTACTAAATGTACCTGCGGCACCTTGTTCTAGGCCGGTAAAGTTTGATGCTATCCCGGCGGCAGTGACTCCGGACTGGATCTTTTTTGTTGTCGCTTCCTTAAATGTTTCTCCCATATTACTATTTATAAATAATTCCGTAAGAATGAAATATTATAGTGGATCTTTTAAACCAAAAAATCGTGAGAAATACGCAGGAGATGTCTCCGCGATAAAGTATCGTAGCATGTGGGAACGACAAGTGTTTCGTTGGTGCGATGAAAACAGTTCTGTTGCCAAATGGAGCTCGGAAGAAATAGTCATACCTTATCGTTGCAGAACCGATGGCAAATCTCACCGATATTTCGTGGATTTATTTATAGAGTTCAAAGGTGGCAAAAGATACCTTATTGAAATCAAGCCCAAGAGTCAAACGGTTGAGCCTAAACCTCGTAGCCGTAAAACAAAAAAGTATATTACCGAGGTAATGACCTACGTCAAGAACCAAAGTAAGTGGGAAGCCGCCACTGAATACTGCGCAGACCGTGGTTGGACCTTTGAAGTTTGGCATGAAGATATAATAAAAGGTCTTGGAATAAAACTCCTTACGTGACGTTTTTCATATAAATAGATATGTATGGCGGAATGGACTTCATTCGAAAGCATTGTTAACAAAGCAGAAGCTAAAGGCATTTATGAGAAAAATGCAATGGCTTCTCTTGCCTGGTTCCGTCGCAACGCTAAAAGAATGTTTGGCGCAACTCCAGAAAAATTGGTAAGATCGGAGGAGCTTAAGTCTGTATCAAGGACTCTTTCAGGTGAGATGTATATGTATGGATATGATCCAAAACTTAAAGAAACGCTTCCTTATTACGATACATTTCCCCTTATTATCATGGTTGGTCCCGCAAAAGGAGGGTTTTATGGCATTAATTTACACTATTTAGATTTGCGTAGAAGGGCAAAACTATTTGATGGTTTAATGACAAGGCGCCTTAAAGAATCTCCTGATGGTGAGCTAGATAGGTTTTTAATTTCATATAGAAACCTTTCTAATGCAGGTGGAAATGTTAAATTTTTTGTTCCTTGCTGGAAACATTACTTAACTAAAAAGATAGGTACAAACATTGTTAATGTACCCTCAAAATATTGGGAATCAGCTTTATTTTTACCAACTGAAAGATTTCAGAAAAAACCAAAACAGCGTGTTTGGAGAGAATCCAAAAAAATTATTTCAAGACGATAATCAGTTATGGCAGATACAAAACCACATACAAAAGGATCTATTAGTAGTTTGAGAAGTATTATCTCAAATCGAGGAGTTGCTAAAACGAATCGTTTTGAAGTTGACTTGTCCGCTATAAGTAGTGTTATTGAAGTAAGCGGTACAGAAATTAGAGACTTAGAGGTATTAGTTACTACCGCATCGCTTCCTACTCGAACACTTACCACTTTTGACTACGGTCTTTATAGACAAGATACACCATTTGTATCGGGATATGTAAATAGCGGATTCTCTATTAACTTCACACTAACGCAAGACTATTTTGCAAGAACCATATTTGACAAATGGTTAAACAAAATAATGACAAAAAAGAATTATTTGGTGGCGTATCCAAATCAATATAAGTGTGACATTGGAGTAAGACAGCTTGCCAATAATGAAGAAGAAACTATAATTTACGAAGCCAAGCTAAAAAACTGTTTCCCAAAGGGAGTCTCTGAATTAAGTTTTGATGCTACTCAAACCGGTTTAGCAACACTTTCTGTTGACTTCTTGTATGATGATCTGGAGCTTCCAGAAGATAGCTGATATATAATACTATGAATCTACCAAAGATAGAAACACCAAAATATCAGTTAACCATTCCTTCAACAAAAAAGGAAGTTAGCTATCGCCCTTTCCTTGTTAAAGAAGAAAAGATTTTATTAATTGCTCAAGAAGCTGGAGAAGAAGCTGACTTGCTAATGGCAATGAAGGATGTTGTGACTTCGTGCACATCCGGCGAAGTTAATGTATCAGAATTGGCTTCTTTTGATTTGGAATATATCTTTCTTAAGTTAAGAGCCAAAAGCGTTGGTGAAGAAGCTGAGCTTGGTATCAAATGCGATGAGTGCGAAGAAGTTAATAAGGTTACAGTCAATCTTGATACCATTGAAGTGACAGAAGGAACACCTTTGCCAAAGAAAATTCAGTTAACAGATACTATCGGTATCGTACCTCAATATATTAAAGTTCATGATCTAATTAAGATCTCTGGGAAGAAGGACAAAGGTGATATTCTTACATCTTCTATCGCGTCGTCAATTGAAAACATTTACGACGAAAATAACGTATATCCTATTTCAGAGGCTTCTGATTCGGACATAAAAGAGTTTATTGAAAGTCTTAATAAAGAACAAATCGAAAAGATAGAAAAGGTAGTCACCGCAGCTCCAAAACTCCAAGAAACACTTTCTTTTAACTGTACAAAATGCGGAATAGAAAACGAACAAATTCTAACAGGTATTGAAAGTTTTTTCGTGTAAGCCTCTGCCATGAATCATTGATGAACCTATTCAAAACAAATTTTGCTTTGATGCAGCATCATAAGTATAGCTTAACCGAATTGGAAAATATGATACCATGGGAGAGGGAAATTTACGTAGCGCTTCTTATTGATTGGATAAAAGAAGAAGAAGAAAGACAAAAAGAATCATAAACATTGCTAACCACCACAATGAAAGAAGTAATTCAGAAACTAAACGAGCTGGCCGTTATTGAAAGAGAAGGTCAAAATGAGTCAAATACCAATTTTGCCGACTTGATGGTTGGATTTAAGATTGGATTAGACTCTATTCAAAAAGCCATTATTTCTACTTCAGCCGCTTCTGATGCTCAACGACTAAGTTTAGCTATGAGAGCTGAAAAGTTGGCTAAAGCTGAAGCGAGGCGGCGAGCACTTGCTGAAAAAGAAGCAAGACAAGAAGCTGATGATATGCGAAAGGCTCAACTCGCTGGTGGTGGAGAAGCTACAGGGATTGACTTAAGTTCATTCCTAGAAGAAGACGGAAAAGGATTTGTAGGTACAATCATTGCCTCGATCACAGGTTTAGTTGCCTCAATTGCAGCTGCTATGGGAGTAGCCGGATTGACTTTTAAGCAAGCCTTAAAACAAGTTCTTGGTAAACGACTAGATAAGCTTAAAGCTGCTATTCTAAAACCATTTACCACTATCAAAAATTTCTTTGGTAAAATCGGTAAATTCTTCAAGAATTTTGGAAGTAAACTCGGTAAATTATTTAAATCAGGTGGCTTGATATCAAAGGCTGGTGGTATATTTAAAAAAGTGTTTGGAGTAATTGGAAAACTTGGAGGTGTTCTTGGTAGATTATTTGCTCCTCTTGGTGTTATCTTGGGAGCCTTCGCAGGAATTTTTGATGCGGTAAAGGCCTTTCAAAACGAAGAAGGAGACTTGCTCGACAAGATAGTTGCAGGCATCAAGGGATTCTTTCAAGGATTTGTCGGATTTGCGATTGGCGGTCTTTTGGATCTGGGTAAAGACTTGCTTGCTTGGCTACTTGGTGTATTCGGTGTTCCTGAAGAGAAGCTAGAAGGTATGAAAAACTTTAGTGTTACTGACTTTCTTAAAGATCTTATAGGAAATATATTTGATGGCATTGACGCATTTTTCACAAGCCTGTTTGATGGAATGTTTGAAGGATTTAATAATACCGAAGGAAATATATTTCAAAAAATCCTAGGTGGAATAATGGGACTTATTACCGGCTGGGCTGATGGTCTTCTAGAAGGATATTCCAAAGTCATTGATGGTATTGCAAGCTTCTTTGGTAATGATGAGTTTAGCTTTAAGGACTGGATCACAGGATTAGCTACTGATATATGGAATGGGATTACTGGCTTTTTCAGGAACATCTTTGAAAAAGGTAAAGAAGCGGCCGGGGAATTTATTATGGCAAATATAGCTCTTGGCCAATGGATCGCAGGATACGCTAAGGATATATGGGGATCGATAACTGGCTTTTTCGCATCAATAATTGATACGGCCAAAGAAGGCATAGCCTCTATTGGAGAAGGAATGATAAATATTGGGGATACGATAAAAAGCTTTATCAGGGATATGTTACCTGACCCAGATGGAAAAGGATTCTTTGGTTTAGCAGGTAAGCTACTGCGTAAGACTGGAATTTATGACTTTGTTGACGCGGACACTCCAACAGAAGCTGATACACCAACTTTTGTTGATACAACAGCTATAATTCCACCCAAATCCTCAGTTGGAGAAGCTTTAACGCAAGTAGGTAGTATGACTGGAGGCGGTTCAGTAACTGTTGTGAATAACAACGGAGGTAATGTTACCAATACAACCACGTCAAATCAAACAAATAATACCTCCACGGCTTCACCTCCTGTATTGAGCGGTTCGGCTTTGGCCATGTAAACAAAAAAACCCCGTGGCTGAATTAACAACCACGGGGTTTCTCTTATCTCGAGGCGACCTACTGTTGAGCAAGCTGAGCGAAATACGACAAGGTATCGTCGTCATCGCTGCCTCCGCTTTCTTCAACCGGAGCAGGTTCCGGAGCTGCGGCCTCGGAGCCCAGTCCAGGGATTTCATCCTCAACCTTATCAAGTCCTGGGGCTGAAGGTTCGTTAACGGTCGTGTGATTACTCACTGATGCATCACCGTTAACCTCTTCCTCGCCAAGAACTTCGATAAGCTTACGCTTAAGATCTTCATACGACTTGTATGTCGAAGGATCTGTAAACGGAGAGAGTTCGTAAAGGCTCTCGTATGTATCACGAAGACGACCTTCATCACCTTCGTAAAGTGGAGAAACCGAATCGAACTCAGACTTATCATAGTTACGATAACCTTCGAAGTTACGAATCTTCAACTTGAAGTTTGCACCCTCCCAAAAGTCAAACGGATTAACCGCTTGCTCATCTTGGAACTGAGGCTGCATAACATCCATAATCTTGTCAAAGATTTTCTTACCATACTTGTAAAGGAAAGTCTTTCCTTCATTTTCAGGATTGCCTGGATCAGATACCACAAGGATATTTGAAACATGGTGAAGACGACGCTTGCGAGAGCGTGCCAAATCTTTATCAGATTCAACCCCACTGTTCCACAAACGGCTGTTAAGCTCGGAAACAGGATCGTCTTTACCAATACTTGTCAAGGAGTTCTCAATGTACCAGCGACCAGTTGGTCCCTGAAACCCGTGATCCCAATAACGGACCCACGGAAGATCATCTCCTTCTTTACCGGGAAGGAAGCGAATTACCGCGTATCCATTTCCACTTTTATCTACTGTAGGCTTCCAAAATCGGTCATCGCCGTAATTAGATTTACTGGCGTTTCCCCCGATTTTCTCGGCCGCTTGAACAAGCTTACCAATGGCAGCTTGACGATTTGCTTTTAGGTTATCGAATGACATATGTTGTATTGCGTTGTATTACGTTGTATTGCGTTGTATTGTAGCGCGAGTATATTATACCATATAATCGCTATTTTGTAAATACAGAAAGTACATTTTCTGTATATTTTTTCAGGTCTGCGGCATGAACCAAAAACGGAGCATACTTAGAGACCAGAAAGGAGGTACCCTTTGAAACGTCCAAAGGATCTTTTAATTCTTTATTAAGACGAGAGGTAAAGTTTAGCATGTTTTCAAATATGGCCAGTGTCTCGATGGACAATTTACCCTCAACATATAGTCTATATATCAAAGGAGACTCGGTAAGATCAGCAGGAATAAAGCATTGATCAAAGGCCAGCGATTCTTTTTCAGCTTCTTCTCCAAGTGTTCCCACGTCAGCTTTGAAGTTGTAATCAAGTGCTTGGATCTTTCCAGTCCACGTATTATACGCTCCTTCATTACACTCGCCAATCCATTTATTGCCAGCAAGAATGTTTGAGAGGGAGTAAAGAATTACGTCGTTTCTTTTTGGATAAGCCTTGGCCAGCTTCTCAAACTGATACCTATTCTTATGACCCATGAATGTTTCACGCTTGCACCTCGGACCTTTAAAGTTAAACTTAAAGGCATCGTAATCTCTTTCAGAATTGAAGTGAAGTGACATTGCGGTGAATGTACTCCATGCATCCATAGGAGTGCAGCTTTCGGTGCTAAGTGTAATCATAACAGGGTTGCCGTATTACTTTTCTTACCTTTAAGTACGTTGTTCTTTACGGCTTCAAGTTTGAGCTTTTCTTTTAAGGGACCATTAATAAAGGAAGTAATGTCCTCAGGATCAAACTGCCTTTCTTCACAAATGTGTATAATAGCTTCGACGTAACCCATCTCATCCCTACGGACAAGTGTTTCTACCTCACTGATAAACTCTTCTTTAGTTAGTGGAAGGTTTAGTGCTTCTTCAATTTCTTTCTTTTTCATGCTTTGTCAAATGCTTTTAACAATACCGTGTTGTTATTAATTCTGCCGTTAGCTTTTCGTGGCTTTGTCTTTAGCGTCTTTAAGAGATTGTCGATTTTCCTCACGGTTCCCGAAAGAATCAGCGGGAGTACATCCTCTGGTTTTCTCAAGGTCATCGTGATGCTTTTATCAGGATCAAACTCTTTGATACTTGTTCCCTTCACACTAAATCCACTAGGTGTACTTGAGTAATAGATGCTTAGTTGACGGTACTTGGTATTGAATACGTATACCCTTTGGCTAAAAGGAATGGAGATTGGATCAATACTTTGCAACGAATATGTATCATCCTCTTGGCAATACTTAAGACGAGCAACTTGCTTGTCTGCAGCCTTTGGTCGTTTCACGCGAGGCCGACGTGTACTCTTAACCTTAGAGTGAGTAGCAGCTCCGTCGATCATCTTTTCAAAGTTAGCAACAATTCGATTTAGTTGAGGCTTTCGCAAATAAGAATAACCTTCAACTGCATCTGGACAAGTACGATCCACCGCAGCCTTAAACTCAGCGTGATGAGTGGTTAACCAATCAACAACAAACTTAGCGCCTTTAGCGGGAATACCTGCGCTGCGTAACAACATGCTTACATCCATATAAGGCATTTTTGTTGGCGTATCACCTGATTCAACTTCTGCAACTTTATCAAGAAGTTCCTCGAGATGGACAATTACTTCGTTATTAACTTTGGCTTCCAATCTTTGAAGAGGAGTCTTAACAGCAGGTTTGGGTTTTGAGTCATCCTCTTCGCCTTGAGACTTTTTCTCTGCAGCTAAAAAGTGATAATCTTTAATCGCATCTTTTAGATGATCGTGAATAAACTTGGAAGCTGACGTGGATATTGAAGCGGAGGGATGACAGTCCGGCATTCCGCGTTGGAGCATTCGCACAAGTTTACCAACCGTACTTACAACGGCAGTTGGCGGTAAACCTTTAATTGCTGAAACGTCTGATTTGTCATACCCATTGGATTGCATCCAATCAATTACCCATGGTCGCATATCAGCAGAGTCAAGGTAGTAATTATAAAAGAGTAAAGCTTTACTTTTTCGATCGTTGTAATCTTCAATGCTGATACTTTCCGCATCAGTCCAAGAAGGTTCTTTTCCGGTGAACTTAAAATCAACAGCGGCCACTTCGCCACGTCGGTCTAAGAATTTTTTTCGTTTGGTTGCCATAATGTATATTATATCACAGTTTAATAAGAATGTAAATAAAAAAATTAGTCTATTGATTTCCCTTCCCGCAAACGCGTAAGATAAGGAAACCGCGGAACTCCGTCAGGAGTGAGGTTAAAGAAAGTGCAAGTGCCATAAGAACCGATGCAGTTGTCCCGATTGACCAGCAGGTCCTTTAGAAAGTCGTGAGGTCCTTTGATATTGGAATGGAATGTTTCTCCGTTTTCAGTCTCGAGAATGGCATATCCAGCCATGCCCGCTTTATTACCCTTTCCTTCACAGATGTCAAGAATGAGGTACTCTTCGTCTTGAAAGTCTTTACGCTTTAGTAAACCACTGCTTCGTTTAAATTCATAAGGAATATCTTCACGAATCATTTGTCCTTCGTATCCGCGATCAACATAGTCCTTATAAGCGGAGTCAACAGAAGCTTCCGACTTATGAAAGTTTGTTTCTACGATTCTGATTGCGCTATCCATTAGGTTGAACTCTTTATAAACAGATTGCAGATCTTCTGTTCTTTGCGCAAACTTTTTACTTGAATCGGCAATATCGTACCAATGGAACTCTAGCTTTTCAGCGGATTCTTCGAGATCTTCTTCGGTAGGTTTAGTCTTTTTAGCAAGCGAAGAAATCTTGTTAAAGTCTTCCTTATACTCGTGGTTATAAAGTTCACCGTCAAGTACAAGGTCGGGAAAGGCCTTAAACACGGGCTCAAGAGAGTTTAAGATGTGGGGAATGGTTACCCATGGCTTTCCATTCCGACTCTTGGCACCATCCTTGGTGATAACAGCCCGCATTCCGTCAAGCTTTGGTTGAGAGAAAACGGGATACTCGATCTTGTCCTTACGATCTTCCCACTTCTTTGCAAGAGTAGGAGAGATAAATTTAACCGAAGTATCAACCGCTGTCTTATCCGTAGTATAGCCCGCATCAAGTTTTTTCTGGAACTTGGCCATGGCTTCAAACTCAGCCTGCTGTGCGACATTACGTTCATTGGCTCGGCCAACGTTTGTGGCTTTAACGCCATACCACTTAGAGGTTGTTATCTTCCCGCCAACTTGCCCCGAGTGGGTTCGGTATGCGGTATCACCGTATTCAATTGTCCATTCTCTAAGTGCACCGGTGGATGCCCTAGAAAAGAGGGTTAGTAGTTTTGCCATAATATAAATTAGTCGCGGCACCGACGCTTGCTTTGTTCTTTCTTTTTGTCCTTGAACTTTTTGGTAGGTGGTGCCATTGGGTGGCGGACAAGATTGCGAAGACCAAGAGTTGATTTGTCCAGCTTCTTCTTTTTCTTTTTCCGCCTCATAAGATTGTTATTCTTTAACGTGTTTAGATTCTTTTCACTACCTTCACATATTCATCGTGCCAAAACTTGCTTGAATCTCTCAAGCTGCAATTAGATTCTCTCACATATTCAAGGGTAGCTACTATAATCTCTTTTCTACGTGAGTCAACTATAGGTTGAGTCAGTTCAAAATCGTCAAGTATTTCAATAATTGAATCTATATAAGGGCACGTGTTGGGTGGTATGCCCGGGGCCCTTTCCTTAGCAGATTGTAGTCGTGTCTTACTCATCAAAATATACTAAAGTTCCATTGCGAGCTTCGCGAATTAATTCAGCGATTGTGTCGCGGGTGTTTTGGAGCGCGTCCAACCCAATGGATTCTAAATATCTTAGCCAGTGTTTATCGGAAACTTCCTGAGCGTGATGTAGTACAGCAACCTGAGACCAAGTTTTTGCCTCGAGGATTTGCTCATAATATAGGTGCTCTTTTGCGAAGATTTTCGGGGCGAGCTCTTTAATTTTCATAATATAATTTGCAGTAG
>Ga0181394_1001269_pt1 | contig 11099 bp, 15 predicted proteins | sample 17SPOviralmetaG_FD_130123 | JGI IMG/M metagenome (GOLD analysis project Ga0181394, IMG submission 130123) | Marine viral communities from the oligotrophic San Pedro Time Series (SPOT) site, San Pedro Channel, CA, USA - 17 SPOT_SRF_2010-11-23 | ecosystem: Environmental > Aquatic > Marine > Strait...
GGTTAGGTGTGGTAGCACAGGGTGCGAGGAGGATAAGTGGGAGGCAAACTTTGCGGGAGGCAGTTGTCGCAATAGTAGCACCTTCATAGGATTTACCTTCTAAAGATGTGCCGAACATAGCGTGGGCGATGTTTCTGTTGTAGTTGCTTGATACTGTGCTGTCAAATAAACAATTTACTAAATTATTATAGGCTGATATGTTGGAGAGAGTGCTACCCGCTGTGGTCATTTGGGCTCTTTCAATTAAAGAATACGCACCCGCACCCCCGTCAAATTTTACAGATGCTCCATCGCCATTTGTTACGAGGAATTCAACATACATAGTATTCATATCATAGTAAGAGTTGGCGACATTTCCAGGCAAATCAAAGACTATTTCATCACCGCAGTTAAAAGTTATGCCGTTAGATGAGGTGAGTTTAGAGCGGAATGAGCGAGAACTCGCAGCCTTTCTTTGCTGGTCTAAATAGTTGAGTGGTTGAGGTAGAGCCATTATATTCGTTATAAAGATACTAAACAAAAAAATATCCTAAATAAATTCTTAATTTTGGTATTGTATTTTTAATGAGGTATCTTTGGGATTTCCATAACTAAACTTTAAAACTAATTTAAAATTGTCGGGTTGGAAACTTGTGTCGTCGGGTTCGTGGAATGTAATGTCTATTTTACTGGGTCTTGCGGAGGTGCTTAACATTAATGGTTGTCCTATTTGGTATGAATTTCCAGTATTGTTATTTAATAAACCTAATACACTCTTACCTTTATTATAATACATATTGTTAGCAGTTAAATTAGTTGTTATATAAGCAGCCTTTTTACTTGAATGTTTTGTTAAATGAATTTGGACTACTTCTACAATACATACGGGAGAGCGTTGCTCGTTATAATATGTTGGAGGAATAAGAAATTCATAAGTATTACCGCTTAATTGGTTTTTGGTGGTAGAACTTAACATAACATAATCAAATATTTCCATAGTTTATATAATTAAATATAATAAATTATATGAACCTCTTTATTTATTTAAGCGACAAACATACTTGCTCCCGCCATACTTGCTCCAGTTTGTGCTACTTGTTTAGTTAAGTTGGGTATTCTACTTCTTGCTTTTCCAGCATCTCTTGCTCCTAAATCTTTCCCTATTTCAATCCCAGTTTGTCCCGCTCTTGCTCCACTGCCGACAGCGTCCGCAAACATTTTAAGAGGAGGCACACCGCCACTAACAGCTGAAACAGCACCCGCTACATTTGCTAAATTACCTAATTGTCTTGTTGCTTCGTGTGAGAGTTTTTGACCTATTTTATAAGCAAAACTTCTCTTACTACCTAAACGCTGAATATTGCTGAATAATTTTTTAAGTCCAAACATTTAATTTAAATAACTATTTATTTTTTTTTAGGTTCTTCTTTTTTATTTTCCTCCTCTATGTCTAATACAATATTTGGCGTTCTTTGTATTTGATAATGTATGCTTAAAGTAATGCTCCAAAATTGTCCGTTTAATTCTAATTTATTCCCGTCTTCATCTTCAATACTTAAATGTAAATTATTAAATTGTGTTTCATTTATTGTTTGATAAACTGGGTGTTGAGGCATATAAAATATATATTCTAAAGGATTTACATTAACATTTACTTTCGCTAAAGTAGATGCTAATTGTCCTTTGCTGTCTAAATTTGCGGTTGTTATATTTTTAATTCTAATATATATGTTTGGTATTCCCGCTAAATTCATTCCATTAGTTCCTTGTATTGTCGTGTTGCTTTGCGTGTCGTCCTCATTAAAACCTATTTCAAATAAACACGTGCTAACAGAGGTATCTATTGATATTGCTGAACCCGTAGAAACAAACCTTATTTGGTTTTGGTTAGTAATATAAGACGCTGTTATATGACTGGCGACACTATCTAACTCTGTATTTAAAAAACTAATTAAACTATTTACATTATAGTTTCCGTGTGTAATATTTATAGTCGTTATTCCAGTAAATTTTAATTTATCATTTGTGCTATTAATAGTGTAAAATGAATATGGTATTTCAAAATCCGTAACAGACATTAATATCCTTGTGCCTCTTGGAGGAGCTATTGGAGTATCTAAAAAAATACACACTCTGCTTTACTATATACTTGGTCTGCGTGTTTGCTTGTTAAAAATATTTGCTGACTTGAAATATGGGTATCATTATGTGTAGTCATTTACTAATTATATTTATTTTTTTTTATATATTTCGTCTGTTTTATCAATTACTATTACATTAAATCGGTCTTCATAATTTTTTATTCCCTTTGCTAAACTATCTGCTCCCCACAAAATATGCCAACTTAACGCTCCCGCTGAATGTCTTGAATTAATGTTATCGCTCTTGTGTCTGTTTTTATAACCTTGAACTACTCGCTTCCTTTCTTTTTCATCGTCTATATAAAATTTACTTTTTTTATCATTAATTAATGTCCTATCTCTCATTCCTAAACTACCGAAATGATGGGCGTGGTCGTAGTAAGGCATATTCATAACAAACTTTTTATTTGCTCTTCCCGACTTGTAAAGATAAAACTTATCCATTTATTTCTTATTATATTATGGGGGAATAAAATTCCCCCTAACCCCCAATTTAAATTAAAGGAGGGATTTAAAGGGAACTACGTTCCCTTATTTTTTTTGAGCGGTATTGTAAAATACTAAAGAATATCTTGTTCCTTTAAATGGTTCTGTTTCGTGTGGAAATTTTGAGCCATTAAATATAACCCATCTGTTTTTAGTTTTAACCGACTGGGGGTTTTTTTCATTTTCATCAAACACTAATAAATTACCGCCAGTAAAATCACCTAAAGTTATCATCGCCGATATTCCTACATTAAACCCGTCTTTATGTCTTGCTGTCCTCGCATTCTTATTAAACTGAATACTATTATATTTAAAGTTTGGTTTTTCTTTTTTAATTAATGCCTTTGCTAACTCATATACTTTAGCATACTTTTCCTCGCTGGTTCTTCTACTATCTCTAATAACTCGTTTATCATAATTTAAACCCGACCCTCTGTTCCTAACCTTACCTAAAACAAAACCCATAGTTGATTTACCGCCTCTCTTAATGTTATTTCTACTTGTTGCTAAAGGAAATTTTATACTTTCTAATTCATCAAATAGTGCTGTTCTACTCATTTATTTTTAGTTTATTTTTTATTTTTTTTAGATTGATATATTTATATATGTCTGTTTATAGATTATTTAATGAAGACGGATTAGTGTATTATGGAGCAACTACTAATGAATTAAGATTAAGATTAAGCAAACATAGAAGCGACTATAATATTAATAAAAATATGGCGGTAGGCTGTTCCAGTAAAAGATTATTTGCTGATGATAAAAAAGTAGAAATTGAGGAGGTAGAGAGGGTAGATGATTTAGCACAATTAAATTATAGAGAACGCCATTATATAGAAAATAACGAATGTGTTAATATAACTATTCCAACAAGAACATCTAAAGAATGGCGGAACGCTGACTTAGACAGGATTAAACTTATGCAAAATGAATATTCAAAACAATATTATTTGGATAATAAAGAGAGAATATTAAAACGATTAATAGATAAATATAAAAATAAAAAGGGATAGTAATATGCCGATATTTATAGCGATACCTACTTATGATAGAGTTGATACTTTTAGAAAAAAAACCTATACTAAAATAATACAAAAATATAAATTGGAAAAATATATAACATTATTTATACAGAGCGATAAAGACGCTAAAGAATATAAAGAACTCGCCCCTGAATTAAAACAGGTAAGAAGTCCAAAAGGTTATTTAAATACAATAAATTTTATTAGCTCACATTACCCATTAAATGCTAAAGTGGTAAAGATGGACGACGACATAACTGCTATATTACATTTGGTAAATGGTAAATTAGTGAAAGTAAATAACGCTTATGAATTATTTAATAAAACATTTGGAATAATGAATAATGTAGGAGCAAATTTAGCAGGTTATTATCCCATACCTAATGCTGGTTTTATGGAAAATAGAAAACCTATTACGACTGACTTAAGATTTATTGTAGGTGGTATGTATTGTTTTGTAAATAAAAAAAGAAAATATCCAAATTTAGGAGGTAAAAGTGATTTTGCCTTTACTATTGAGAATTACAGACGAGATGGTAAAGTAGTTAGATTAAATAATTATTCTTTTAGATATGATATAGGGTATAATACGGAAGATAAAGGTGATACACAAAAGTTTATAAATAAATATGATGAATATATTAGTAAGGTTGTGAAACATAAAGACGGAAGCACGAGTTTTGTTTTAAAGAAGAACCCACTAAATGAGTAGGGACGCTGGGGTCGCTATCTCGCCCTCTTTTTGGAAACTCCTAAAAATAATAAACAACAAAAATATTTTAAAGACTTTGTAAAAAGTGGGCGAGATAGCGACCCTAGCGACCCCCCATATTTACCCTATTTTTTAATATATGTATTATTAATATAGTCCTCAAATAACTCACACGAGTTTTTATTACCCGTAAAGTCGGGTCTATCTACGAGCAAATTGTTAATGTGTCCATCTACAAAACCTTTACATATTAGGTTATCATTTTTTACCGCAATATTGCCGTTATTAGTCCTTGTTAGACCTCCCATACTTATATTAGTGCCGTCAAATGGTATAGTAGATGGTAGTTGTGCTTTAACTCCATCAGGGCATACTTTATTATGTAGGCGTGTGAGTGTATCCAACCTATTAGGCACTCCAATAATACGCTTACCGCATTTACAAATAATAGTCCGTTTTTGAGCCCCGCTTGTGCCTTTAGTCATATTTATTTATTTATTTAATTAACACAACAATAACTTTTACATTTATTAATTTAATTAAACAGCTTCAATTTTTTGTTTAATATATTAACATAAAATATTATAATATATTAATGGATATTCCAACAACAAGAAGGAATAAATATCAAGTAGAAATAGACAAACAATACCCGCAACTTAAAAACGCAAGTTTAAAAGAACTTTCCAAACACTTTAAAATAAGGTTGCCCGATAATAAACTAAAAGCACAGAAAATAATATATAATATTATAACAAATGGCGAGTAATACAGCAACAAGGAAGTCTATGAATGGATTATTAAACACACCTACCGATAGCGAGAATATAAATATAACTCAAAATTTAGATATGAATAGTTTTAAAATAGTTGATTTAGGAGCAGGAACAGATGCGACCGATGCTGTTAATTTAGGACAGATAGCAGGGATAGCAACTAACACGGCAAAGATAGCTGTTATTGACAATAGTATAACTCTTTTAGACGCAAGTGTAAGTGCTTTTAATTTAACAAGTGTTGAAGCAAGTTTAAACTTTTTAGACTTAAGCGGAATTCAGTTTAGTTTAGCAATAGACGACATAGAAACCTCTTGTAATATTTATGAGGCAAGTATAAATGCTATTAGTTTTACAAATATAGAAAATAGTTTAAACTTTTTAGAATTAAGTGGTGCTGTTTTTGCTGTAGATATTGCTACTATTGATAATTCGTGTAATATTTACGAAGCATCAATTAACGCATTAGAAACAGGAGGAGGAACTGAATTATGGACTGGAACGAGTGATATATGTTATAATGCTGGTAATGTTGGAATAGGGTCAGCAAACCCTTTATATAAATTATCAGTTAAGGGTGCTGGAGGTAATGTTTTAAAATTGGAAGCAGATAATCACGCATATATGGGTTTTTTTCCAAAAGGTGATATATGCGGTAATGATAGATATAGTTGGTTTGGTTATGGGAGTAATTCAGACGCAAGTTCAGGAATATTAAGTATAAATTTAGAACGAGGATTTACTCCGATGTTAGAGATTAGCGGAAATGTTAGAATTAAAAGAGATGCTTTTTTTGGATTAAACCCATTAGATAGATTTTCAGCAAACGGTGAGTTTATGCCTTATAATGGTTTAGTGTGGCGTAATCATACATCATTTATTTACGGACAGACCTTACAAATATCAGGTTATGGTGGTGTAAGATTTTTTACTCTGGGAACTGAGCGATTTCACTTAAACTATAATAATACTTGGAACTTACAATCACCGAGTGCCAGCGTTGGATATGTTACTATGGGAGAGGTGCGGAATTTAACCTATGATGCTCTTATTAATGGTTATTACACAGGGATAAGGTTTTTACAAATAAGTAGTAATAGTAATACAAGTGCTAATCAGCATTTTGCTTTAGGGTTGGAAGCAATTAATAACGCCAATCTAAAAGGACAACTAACATTAAACCCTTACGGCGGTTCAGTTGCGATTGGGTATGATTTTTATTTAACGCCAAACCGAAAACTTTTTATAAATGGTGATGTATATGCTAATGGTTCTTATCAACGCAGTAGCGATGACCGTATTAAGTATAATGAAACCCCTATAGGGTCAGCAATTACAATAATTAATAAATTAAAAACTTATAAATATGAAAAAATAACATCTTCAAAAAAACATAATGGAATATGGATACCCAGCGACGCAAGTTGGAATGAAGTAAAAAACGATGTTGATTTATCAGGCAATAGATTATATGAATATAACGAAGAAATAGGTTTTATAGCACAGGATATAAGGAATGAAATAAATGACTTATCTTTTTGTGTTAGTGGTGAAGAAGTAGATGCTTCAGGTAATCAAACTATATTGGGGGTAAATTATAATGATATATTTTGTTTAGCAATACAAGCAATACAAGAGTTAGACGCAAAGCGGAAAGAGGACAATAAGAAATTTATTGATTTAAATAAACGATTATTAATTTTAGAAGAGAAACTTAAAAATATAGAGAGTAGCGAAAAAGAATATATACTTTAATATAAATGGCGATTAAGACAAACAAAACAAAACAAGAATTAGAGCAAAGTATTAGAGTTCGTAGAGATGCTTTACAAACTTTACATCAAAAACTAAAGCAAGACAGCGACGCATTCCAGCTATGGATTATGGGTATTTCCACGCTGTCGGGAAGTATTGAAGTTGGGAAAATGTCGTTAGAGTTGGAAAGTCCTATGTTAGACTTAACAAGTATATTTTTTGCTTCAGTATGTACCTTATTAGCGTCTGTTATGCGTTTTCAAGACTATAATAATCGTCTAGAGGCGTTAGTTAAAAGTTCGGCAGAATTAACAGGAGTGCTTAAGGGTATTCGTGATAGTCCTAATGTAAGTGTTGAAATGGTTGAAAATTATAATAATAGTTTAGCAATAGTAGAAACCGTATTGTATCCCGAACAAAGGAAAAAGTATTTTAAATTAGCAGAGGCAGGTGTAGTATCAATAACAAAAGATGAACTTATATTTAATAAAAACATAGACAAGGTTGAAACTAAACACGCAATAAAAAAGACCGATATAGAGTTGGGTAATAGTAATGAGATTGTTAAATATGACGAGGAATAAGGAGGGTTAAGCTGTATGTGCTAATACGGGAGCAGGAGGAAACTTATTCTCATTTCTTTTTTTATTCATTATATTATTTGTTATTATTCCAGTAAGAAAACCGACGAATAAAGCGGTAAAAACTGACATTGTAAAACAACAAGTATCCATTTATTTAATTACACATTATATTATCATAAAATTAATTATTTAACAACATATTATATATGGTGTTAAATTAAAATATAATTTATTATAATTCTATGGATAAGTAATCTAGACAAACACAGACAAAGGGAAAATATATACTCATATTAATAGATATAATGTCTAAATGGAGGGGTTCTCTAGGGACGCTATCTTGCCCTTTTTTTCATAACTTTTTAAATATAGAATTAAATAATTATTTTCAGAAGTTTCAAAAAAGTGGGCGAGATAGAGAACTTTTAGTCCCTTTAAAACTATGGTTTTTAATGGTTTTTAAGGAACAATTAAGATATAATTAAGATATAATTAAGACACAATTAAGATACAATTATTTCTTCTTCTCTACTAAACTAGGTGTCATTTTCTCCAACTCTTCATCTCCAGTATCATAATCTTTTTCAATAAGCCATACTCCATATTCTTTATCCCATATAGCAACACTCCACCCACGAGGTTTTACTTTTGGTGCTTGTCCCTTTGGTTTTTTATATTGTTTATTTTCCTCATCATATACTGGTTCTCCAGTTAGTGGTTTTCTCCATAAATATTTTTCGTTATCAACTTTTATTCTTTTTAGTAATATTTTTTTAAGTCCTTCTTCCCACATAGTTAGTTCGGGTTTAGGTTCGGGTTTAGGTTCGGGTTTAGTTTCAATTTCTTTTTTAGGTTCGGGTTTAGGCTCACTCTCTTTTACTTCCGTAGTTGGTAATTCAAATTTAAGATTATAATTTTTAATTAATGTATCTACACTTGTGCCTCTATTATTTGATAAAGTTTGTAAATTCTTTAAATTACCCGTTTCATCAACATAATTAACTATAATCTTCATATAGTCCGCCTCACTTAAACCCTCATAAGTCTTTGCTGTAATATATTTATGAATATATCCATCAGCAAGACGACTACCGTTTGTTTTATGAAGTAAAGGAGTGGGGAGTTCTCCCTCTTGTTCCTTGAGGAATTCCAATACTGCTCGTCTAAATTTGGTGGATTGTATTGAGTTAGTCTTTGTTCCATATAAATTATGTGTTTTATATTTACTTCTTAAATATGTTATATCATTCTTGCGTATAATAAGGAAATTATCCTTTTTGAATTCTTTTTTTCCACTTGGACTATCTAAAGCATCTTTCATCTTATCAATGAACAAAAGGTCTAAATCTTGATTACGAACATTTAAATAAACGAGTAAATAATTAATTATATATTCTTCCCATTTCTCTTGTTTAAATAAGTCCTCTAAATAATAAAGCAGTTGTTGTCTGTTAGGTAAATATTGAATTTTTGCGTTATTAACTTTAATACGCTCTCGGTCTATCTTAACTATGTTGTCCTCTCTTGTTTTTTTAAGTTTATCATAATTTTTATCGTCTAATTGAAATATTAAAATAGCCATATTAATTAAAGCATTTTGCGTCCCTACTTTATCACTTAATTCTTTAATAACATTTAAAATTTGTTTTTCGCTTGAGTTTCTAATAGGTTTCTCTAAACCTCTTGTTAATGTTCTGTAATGTCCTAAATAACCTTTTTTAGTAAATTTACTTAAGTTTGGTTTCTTTTCCATCAACCTCTCAAAGTCATCTAAATTAACCTCCGTCATTTTATACTATATAATATAAATAATTATTTTTATATTATAATAATTTAAATATTTATCTTGGACGACGAGGAGGTCTTTGTGAATACTTCTCCATCTCCTTTTCATAAACCTCCTCCTTACTAGCACAAAACATTTTAAAACCCTCTGTTAAAGCCATATCATATACCTTACTAATATATACATAATCAAGTGAAGGAATTATCCCGTATGTATAATATCTTTTATATCCCTCTCCATTATCCTCAAATACATCATTCTCTTCTGTGTGTGCTGGATTAACCCAACTCTCACTTGATGCTGTATTCCCATAATTAAATATAATCTTAAGCAGAACACCGCCTACCTCTGTCCCATCATCTTTATATTTTTGGCATAAATAAACATCTATAGTTTGTCGCTCTCCACTCGCATTCTCCACCCAGTTATCCTCCATCTTTGGTTTATAAATATATTGCTGTATCATAGCAAGGGTCTTTGTAAATGTAATATCAGTCATATTAATAATATATAAATAATTATCTTTAAGTAATAATGATAATATATTTTAATCAATTAATTAATTTAATTTAACAAGATGTAATGTTGTAGTTTAGTAATGAATAAAATAAAAAATTGAAGCTGTCTTAATAATTATTACTAAACAATAATTATATTATTAGGGTTTAAAAATTAATATAATATATAAATATAATGAGTGATTTAGCATACTTTACCGCAAGTGCTTTAGTTGTAAAAGACGGCAAAAAACAAATACAAGGACTGCCTAAAGCGTGGCAGTTGTTTAATAAGCAAAGGTGTAAGGAGCATCAAGACCCTACGCATAAAGTAAAATGTGTAAGGACTGGGGCAATTAATGATATAACCGTATGGGACTTTGATAGCGACGAGGCTTATGCCTCTGCCGTCCAAGAGTATCCGCCATTTGCTAAAGCCCATACTATTAAGTCGCCTAACGGGTATCACGCTTATTGTAAATATAACCCTTATCATAAGACAACAACTAATACTAAAAATAAAATAGATATCCGTAATGATGGTGCTATGATATTTGGGTTAGGCACTAAAAGAGAGGACGGGCAGGAGTATAAATTACATTACAACGGGAGTAAAGATATTGAGATACCCGATGAGGTTTATGATAAGTTTTTTAACCCACAACACGAGCAAGTAGCGGTAGCAATAGACGATATCGCACAAAATGTAATTGTTGATGACGCAACACCTATTATTAACTCTACTCAACACTCGGTATCACATACTGACTTATCAAAAAGGTTTGCGGGTCTTATCGCTCATAAATATATTGATAACTACAGCGACTGGATAAAAATAGTTTGGGCGATGAGGAGTTGCGGTATTGATGAGGCATTTGCTATTGAGTTGTCTAAAAAAAGTAATAAATATGACTACGAGGGTTTTAATAAAATATGGGGTAATAACGGACAAGATAGCGTAGGTATTGGGACATTAAAATTTTATGCGAGGTTGAGTAATGAGTATGAGTTTTTAAATATATTAGCACAAGTGGATAACTACCCTGAGTGTATTAAAGACCCTGACGATATTGGCGTAGCAAAAAAAATTATTGAGATATTAAGCGACGACATAATAGTCCAAGACGACGAGATGTATATTTATGCGGGGGACAAATGGACTTTGGATACAAGCGGTAATCTTACAAAAAAAATAATTAATAGTGTTTTAACTAAATATGTGGATATACATTTAAAAAGCATACGCAACGAGATAGCGGTAGCAGATGATGATATGTGTGCTATGTTAAATAAAAAATATAAAAAGTTTATGGAGGCAAAAAAAAAGTTTAATATGGTTGGTAATTTAAACCTTTATGTTA
>Ga0181394_1001270_pt1 | contig 11097 bp, 12 predicted proteins | sample 17SPOviralmetaG_FD_130123 | JGI IMG/M metagenome (GOLD analysis project Ga0181394, IMG submission 130123) | Marine viral communities from the oligotrophic San Pedro Time Series (SPOT) site, San Pedro Channel, CA, USA - 17 SPOT_SRF_2010-11-23 | ecosystem: Environmental > Aquatic > Marine > Strait...
GAAACTAGATAGTTGCCTTTGTGGTGCGTTAGCTCCATATTCATACCTACCAATATCAGATTGTAGTTTTTGTCTTGCGTAATCTTCTTCTGTAGCACCTACTTTTGCTAGTTGTCCTATATCAGAATAATCTGCTGCTGCTAAAGTTGGAGCACTTGCTATTGCTGCATCCTGCCTAGCTCTTTCGTTTGCAAAGTTTTGATAAGCTAACTCTGCACCTTTACCTGTAAGTGCATTTGCTAAATTATCTCTAGCTTTATCTTCCATATCAAACATTGCACCAGAACCATATCTTCCTGCTTGAGATGCTCTTGTACCTATATCTTTTATAGCTTCATTAAATTGTGATATTACAGGTTTAGATGATTTTGCTAACATATCTGCAAAATATGGATTACCTGCTGATAACCTGTCACCACGAATAGTAGATAGTTGTTGTGCTTGAGCTGCTGGTAGTAATGGACTACCTGCTGTTGCCCTAGCTCTAGCTGCATCTAACGCAGTAGTGGTTGTTGCTCCTGCTGGTACATAAGTATCATCTGGAAAATAATCTGGAGCTCCTTCATCATAAAGTCTAGATGCTTCATCTAAACCTTTAGTAATATAAGGTCGTAGCATAGGATCAATTTCTTGCGTTTGTGTTTGTTGCTGTGGACTACCACCCTTTGCAAGTATTCTACCCATCTTACCATTATCAATAGATTGGTTTCCGTCTAGCTCTGGAAAATAATCGTTCATAGTTTTAGCTCCATTAGTGTGTATTTTTTTTCATAACCATATAGTTTGTTAAATAACCTAACTATACTTTCGTATTTAGTAGAACCTTGAATACAAGTTCCACCATTTGCTTTTACCCAAATCTTAAAATCTTTAAATCCTGCTTTTGTATTTCTACCACCCATATAGGTAATATAGGCTACTCTGTCATTAGGAAAGTTTATCCATTGGACAGTAAATGCACAAAGACATTTCTCTTTGTTCATAAGTAATAGTAGTTGTTGTTGTCCTTGTATAACTTGTAGTTTAAGTTGATCAGCAGTAAACTCACCATTACCTTTATCTAATGCTTTTTGTAATAATGGTTCTGCTAAATCCCAATACTGATATACAAAGTTAGTTGGTACTACATATAACTTCATACTTTTATCCTACTATAATATAATCATATGTTACATCATTATGAGATGTGTTTCTATGTCCTATAATGAAACTACCTTTATCTTTTGTTTTTATATAAGTATGGTCTGTTTCTGCCGCAGCATTTTCTGTTCTAGGAGATAATACAATAACAGAATCAAAACCTGCTCTTTCATCATTAACTGTAGTTTGCGTTGCTGATGTAAGCAAAGTAAATGTTGATGTGTTGTTAGTTTTGCCATTCATAGCATTGTTTACTACTTCTGATACTGCTCTAGGTTCACCACCCTGATAAGGCAATGTTCTATACATTCTAGGCATTATCTATTACCTCTAGGTATGGTGTATACATCTACTGCCATACAATTAGTCCAACTACCTGTAGGTTCTACACTTACCCTATGATACCTACCAGAACTTCTAACACTAGCTCTACCTTCATCTGTAGTAGCTACTGGTGTAGTAAATACGATTGCATCATCTAATTCTTTACGACTAGCTATAGATATATTGGCACTACCATTATCTACTTGTGGTCTTAATAAGTTTACAAAAGAGTTATAACCGACCTCTATATCAGTAGTTACTAATTTAGAGTTATACGCACTTCCTGTAAAGGTAGATAGTTTAGTACCTGTAGCTCCTGCAAATAGAAATTTACCACCTGCCCATAATCTAGCATCTAGTGATGCAGGCATAGTATCTATGTCGGTGTACCCTAATGTACCTAATCCTTCTAAAGTCGTGCCTACAGTCGCTATATTGCCTAGCACAGTAGAGGTTGTATCAACATGACTCCACTTACCTAGTGTCCAGTTATATACTAATATAGTTCTACCACCAGATGTGTTTGCATAATTCCAAACAGCAATGTTGGAAGTAGGGTTTATAGATGCACTCATGTTATCTATAAGTGTTAAATCTATATCAGTAAAGAACCAACGATCAATTTTTTCATTTCCAATAGGTGTTACATTTGTACCATCACAACTATAGAAACCATCATCACTTAAAAAGAAAGTAACATTATTGTATTGACATACAGAGTTGCCATTTAAACAACCTAATCCTCTGGAGATGTTGTCAAACTGAAAGAATAATGGTGAACCTACATAACTCATTCTGCTAATAGACTTTTCTAACAGTATAAGACCAAACTCACCACCTGTTACTGCTTGTATATTACCACCATCTGCAATTACTTGATTGTCTGCTTGTGATGTAGCACCTGCTGTCCAATCAGTTTCATCATTGATGTCTGACCATTGTACTGTTGAGTTACCTAAAGTTCCTGTATTGACATAACCTGTTACTACAAAATCTCTTACCACAGCTACTTGTCTAGCTATTGGAGATGTTGCTATATCTGCCCATGCTGTAGATGTACCAATAGTCCAATATTGAAGAATAGCATTACCATTAGCTGCAATAACTGTTTTGCCAAACTGTACAAACTTCCAAGCTAATGTACTGCTATAACCACCAGATTTAGATTTATCTTCTAATGCTTCTGTAGTGTTGTTAAACTTAAATAGTTTAGTAGCACCACCTGCAAATATAATTACCTCTGTACCCCATTTAGCTACAAATACAGAGTTTATAGATTCTGCTGCTGCACCACTAAAATCTACTGCATTAGGGAATGGTTGGTAGCCTATAGATACAGGGATTACATTAAGTGCATCGTTTAAACCACCTGCATTATCAGGTTGGTCAGGTAGCCATTCATTAAACTGTACTCTTTGTGTAGGCATATTAAGTCTTTATAATAAAGTTAATTCCTCTGTATGGAGGTAAGTTAGTATTAGTTGCAGATGTACCTTCTGTAGAGTTTGCTACTGTAATGCCTGTAGTTGCTGTAGAAATAACCCCAGTTTGATGAGAAGAGCCAGAACCAGAAGGTCTGCCTGCACCACCACCATTAGCAAAAGTAATGCTTGTACTTCCATCGCCTCCTGCTATTGTATGATTATGTCCTGGGTCTGTAACTGTTGCTGTGTGCGTATGGCTAGGTAATGTAGAATCAGCACTACCACCTGTAGCATTTAGAGCATAGGTACTTCCAGAGCCAACAGGAAACTTATCTCTCATGTCTGGTACATTAAATGTAGAGCTACCATCACCTGCACCATAAGTAGTTCCTATAAGAGCAAACAATGTAGCGTAGGTAGAACGAGATACTGCTGCACCATTACATAATAACCAACCTGTAGGAGCAGATGCTGCACCATACATTTGTATAAATCCTGCTAAAACACCATCTACTTTATCTGCCCAAGTAGGCGTAGCACCAGAACCTGCACTTGTCATAACTTGACCAGATGTGCCAGTAGCACCATCTAGTGTGAAAGCACCTGTAACGGCTAGTGTGCCAGAGCTAGTAAGTGTACCTGCGTTAGTTTGGTTATCACCACTAGCACCACTTTGCCAATTATTACATTGTGCCATTACTTCACGAATAGCATTGTTGATCGTAGCAGGTGGGCAACCCTCTGCAATATTTACACCACCAACATCTGTATTAGAAGCTGCTGTAGATGACCATTCACTAATCTTTGTTCTACTCATATTATCCTATCCTTAACCATGTGTTTTCGCCAACAGGCACATCTGTCCAATTGTTACCTTGAATATGTCCGTTAGCAGTTAAAGTAACTGTAGCTGATATAGATGCTACAGCACTATCTGTTTCTACTCCTGAAGCTGTTACTGTTGCGACTCCTGATGCCGTACCTACCCCACTCCAAATTGCTACAGAGGATGCAGATACTGAACCTACGCCAGAAATACTTGCTGTGCCTAATACTGGTGTGCCTAAAGTAATTGCTGTAACTGTAGCTGAACCAGTAATGGTTGCAGAGCCAATAGATATTCCAGCAGGAGTTGCTGATACAGTTGCAACGCCAGATATAGAGCCTACTCCACTTAATACCATAGGTCCTGATATTGCAGTTACAGTTCCTGTGCTTGATATAGTAGCTGTGCTAGTAACTGGTAACCCACTTGTAACTGCTGTTACAGTTGCAGCAGCCGTTATAGTTGCTACGCCTAAATGTTTTAGGTCAGCTAATGAACTAAATGGTGATTCTGAAAATGCACTTAAACCAAACATTCATTGCTCCTAAAATTTATCAAGTGTTTTTTTAATTTTATCTAATATCATAGGCATAAGTTTCATTCCTGAATAACCTACAAAAAATGCTAATGCAGGTGCAAAAGTATCATGTAAGTTAAAGGATGCCATAACTGGTGGTATTAGAAATTTAGCTGATACAAGTGCTATACCTATATTGTAGAATAATTCTTGTCTATGTCTTTTTCTTTCTACTAACCAATTTATATGACCACCTTTTGGTCGCTTACCTTTTACTTTTTTAGTATTATAGTTACATAACCCACCAGCTATACTGGCTAATACTACAATGTAGTCCATGATGCTCCTTGCATGACATCAATCAAACCCTCCACATCTGTACATGCTGCTATAGCTGTTTCTAATCTATCACATTCTGCTTTTACTTCTGATCTAAAATCTACTACTTTACTAGGCATAACTACTTCACTTTCCATTAGTCTTATGACATACCAATCTGTAGGTGCTAGTAATGTATTAGCTGTATGTTTTACTTCTGCAATCTTTCCAAATTTTAGTCCTCTAGTTACTAGCTTTTCTTCAGTATCTTCCATTTCTTCAGTTTCTGGATTCCATACTTGTACATATATTTGATTGCCATCTTTATCTTTTGCATCTTCATCCTCCATAGCTTTAGGGTTATCTATCTCACCATTCCAATAGTATCTGTCATCTGCCCTTACAGGGTCTGCTTCCCATGTAACGCCTATAGCATCTTTTTCTTCTTCTGAGGATAACTGTAACCAGTTTCTAGGATATTGTATTTCATTATGTGTAAAACTCCTGTCCATAATAAGAGTTTTTCCGTCTAGTTTGTAAGCCATTATTTGTCCTTATCGTGCGTTTGAGTTTTTAAAAGGGTTCTCGGCAAATGCCATGTATATGTATGTTTGACCACTAGCATTAGTTTCGTTAGGTAAATTTGCTCTCCATTTAAATCCATTAGATAGAAAGTCAACATCTGTAATTGTTGTTATTTCAGTCCCAGTTGTGTTTGGATAAAGTGAGTCATCCATAACATTAAATGTACTACGAGCAGAATCAACTATCACCCAGTTACATAAAATAGTAGACCTAAACATAATAAACGCAGGTCTAAACCCTGTGTATATAAATGGTCCGTCAGTAGAGCCATTACCTACATAGCTATCAAACTTACTGTAGCCTTCTACTTCTGCAAAACAATAAAATATATCTGTATATCCATTATTTACATAGTTACTAAATACAGATGTTGTTGGTGTTGTGCTTCCCCATTCGCTTGAACTTGAAAAAGCATTAGTTAAATTTAAGTGTCCAACTTGAGATGCACCAACAGAAGCATGATAAACGCCCCAATTAGTAGTATGGCTTGTTGTTTTTTTAAGAATCATTCTAGGAACAATTCCTAAACCATGCCCTATTGTTGTAACTCCAGTTGAAGTACCAGTTACTTTGACAACACTAAACCCTGCTGTTGGATTAGCAGATACTGTAGATGTTAAAGAACCATCTGTGTTAGATACTGCTGTTGAGTCTGAACCTCTCCATTGCCAACCTACATATGTTTGCCCTGTACCATTTACTGTGGTTACATCTGTATCACCACCTACTGTAAATCCATCAGAGTCAAAAGATTCTAAAGTACCAGAAACATCATTTACATATTCTGCTGATGTAGCATTAGGATAGATTGTTCTTGTAACACCACGAACACTATCGTAAAGATTATGATAATAAGCAGTATTTCTAGACTTATACCAAACTAAATCAGGACTAAACGCAGTATTAGAAAAACTTCTAGGGTTAGCATTATCACCTGTCCAAAGCTGTATATCAAAATGCTCACTACCATCTGTAATAGTAGAGTCAGGTAAGTTAAATGTATTTATTTTTTTAAAACCTGTAGGTGGTGTGTAATTAAATGGTTGTTGACCAAAGTTTACTGTCCATGTACCACCTGCTACATAAACAAACGGAAACATTTTAGTACCATCTGTTAAATCATATGATGGGTTTGCACCACTTGCAGGGTCGCCATCTGTTCCCCAATCTGCTGCATACCAAGTATTATTTACACCAAAGTAATATTTAGCTGCATCAAAATCTATAGCTACTTGAAATGTAGAAGATGTACTATTTAAGTTTGAACCTAAAGCTGTGTTAGTAGTTTCTACAATCCTATAAGCATTACTATTGTTTAAATAAAAATAGTATTTATTAGCTTCATCAGAGTAAGCTGATTCTACTTTATTAGTATCTGTTCTAAATCCTAAACCCAATGTTGCATTTACAGCCATTTTACATTCAAAATAATACTTGCCTGTTGTAGGCATATTAGTAGGAAACATTGTTGCATGATTTACAGAGTTAGATGCTTTTAAGTTTCCGTCAGTCATTGTAGTGTTGACTGCCATATTGTTAGGATTTAATGTAGCAAAGTTACTTGTATCTTCATCTGTTAGTGTAGGTACATCTGACATCAGATCATAAGTAGTATCACCTGAAGCATTACTGTTTATGTTATTAGGTGTCCAGTTGTTTTTATTACCACTTGCATCGAAGTTAAATTTAGCATCTCTAGTGTCTGCAATAGCTAGGTAAATCATAGTTTGTGAATTAGCATTTAACCAAGCATCTGCTGTTACAATTTGAAAACCATTATCATTAAAATCTACTTTATAATCTGAACTATTAGAATATTCAGCACTAGAAACATTAGGTGATAACATATTATTTCTAGGATTATTTACATTTCTTGTTGCATCATATATTTGCCAACCATGTGTATCGTTTACATTTTTAATTAGTAACCATGCAGGTCTAAATCCAGTTGTTACAGTAGGTCCAGTTGTACTTCCGTTACCTGTGTAAGAACCTAGTTTTTGATAGCCTGTTACACTATGGAATGAATATACAACATATGTTCCTCCATCAACATTTAAACCAGCTCCTCCAGATGAAATATATTCTGTAGTAGATGTTGGAGCATAACTTCCAACATCTAATTTAGTATTTGTAAGATTTAATAACATAAAATCTACACTACCATCACCAATAGTATATTGTACTCCCCAGTTAGAAGTACTATCTCGTCTTTTCCATATGTAGAGTTCAGGTGCTTGAGATAATCCATGACCAATAGTTTGACCTGAAAGACCATTTCCTGTAAAGGTAGCAATAGAAAAACCATAGTCTTGGTTAGCTTTTACAGTAGATGTAATATCTCCATCAGTATTAGAAGCTGCAGCAGTATCTCCTGCATCCCAACACCATGCAACCATTTTGTCAGCACTACCATTAAAATCTATTAAGTTGCCAACACTAAATCCATCTGTACCAAAAGCTGTTAAACCATTACTATAAGTTGTGCCTGATTCTGCAGAAGTTAAATTTGAAGCAAGTGATTTTGTAGCACCACGAATTGTATCTGTTAATAAATGAAATCTGTCTGTCTCATCTCTGTTTTTTACCCACACTAAATCAGGAGTAAAGCCTACACCTGTAATAGATTGTGTGCCACCATTACCTGTGTATAAAACTGTATTAAATCCTGTAGCTTGTGTAGTAGGTTTCATAGGTAAGTAGAAACCATTTGTACCATATGTGCCTGTGTATCTTTTAGGAATCCAAGTTCCATTATCGTCAGATTCACCAAAGTCTGATGCTGTTAATGCTGTACCATCTACAAAATGCATTTCTGTTAGGTAAAAATCACTATAATTATTTTGTGCTTGGAATTTGTAGTAACCTATTAAATGTTCAACACTATCATTAAAATTAGATTCTTCGTTTAAATCAGGAGAATTTGTAAATTCAAAATCAGTTTGTCTTACTCCATTAGTATAAAATTTTACTCTATCAGTAGCAGTTGATTGTGTTGTATCTAATTGAACTACAATATGATACCAAGCAGATGGGTCACGCAAACTAGCTTTTGTTATAACTTGAAAATGTGATGATACTGCTAAATCCTCATAAAGAAGTCTTACTCTTCCGTTAGGTTCAATTTGAATAGAAGTCCAATCAACACCTGTTGTACCACTAGCTTGAGCTCCTATAATTTGTCTATTGTCAGTAAGATTACCTCTTTTTACCCAACAGCTAAATGTCCATGTTTTACGATTACCTGCACTACTTGGTGTTCTGCTTAAATAAGCATTAGCAGATGCACGAAAGCGTAAGCTATCCGTTATGTCATAACCTGAATCTACAGATATAGCGTTACTGTTATTTAGTATTCCCATTTAATCCTTATCCGTAAGATGCACTTACAGTTATATAAGCGTTTGTACCATTATCAAAATAAGATAGTAAGTATGAACCTGTAACACTAATAGTTGCTAGATCAGTTGCAGTAATTTTAGTATTAGCATGAGCTGTAATAGCATAGTTACTACCATTAGTTAGTAATATATATCCTGATTGACCTGCTGTATGATTGGTAAATGTTAGTGTACCGCCACCAGTAGGTGTGCAAGTAAAGTTATTAGCACCATTTTGGTCAAACGATAAATCATTATCAGCAACTGGTGTACTTCTTTGTGAGCCAGTCCACGATTGGTCTTTGGTTAAATCTAATGTAAAGGTTGTACCACCAAGAGTTATACCTGCTCCTGCTGAATAAGTGGTGTTTGTAGGTACTGCCCAAGTTAATACACCTGAACCATTAGTTTGCAAAAACTCACTTGTACCGCCATCTGTTGTAGGAAATGTTAGTGTGTAACTAGCTCCTGCACTATGTGGCGGACTTTTAAGTTTAATACCATGCGTGTTAGCGTAACAGTTTAGCTGTATGTAACCATCTTGTGAACCACTACCTTTAGCTTCAAGGCTAGGTACAGAAGCTGTAGATACTAAATTCAGTTTGTCTGTAGTGACTGCATCATTAACAATCTTATCAGTAGTAACTGCATTATCTACTATGTTAGCAGTAGCCACAACATCAGCACCACTAATTGTAGTGCCATCTAATAATACAGACTTATCTGCTGCATAGGTACAAAATACATCACTTGTGCCAGTAAGGTTTAACAATGCACCTGTGCTAGAAGATATGTAAACTCTAGTTAAAGTTGTTCCTGATGCAGTATACTGACCTTTTCCTACTTCCCAAGCAGCACCATTTAAAATAGTGTAATAAGTATCGTTTCCATTACCTATAGCAGCAAATGATTGAAACCCTGCACTTGCACCTGCCAATGTAATTGTGCCAGTACCAGTAGTAGAAGTCGTTTCTTTTACTCTATCTTTTACGACAAAAGCCATGATTAATCCTCTATGCTAATGTTACTGTTAAATTGTTTATTGTAATTTTAAAGACATCACCTGTATCAATAGTTTTGGCTGCATCTAAAGCTGTATGGTAAAGCATATTAGAGCTTCCGCCTGTACCATCCCAAATGCCTATCCAACCTACAGTACCCCATGATGCACCTGCTGCTGCCCATGTTACATCTGCTGTATTTTTTACAGAACCAGTAGCACCTGAAGCATCTGCAAATTCAGCTTGAACCCTTGCATATCCTGTACCAGAAACTTCTGTACCAGTACCTGCATCTGTTGGGTCTGCTGTGTGTAAAGAAACATATGGATTATTCATACCTGCGTATGATGTACCATTTAATGTAAGATTTAAAAGTTTAACTTTTAAATAGCTAGACATATCACTCATAATAATTTACCTCGTTGAGTTAGTAATAGAAAGTGGATGAGCTGGAAAGTCAGCTTCATCATCTGATCTTTGTAAAGAATTAACACCTCTGTCATACATAGATGACCAAGTTTGTATTCTTTCGTCATTCATCAAGAATGGCTCTGCTTCACCTAGACTTGCGTAAAGCAGTAAATCAGGTGTTGTTGCCAACCAAAGGTTTGATGAAACTGTGTCGCTCAAATAATCTGGTTTGTAGTAATAGACCATTTTAAGCGTATAGTCTGTATCAGGAATGGGAGCAAATTGAAACTCACTACCAAGCAATGTATAAAAAGTTGGTGGTCCTGACACTAAAGCTCTTGTGTTTCTAAAAAAGTTACTGGTTGATTGAAAAGTAACTGTTTGTATTGGGTTAGTAGATGATATATGTATATCTTTCATAGCTACAAAGTCTGCTGGTAATTCTACTGTAGCATCACCTGCTGTAGTTTTAGTAGTAGCAACTTTTAGCGTTTGTCTAATATACAAATCTCTACTTAATCTATCTTGTGCAAGTCTAATAAACTCTGGTATTTGTGTTGTTAAATCAGTACGAGCCAAGTAACTAGCAATAGTCGCTTGTAACTGTGCAAAATCACCAAAAAATGCCATTATATTCTACCTTGTTTTGTTCTAAAAAATCTATTATCTGGATCGTTTAACCATTCTTTAAACTTCTTTTGGTCTAATACATGAAACCCTCTCATGATGCCCTTTTGGTTTAATCTATCAATTACAGTCATGGGAATAGATGCTATCTTATTATCAAATATCTCATTACCCCAAGATGTACTAGCTTGGTTATATTCTTGTTTGTTTTTTTCTACAATATCAGTTACATCTTGTGCAACCTCTATAACAAAACCATTGTCTGTGTCGTGTTTTTTTGCTTTTCTAAATTGTTTGTTTTTTAATTGATCGTTTAATTTACCCATAATAATCCTTATGATACTGCCCACCGAAGTGGGCATATATCAATTAGTATTAAGATACTAATAAGTCAGCAATAATGCCATGTGCTTTCTCGTTAGATACTTGCAGAGTGTACTCTGTAAGCATTTGATGTTTTTCGCTGTCACCAGTTTTAGCCAATAGGTTAGACTGGAATGGACGAAGTGTTGCAATAGATGCCATAGATGGGTCAAGTACAAGA
>Ga0181394_1001275_pt1 | contig 11076 bp, 31 predicted proteins | sample 17SPOviralmetaG_FD_130123 | JGI IMG/M metagenome (GOLD analysis project Ga0181394, IMG submission 130123) | Marine viral communities from the oligotrophic San Pedro Time Series (SPOT) site, San Pedro Channel, CA, USA - 17 SPOT_SRF_2010-11-23 | ecosystem: Environmental > Aquatic > Marine > Strait...
AGGTTGCTGGCTTCTGGGCGCTCAACGGCCACCAGCCGCCCTTTCTGGTCTATGCCAACAAGAACGATCATATGGTGTTTACACCCGAAAATGCGCCCGAGCTGCGCGATGAAAACCTCGCCGTGGTCGTCGAGGACATCAAGCTCTATCACAAAACCACTGAAAATCTGCTGCGCGCTGCCGAGCACAAGGACGAGCTGTTCTCTCTGGTTTCGCCAGATTTCTCCGAGCTGTGCTGGCAAGAGCCGCCGGCAATCGTCGAGGAGGCAAAGCAAATATGGAAATTGTGAGACTGACCATGTGGGAGTGGATTCGAGAGATCTTCGCCACCCTGCTTTTTTTCACCGCCATGGCATTGGTCTGTGTCGTGATGGTGCTGATTTTCCCAGACCCGCTGTTATGGAGGTAACAATGCAGACAGAAATCGACTGGGGTGACACTGGCCCGATCACCCACAAAAACGGGCCAGACACAGAGCAGATGGCTGCTGATTTTATGGCAAACAAGGTCACGGGACTGAGGCTACAAGCCCTGAGAAGCATCGCCTCAGTCACCGCTGGCCTGTCATCTAGTCAGGTTGTCCGGAGTGTCGGCGCCTATGAGTATAGCGTCAAGCCCCGCATAACCGAGCTGCAGCGCCTCGGGCTGGTTGTCGATACTGGCCTGCGGCAAAAAAACGAGCGCAACAGGCAGGAAGTCGTCTGGGCTGCAACGCCGAAGGGCCATGAGCTGCTCGGGGGGATTGATGCGAAAAATTCCTGAGAAGCTGGTCGCTCTGTTCAAGGATATGGGCATCACCTCAAGCGAGGCTGTCTGGGATTGCCACGGCACACCCGTCGTGAATCATAAATCTTTGGAGCGTGTTGCAGCCCACCTGAAGATCTCTTTTGACGAGCCATCGGTGATCGAAAGTGACGCGCAGACAAAAACTGTCGTCATGCTTGTGACCGGCCGGCTCGGCGAAAAGGTTGAATGGTCGATTGGCGAGGCGGCGCCGTACAACAATAAAAACGGCTACCCCTACGCCATGGCTGAAAAGCGCGCAAAGGACCGCGTGATCCTCAAGCTCATCGAAGTCTCCGGCGATGTCTACTCAAACGAGGAGGCTGAGGATTTCAAAGCTGAGCAAGCCCGTCTGGCGCGTGAGGCGTCTGGCAGGGAGGAAGTCGTAAAGACTGAAGATCCTGAGCCAACGCCCGACGAGCTGGAGGCACAGTGGCTGAGCTGGTGCAAATCTCAAGTGCCGAAAATAGAGGCAAGCACACAAACCAAGCAGCTGACGCTGTGGACGCATGAAAACCGCGATCACATGCGGAACCTCAAAAACTTCTCCGAGGCCAAGTGGCAACGCTTGACCAATATCTACAACGACAAATTCGAAAAACTTAACACCGGCTTGCCGCCGGAAGGAGACAACCAATGAGCTATGGCACACTGCCACACCTTTCACGCAGCGAAGTGAAGCTGCGCCAGCCTGTCGATATGCAAACACCAGCTGGGGTGCCGGTAATCTATCGCGGGTCTGCTTATCTTCAATTCAAAACAGCGTGGGACGATAACAGTCATAGATATGAGCCTATGACTGACGAACAGAAAAAGGTCTGTGATGACATGGCAAAGCAGCTGCTTGACCATGGAATCCAGATATCTGTCTCGTTGCAGGCAAAAATCGGCGAGGAGCCGCGCAGCTGGCCGAAAGTGCTGACGATGACCCTTTTGCCCAACAAGCCGCGAGATAGCGACCAGCAGGCTCCTATGGGCCAGCAACAGGCATCAGCGCCATCCGCACCACCTCAGACATCAAAGGAGATTCTTGATGACGATATCGGATTCTAATCTGCTGCCAGCAAAGAAAGCTGCGGCCATCTGCTTCGGGGATAACCATGAAAACAGCTATCGAAGATTTCTGCGCCTTTTGGCGAGCAAAGAGCTGGCATCTGTCAGGGTCGGCAAAGCGATCTACGTCAAACGCACAGATCTGGAAAACTGGCTCGGAATTTCTGGTCTACCCGTCGGGGAACGATCTTTGCGCGCTGATCGACGGCCAGCTGCACAAGAGACAGCTGACGGCTGATGAGCTCGACAACCTCGCGTTCAGATTCCACGAAGCCGCCCGAGAAACCCGACGAAGGGTTTACGGACGACCCGAGAGCTGAGGAGGCTGACAAGCATGGTGTGTACTACCAGCCCGAGACAATCGTGCCGAGCGTCACACTGGACAACTATTTGGCATCACCAGACTACATGCCATATCACGCAAGACATCAGAAGGGACAAAATGATGCAAAAGAAAAAAGCAAGGAGCTGGACGCCAGCTCAGAAAGCGAACCAATCAAAAAAAATGAGAGCCTACTGGGCCGCAAGAAAAGAGAATGAACAAAAGCCGGAACCATGGTGGCGCCGGCTGCTGCAATCGGTCTTTTCTTGAACTCGAACTGGGGGCTTTACAGCCCCCTTTTTACTGCCATGAACGGTTTGTTGGTCACGATTGCTGGCCTGTTGTCGTTATCTTCTTCGCAGACACCCGCAATCCAGTTTCTCACATCACAAAGCTGATCATCTGACATTGTGGGGCAGCGAACCTCCAGCCATTCTGGGAAACCTTCTACCTCCCAAGTCCCAGAGATGCGCGCATTAGCGTGCATGTGATATTGCCAGTTGCCGCGCCGCACCCTTACGCGGATCTCATGGTCGCCAAATGCCCAGCGTGTTTCGTGTGCGCCCTTGGTCTTGTAGCCGCCACCGACACGATACATTTCGATCAGGCGCGCGGCTTCCATCTATTCGGCCTCCTCAACCAACCACCAGAAAACAGTCTTACCGATGACTTTTGTTTTCGCCTCTTTGTTGTGGAGGAATGTTGCCTCCCAGAACTCCTCAAGCGCCTCAAAAGTATCGAAAGTTTTTTTCGCGTATTGCTTGCCGTTCTTTTCGGCAGCGTACCCATCGCCGTCCGTAAACTTCGCGAGAATTTTTACACCGTTGTCTGTCATGCAATCTCCTTTGGCCGTTGAATGACTGTCTGTTTGGTCCCGTCATACTCGTCGTGGGCCTTGACAGTCGCTTTGATTTTTATGGCGTCGCCTTTTTGTCCGAGGCGATTGCCCCGATAGTGGAACACGTTGCCAGCTGGGTCGGTCATGGTGTTGAACCATGTGGTGCCGTAGTACCCATCGAAGCTTTTTGCGAACACGATCTTGGCGTCGATCTCAATCCGCTCGCCGACTTTGCCGACGTGCTGGCTGACAGCTGCAGCCTTGATCTTGGCAATCGCAGCGAAACCCCGCGCGACTGTGAACTTGAGATCTTTGATCTTGAGGATTTCAAGGTTGACTAGGAACCGCGCTTTTTCTTTGGCTTTTGTCTTGGCCCGTGCCTTGATATGGCCGGCGGCCTGCTTGGCTGTGTAAAGCCGAGCTGGCTTCGTGCCGATGCCCCAACAATGAAAACACCGGCCGCCTTCGACGTGCATGTAAATGAGCCGGACGCCATTGTCACAATAGCCACAAGGCGCCCTGCCGTAGAGCTTGCCGTCTTTTGTCGTGACGGCGCCCGTGTATGGTGTGTCAGCAGCGTAAAGGTAGTGCTCGGTCATCCGGCCACCCCGTTTACTTCCCAGTTATAAATCTCAAGAGCCTCATCAAGAATCTCGTCAAACACAGCGACGAGCTCATCCCGATAGAGCCCAGTGAACGCTGTCTTTGTTTCATTCTCAATACCCAGCGTTTTCATAATGTAGGCTAGTGTTTTCGCAGTTTTTGCCATCCCGACAGTGCCAGCGGCAGCGTCAAAGCAAATGACCTCGACGCCATCTTTGCCCCACTCGCCGTTGTAATTCATCCCGAAAGTCTTGATTTTAGCCATTACGCAGCCTCCGTTTTTATGACAGTCCCGTAGAATTTTTTGCCCCGATAATTGGTGACAACGACTTTGCCGTTTTTGTATTTCTTGGTTACGCCGCCGTAGACTTTTTCGACGCGCCCAGTTTTTGTTTTGATAGTCACAAACATTCAGACAACACCTCCGGCTATCGCCAAAAATAATGGGCCGCAAAGCGTTAAAGCGCCGGCGACCCACATGAACATTTCTTCGGTAGTCATTTCTAAAACCATCAAACACTCCTTACACAATTAATATGGAGTGCTTGACGTATTCCGTCAAGGTATATTACGCAAAAATATCGTCGATTGTGTTGGCGAGCGCAATTTCCTCCTCCTCGTCGGCAAGCCAATGACCATAGGTATCTTGCGTGATCAGCGTGTTTTCGTGGCCCATCAGGTTCGCAACGGTCCACAGATCTTCCTGACCAAATTTCTTGAGCAGCATCGAAGCGTAGTGGTGCCGCAGCTCATGCCATGTAACGTGCTGGACACCCGCATCCGAACAAGCCTGCGAGATTGCCTCGACAAAGCGCTGTCCAGCGAGCACCAGCCCTGTCGTCGAAGGCCAGACGTAGGTGTGCAGCTCGGGCCGGCCGAGAGCCATGTAGCGCTCCCGCAGCTCGTCTGCGACGAAAGCCGGAACATTGACATCTCGGATGCCAGCTTCGGTCTTGGGCTCCCCGATATCGTAGGTGCGAGCTTTGACGGCTTTCGTTACATGCACCTTACAACCCAAGTTGCTGGGCTCAAGCAGGCCGGTAAAGTCACCCCATGTCAGGCACCGCTGCTCGCCTTGCCGCAGGCCGGTTGTCCGAGCGAACTGTGCCATCAGTTTCCACTTGCCGCGCATCGCACCGATGATCTTGTCAATAAGCTGTGGGCTGATCCGTCGCGCTTTCTCTTTCTTTTTCTCTGTAACCCCGCCGTGAATCGGCCGCACAACTTTTGCAGGATTGGTGGTCCGACAGCCACACTTGATAGCGTGGGTCAGCATCGGCTTGAGAGCTGCCCAGAAATTCTTGCATGTCTTGAGCGTCCGTCCCTCCATGACTTGCGGCAGCAGATCCATTTCTAGGTGCGCTGCGGTGAGCTCGGACACGACAACATCCTTGAGCTTCTTACCGGCCACTGTCATTTGAAGCATGGCTGACATATCACGCTGCTTGTTGATATGCGTTCCGGCTGTCAGGTTGCCGACATCGACGCGCAGCTGCTCAGCTTTTGACCACTCGACGAACAGCTTGCCCATCGTCCAGTCCCACGCATCAGAGCCAGTGTTTTCCTCATTAAACAGCTGGGCATAGCTCTGTGCTTTTTGTTTCGTGGCGAAGTAACGCTGTTTGCCACCAACAGCGCGCGCATCGACTGCAAATTTAGACCAGCCTTTTTTCGCGCGCGACTTGTGAACTTTTACCTCAACAGCAGTCATGCGGCAGCTCCGGCGTAGTACGGAAACATCTCGACGCTGAAATCATCGTTGCCCTGCATGTGATCAACGTAATACTCGTAGGCGCAATGCTGAACATTCTGGTCGATTATGTCAGTGACGCCCAGATCAATAGCATCCACCCATGCCCAGAACGCATATTTGTTGACTTGCTCTTGCCCACCCAAGCCAGCGAAGCCGCCAAGATTGAAAAACAGATCTTGCAGTTTCCACTTTTCGGCTGTTGTCATTTTTAGTTTTACCGCCATTTCGTTAACCTCCTTGTCGTTACACGTCAAATATAGACACGTTTTAGGATAACTTCAACCGTGTGAATCGAAAAATCCTACACACGGGAGGTTTTTGCTTGTGATGCGTTTGTGATGCGAAGCAAAAAAAAGCCCCCGTTTCCTAATGAAAACAGGAGCTTAGCATGGTGGTGAGGGTAGGATTCGAACCTCCAAGAAAAGATCCCGCCATATCCTCTAATCACCGGCAATGTCCTGTGAACATACCTTTCTATGACATATCGGGAAGCTCTGTGCAACCTCGGGATGCACAGGGATGGGAACATCTTGTGATGCGTTTGTGATGCGAAAAAATCCTGCTTGTGATGCGGTTTTTTTGTAAATGCCCTTGACGTATTCCGTTAAGATACATATCTTATTAGTGAAAGGAGGTGATGCCTGATGCACAAGAAAGCACTGTTGCTCTACGGCGCTGCTCACAACGATCTATTTGATGGCGTTGTATGGCGTGATGACGCCTATGAAAACACCAACAATGCTGCTGATACAGTCCAGAAGCTGCTTGATGCTGCTCACGCTATCTGTGAGCGCGCTGCCGGTAATCTCGATGCCGGCGAAGCGCTGGTTGACAATCTCATTGAGAATTGGAAGCGCACTGGTCTCGTCGATGGCACCGGCTAACACCTAAGCTGGGGGCGGCTCAGTCGCCCCTGTCACTAACCAAGGAGGAAACATGACTATTAGTTTTTACAGCGAGGAAATGGCCTACGAGACAAACGGCCTGATCACCAAAACGACGTTAGACTACGACCCTGCCAAATACGAAACCGCAGAGGCAGCTGCCAAGGCGTTATACGGTGCTCTGGTTGCCAAGTACGGCAAAGGCGAGGTTGCCATCTACAGCCCAGAAGAAACAGCCAAGAACATGGGTGACAACTACGCCTATTGGTGGGTCGCACATGAGGCCGGCGAGTATGACTGGGCTGTCGAAGCCAGCTTCAAGGTAGCCGGCAACGGCTGGCACACAGAGCCCTATTACGGGTTTGACCTGATGTTTTTTGAAGATGACGAATAGGAGGGGCGTAATGACAAAATCAAAATTCCAGAAAGGCGAGACAATGACAAAGCAAGAACAGTTAGCTCGGGACGATTGGCTAAGGCGTGACGAAGCCGAGGCACAAGAAAGCCTTGGCAAGATCGAAGGCATAGAGGCTTATGCTCAAGCAACAGATCAACAGAAAGGCATCATCGCTTTCGGCATGACCCCCGTAGAGCTTTTGCCTGTAATGAGCGATTACGGCGCAAAGGTAGGCCACCCTGCTTATCAGAAGGGTTTTGCCTTGGGTCTTATGACCGCTGCTAAAATGAACGGAGGTATGCGGGTATGAACAAGAACAAAGCCTACAAAATGGTCAGAACGCTGGGAAAAACTTTCCACAACGCAGCTGTCGATATTGAGTGCGTCAAACAAAAAGACGGCTGGAACAGCGACTTGTTCAACGGGCTCGCAGGGTTCAAGATCCTCAACTTAACAGACGAGGACATCCCTGACATCACCAAAGCCGTGGACATTGTGATGCGCGATGTCACCGAGCTCGTCTGGGAAGGCGTCCAGAAACACTACGAAGCAAACTAGGAGGACAAATGGCAATCACGGTTTTTGATATGAACAAGGAAGTCGAGCGGCTCAAACGTCGGCCGACATGGGAGCTCAAGGCGATGGTCAAGGCTCTCGGATTTCATGCGTGGGGGAATACCGACGAGGAGAACATGCGGCGTGAAGCCGGCAAGGCGGTTCTCAAGGAGCGTCGGAAAAAAGGCGGGAAGTAATCTCGCTGACAACTAGCCAGCTGTGAGCTGGGGGCAAAACCCCCAGCTTTTATTTTTTGGATTTGATTATTTTCTTCTGAAGAAACTTGGGCAGCGTTTTCTGTTTTGCTGTCAGCTTGCCGGCTTTCTTTGCAGCCATCTTTTTTGCAGGCATTTTCTTTTTCATGGCGTCACTTCTTCTTTTTCTTTTTCGGGAACCCAGCTTTCATGTTTGCATAGGCTTTCGGGCTGATTGTGCTTTTCTTCTTGCTCCGGCTGGTGCCGGCTTTGCGACGGGCATTTATGTTTGCGTACAATCCACGGGGCATGGGCCTCTCCTGTTAACATTTCCATCTACGCCTTGCGGCTTTTCCTCTTGGGCCGGTCCAGCTTTTTGACCGAGCACAAAAGCTCTTGCGCCTTTTGGCAGCCTTGCTGCCGGCTTTGACTTTGCCTGTGACTGGTGCTTTCAGTTTGCTGCCTGTCGCTCGGTTGTATTTCGCGCGGCCTTTTGCAGTCAGGCCACCGCCCTGCTTGACAGAGCGTTTCTCGCCCCTGCCAACAGACAGATTCACGCTTTTCTTTTTAGCCATCCTTGAGCAGCCCTTGTCTGTAACCATTGACGCGGTCATAGGTCAGCAGCTGCTTGCGCGGCTCATGGACATAGCTGCAATGTATCCAGCCGGTGTTGCCGCCCGTGTAACATTCAAGGATCAGCTGATCGAATTGCAGCTCAGTTTCGATCCACTTAGCCAGATCGTAGTTGTCCACGTTTGCCACTTCGAAGTCAGCTGCCTGACCCTTGCAATGCTGTGACTTGTGAGAGCTGCCCACGGCCACCGACAGCTCCGCGCACCGGAAGCCTGACGAAACAATGAATGACCCGAACTCATCGCGGATCGGCTGCAGGATGTTCTCGGCCAGCTTGGTCAGGTGTTCGATAGCTGCAGCATCGGGCGTGTTGTCGATGCCCTTGCGCTCTGCTGTCTGACTTTTCGTTAATTCACGCAACGTGAAGTTTTGTGAAAGTTGCATCACTTTCTCCCGAAAAATTTGGTTGCTGCGCGCGTTCCAAACGAAGCGCTTACAATGATGCCAAGCGTGTAGCGGTAATAATCTGGCATAGCGTCCAATGCATAGAATCCGTCTGTAACAATCTGCCGGCCCCATTCGCCGCAAAACGCCAACACCAGCGGAACAGAAAACAGTATGGTCAGCCACTCGTCTTTCCAGCTGTGCTTGCTGGCATCGGCCATGGTCAGATCCCAGTCGATCTCGCCCGTCGCCTTTTTCTCCATAATAGTCGCTTCTGCCTTCGCCTTTGCGACCTTCGATGCAGCTTCCGCTTTCTTTGTTTCAACCTTGCCTTCAAGCCAAGTACCCGCCAAGGATGACAGCGGCCCTAGTAATGCTTGGATCATTTTCTACTCATCCACGCTGTTGTCCCCATGTACGCTCCGACAATGCCGGCGCCGGAAATATAGAAAAGGTTTGAGATCTCGCTGAGCGCGTCGATACGCTCGACACTTACCCAAGGCGTAAACATCATTGCCGTGAACGCGCCCATGCCGATCAGTGTGAACCTCGCCATGCGGAGCTGTGCCAAGCTCTTACGCAGCTCGCGCTCTGTTTGTTTCATCGCCTTGGCGTGTTCCAGCTCCTCATCTGTAACGACCCCGTCACCGTCGAGATCGTATTGCTCAAACTCGCTTTGTGGCTGCAGCTTCTTCTGTGTCATTTCTGGCTCTCCCGAATTGCCTTGAGCGTATCCCTCATGCTTGGCGGCTTGGGCGCATCAGGCACGAAGTCACACAGATACTCACGCGGGAACCACTCATTCATTCCAAAGCTCATTGTCTCTTGGGTGTTCCATGCGCCTCTGTAGACGCACCAGCGCTGGCCTTGGAAAACATCACACCCGACCAGCCGGCACTGGACATGCTCGGGCTGTGCGTTAGCCGTATGGGCTTTGAGCAGCATGACGAAACCAAACAAGACCCCGCAGCCGATCAGTGCCACAACAGCCCATGCACAAATCTCAATAAATTTTCTACGCTTCTGCCGTTGCTTATAGATTGTCTCAGCCCTTTGCTTTCGGATTCGGCCTTCGGTTGCCAAGAGCTCATTCCAAGCTGACTGTCCGAGCGTGAGGCTGATCCATTGTTTGAGCTCGTTGCGTTGCTCCTTAGCGCGCCGCGAGGCAGCGAACACTTGCAGGGCTTCCTCCTCAATAGATTTGGAGAACATCCGTTTCCAAATGGGGGGGTCGGATAGCTCTTTTTCCAGAGCCTCCAAATCCGAAGTGCATGACATCCACTTCGACAAAGTCTCTGTCATGGCAAGGACATCCTTGCCCATTGCCAGACCTTTTTTCAAAGTTTCAAAACTTGCGGTGGCACTGGCGATAACTGTAATCGGGTCCATCAATACAGCCTCTGGTCAGTGTTTTCTGGAATCTCAACGGGCAAGCAATAGGCCGTTATTTTGTCGGTGCCAGCTCGGTAGAACTCGTAATTGCCATAGGTTTTGACAATACGCTGGGCATACCACTGGCAATCGACCAGTGATCTGAAAAGCATTTTGTCGTGGATAAGTCGTTTGTCCTCGCCCAGCCCCATGTAGACGCTGAGAACGAAAACGGTAAGCATGGTTAGAGGCCGCCAATCACCATTGACAGGAGCAGCACAATCGTCGTTCCGGCCGACGCAATCATGATGTGTTCAATCCGCTTAATCCGCAGGATAGTTTCTTTCCAGCGCTCAGCACACACTGCCTCGTGTGTATCTATCTGGGCCTGTACAGATGTGGCTGTAGGCTTTGCCATTACCAACCAGCCGGCACAGCTTGACGCATTGGCGGGTTAGCAAGCGCAGTCATCTGGTCATCAAGCATTGTCTGCATTTCAGCTTCGGTCTTTTCCAAAGCCTCAAGCGTCTTTGTCTTACACCAGTCCCTTGTAATGTCATTGAAAGCAACGTAGTCACTGTCACCCTCGTCTGGTGTGGCTACAGCAGCAGTGCCATAGGCTCTGACATTTAGTGCTTCACCTTCAGCATTAGTCTCGCTGTCAGATACAGCAGTTAGCCGCCAATGAATTGTATTGATGCAATCAGAGTGTCCGTTCTGGGCCTCGTTGCAAACATCAAGTGCTGGGAAGTCCCAAGTGTATGTGTTAGCCATTTTCTATCCTTCTAATTCCGCTACTTCAGTTTCAAGTGTGGTAATTTCATCTTGCTTGGCTTGCAAAGCTGCGACAGAAGTAGCGTCACCAAGTATAGCCTTCTGCATTAAATACATATGGTCTGAAGTCCACAGCATTGCCTTAAGCATCGACAAGTCTTGTTGTTTTAATTCTAATGACATTTTAACCTCGTTAAGTTACGAATACGCACTCAAGATTGACATGATACCAAGCGGCGGTTGCGCCGGGTTCTAAGATAATGCGGATGCCAACTCTGTTGCCCTCGTCCAAAGTGAGGTTGACATCATTGGCCTCAAACATAACTGTGCCTTGCGTGACATCAATTTCTCTGTTTGTGCCAGTAATTGCAGTTCCATTTTGCGTCACATAAACTCTTGCACCGCCTCCTGATAAAGCACTGTTTACATAGCAACGCATTTTCAACACCTTGCATTTTGCTGGTATTGGCGTGTTGATTAATGAAGCATCTCCGCTTGTGAGTGCGCCATTTTGATAAAAAGTTACCTCACT
>Ga0181394_1001280_pt1 | contig 11055 bp, 5 predicted proteins | sample 17SPOviralmetaG_FD_130123 | JGI IMG/M metagenome (GOLD analysis project Ga0181394, IMG submission 130123) | Marine viral communities from the oligotrophic San Pedro Time Series (SPOT) site, San Pedro Channel, CA, USA - 17 SPOT_SRF_2010-11-23 | ecosystem: Environmental > Aquatic > Marine > Strait...
AAAGAGAGAACTTACAAATCTCTCTGGTAAACTAGCACTTCAATCTGATGCAAGTAGAGACATACAGCTAGGTGATACAAATAATCCTGATATAGTTTATATTGATACTTCTGCTCAAAATGTTGGTATCGGTACAAACACTCCTGATACTAAATTAGATATTACCAGTGACGGCGTCCAAGGTATTATAATGAACCAGGATACTACTAATACTTCAGCTTCCGCTAGATTATTCTTTAAAGATGCAGTTAGAACAAATACTATTCTAAATGTAAGTGGTAATTTAGAATTTAGAACAGGCGCATCACTTGGGTCAACATCTGGAACAGTAAGGATGTTTGTAGCAACTAATAGAGTACAGACCAATGTTCCTTTAAGAGTAGAAGAATATCAGATTGATACAACAACTTCATCTACTGCGGCAACAACCCAAGCCGCGATTCATACATTCCCTATTGCTAACTTTAGAAGTGCTAGGTTTACAATTCAGATTACTAATACTACAGATAGTACTTATCACTCAACAGAGATATTAGCAATCCATGATGGTACTACAGCAAACATTACAGAGTTTGGAGAAGTACATACAGGATCTTCTGTTGAAGCTACATTTGATGCAGACATAAATAGTGGAAACTTTAGATTATTAGCTACACCAACCTCTACAAATAGTATGACATTTAAAGTTGTATGTCATAGTTTAACAGTATAAAATGTATAAATAGTATTATACAATAACCGTGGACAGTGAAACGGAGAACACATGGCAACAGATCATAACTTTCGAATAAAGAACGGCCTAGAAGTAGGCGGACAATTAATAGTCGATTCAAACGGCCAGCTAGTAGTATCTGCTGCTGGCGCTAATTTAGAATTTCCCGATAATACAAAACTTTTCTTTGGTACTGGTAGCGATGCTAGTGTGTTTTATGATGGAAGTCATCTTAGGTTTAATGTTTCTAGCGGGAACTTTAATATTCAAGCAAATGATTTCCACATTACTGATAAAGATAATGGAGCTGCTAGATTTACTGTTGATCATAATGGCGCAACAAGTATAAAATATAATGCAAACGAAAAACTAGCAACCATAGACGAAGGTATTCGTATCACAGGCGAGATGCGAATTAATGATGCTAATACTATTATTGAAGAGGGTAATAGTAATTCGGTAAGAGTACAAACTAACTCAGGGTATATTGATATAGGTCCACATAATACTAGTTGGGCTCATATTGAAACAGATAGAGCTAGATATTATTTTAATAAAGGTATTACTGTTAATACAGGTCTTATTGGCTCATATGATGAAGATTTACAAATTCAAAGAGCAGGTACAACTAAACTAACAGTTACCACAACAGGGGTAGATATTGCTGGTGATTTAACTATTACTGGTGATTTGAATACAGTTAATACAACCACCCTTGACGTTTCAGATAAATTAATTACGGCCGGTGTTGGTGGTACTGCTGCTACAAATAGCGGTGGTGGTTTTAAAATATCCGGAGCCAATGCAGAGTTTCTTTGGGATAATACAAACACCCAAATGACTCTTAATAAAGATCTTAAATTTACAAGTAATCAAAAACTAAGATTTGGTGATAATTGGTTTGCAAATAGTGGTGATAACAACCATGTTCATTTTTATGCAGCACATGGATTGATTCCTCATAGTACAACTTCTGCTGATAATGCTAAATTAGGAACCGCTAGTTATAGATGGGAAGGTGTTTATGCTGGTATTGGTGACTATTCTTCGTATGTTCAAATTGGCACAAGTTCTGGTGTTGCCTTCAATGGTGATTCAAGTTTAAGAATACAAAGAGCCGGAAACGCATATGTCAATATTAAAACTGGTACCAGTAATGCAGGTGGAGTTTTAATTGGAGATACTGATGATAACTTTATGGGAGGTTTTATTTATTATAATAATACCAACAAACTAGAGTTACATGCAAATAATGGAGTAGCATTAACAATAGATGATAGTAAAGACGTAACATTTGTTGCTAATGCGACTGCATCAGGTTATTTACAGGCACATAGTTACCTATACACAAGAGACAATCTTAGAGTACTTAATAATGCTGGAGATGGTTGGAATACTTGGGCAACCCGATCAAGTGGCAATTATGATTTAAATGTTGGATCGGTTACTTCTACTGGATTTTCTGGACCTGGTTCAAGTATAACTGCAATTAATGCTTCTAATATTTCGTCAGGAACATTACCCGTAGCTAGATTATCAGATAATATCTTTGACTCATATAACAGAGGTACAATTGATGTAGCGGGCGAAGATTTTGATGATTACACAACCACTGGAGTACATCATGTTGCTAATTGGTCTGATGAAAATGATACAGTAGCAAATGGACCCACTGGGTCATATGCTTGGGGTATGCTAAGAGTTACAAACTGGATGAACAATGCTGGTACTGGCGATGGTTATGTATTACAAGAATATTTCCCACATAATACTGATACATGTTGGACTCGTATCATGTGGAATAGCTCGTGGGGAGGCTGGAGAGAATCATGGGGAAGTGGCTCCGATGGTGCAGGTTCAGGCCTTGACGCTGATAAATTAGATGGTAAAGATACAAGTAGTTCAGGTGGTAATAATAAAGTAATTATTACAGATGGCAGTGGTAATACAAGCCTTGGTTCTGGTACTTTAACTGCAGGAACTATATCTAGTGGAGCTATAACAAGTAGTGGTGCTGTATCAGCAGAAGATAATATCTACCTAACTGATGCAGGAACTGTAAGAGGTAAATTATTATTAAATGCTTCAGATAGAGATAACGTAGAGCTTAGAGCAGAATCATTAGGCTCAACAATGAAGTTTTTCACAGTTGGTACACAGGCTTTATTATTAGACGCGTCACAAGACGCTACCTTTGCAGGAACTATATCTAGTGGTGCTATTACAAGTACAGGAAGTTCATCTTTAGGAGATGAAACAACTATAGGTAGTATTGAATTTGATGGTAGTGGCATTGGTAATCAAGAAGCAGGATTAATATTTCAACCAAATTCTGCCTATAGATGTATTCATCCTACAAGTATGACTGCAACTTCTCATACTAGTGATATTAGTTTAGGGTGGAGTAATAATAAATGGAAAGATATTTACCTTGCGGGTTTTGTAAAAGCAGACTCAGGATATCAAGTTGGCAATGAAACCGTAATAGACTCGAATGGTAATCTAACCAACATAGGAACTATCTCTAGTGGAGTTATAACAGCCACACAAATAAATATAAATTCAGGTACAACAAATACAGCTGCAGTCTTTTCAAGTGGTGACGATAAAGCATTTATAAGAATTAAAGATGATGATACTGACACATATTTAATTTCAAAGGATAATAAGTTTTCAATAGGTGAATCATCTAGTGATTATGATAATTTTAAAATTGATATTACTAGTGGTGATATTAATAGTAATGGTTATATTTCTGCTGGTGAAACTAGTGGAACGAGCGGTGGTTTAGTATTAGCTTCAAGATATAGTGGTGATGACCATATTGCAACTATAAGTTCTATGTATTCAAATGGTGGTTGGGTATTGGGTTATGGAGCTAAAGCAAAGAATGGCGCATCAGGATTTGTTAGTACATTTGATAACTTTAGTGGAGCTCGATCGTATTTAAGAATTCAAAATAGTGCTATTGCTATTGGTTATGCACCAAACCAGCAAACTGCTGTAGATTCTGATTTAACAAGTGTAAGTGAACCCTTTGTATTTACTCCTTCAAGCGGAGCTTTGAGTATTACTGGACAACTTACAGCATCAACTGTAAATACTGGACAAGGCGCAACAGAAGTCCACTTAATGAATCAAAATTTAAGAACATCAGATTCTCCTCAATTTGCGTCATTAACATTAACTGGTGATTTAAATATTACAGGTGATATTAATACTACTACCGTTACTGATTTAGATGTACAAGATAAAACAATTACTGTTGCATCTGGTGCTGCTTCAAGTTCTGCTGCTGATAATGCTGGTCTTATAATTGGTGGTGCAGGATCAAAAATCCTATGGGATCACGCTGAAGATAAATTCCAATTCTCTCATGGTATTAATTTTGATAGAGATACTGCGACTACTACTAATGCGAATTTAGGTATTTACTGGTCGGCGTGGGATAAAGAAGGAACTACTGATTATAGTGATTTAGCATGGGTTAGACATACAACAAATTTACAGGGATATTCAACTGCATTAGAAATTAAATCAAATAATGATGCTAATGATGGTATTGTATTCACTACTCATAGTGGATCATATCTTTTGCATAATAGTAATAAAATTTTTACAGATGCATATCATCCAAATGCTGATAAATGGACAACTCCAAGAACATTGACATTAGCTGGTGACTTAAGTGGTAATGTTACATTCGATGGTTCAGCAAACTTTACGCTTACAGCTGCAGTTGCAAATGATTCACATACTCATGCATTTGATAATCTTACAGCTAAAGGATCAGGTACAGGGGAATATTCAACATCGGGTTATTTAACTGCTGGTAGAGGAAGTGGCGGTGTATCACTTACCCATAATGATGGTTATGGTAATGCGAACGTAACATTTAATCACAAAGGTGGAATCCCTGAACAAAATGGTAATAGTGGACGTATTGTAGTAAATACAGATGCTGCTGACGGCGATGCTAAAATGTCCTTTGAGCTTCTGTCATCTGTTACGAGTGGAACGGCTGTTAATACTCCATCAGCCGCTGAATTAACAGAAACTGGATTTTATATACCAAATTATCTATATCACATGGGCGATGAAAATACGTATCTAAAGTTTGATACTGATAGAATACGATTATATGCTGGTGGCGCTGTTAAATTTGATTCTGATACTACTTACTTAACTACGGTTCCTAATCATAGCGCAAGCTTAATTACGTCTGGTACACTAAATACTGCTCGTTTACCGACTGACATGATACTTACTGCGGCTGCTCCAAGATATAGATTAAACGAGACTGGAGTTACAAACACACCGAGTTGGTGGATGATATCAGATGGTGGTAACTATAGTATCCGCTTAAATAATACAGGTACTTATCCATTACAAATCGCAACAAATAATGATAATAATGCTGTAACTAATATAATTATGGGTTATAATACTGATTTTAATGATGGTATTGATGTTACTGGTTCAGCTACCATTAATTGTGGTACAGCTATCGGCCTTAAAATTGATCATGATACTTTTGCAAAAGGTTTAGAGCTTCATCGAGAGGACTCTTCTAATGCGGCTTCTATAACGTTTAGCAACAACGCAGGTGAGTCAGGAATACTTTATGCTAGACATTCAGATAAACGACCTATTTGGAGACCTGGCGGGACTGGCGACAATCATGAAATCTTTACAGATAACTATCATCCAAACGCTGATAAGTGGACAACTCCTAGAACACACACTGTTGAATTGACTGGTGAAGTTACTGGTTCAGCTGCCCAAACAATTGATGGATCGGGAAATAAGACATGGTCGATTGCAACAACAGTAAATAATACATCTCTTGATGATCAGTATGTAGACATTACTGGTGATACAATGACTGGCACACTAAACATGAATAGTAATAGTATTCAGAATGCCAGATTATCAGGCTCACAAACATATTTACCAGGACATGCATATTCCCTTACACATGACGGTTCAAATGTTTATTGGCATATTGGTTCAGCTGCTGGTTCTACAAATAAGGTATTAAATTTAAGAATTTATAATAGTTCAAACAGTTATGTAGTAAATACATGGACAGTTGATAGATTAACTGTTGCCGGTGGAGTTACCGCAACTGGTGATATAATTGCTAAAAGTTCATCCAATATAATTATAGGACAGTATAGTACTACAGATACTGGAACACTTATTTTAACTGGCTCTACTGCTAATAAACAAGCTGAATTAAAATGTACTAATGGTAATTTACATTTAGATTCTGAAGCAGCCAATAGTACTTATATTAATTACTATGAAGGCACGGGTGGTGTTGCTTTTGGTACTGGAGCTTCAGGCGTCGCTGCTTGGATGGGTCCAGATGGAGACTTATGGAAAGGCTCTAGCGATAACAATGGAGATAGATATTTTAATGATGGTTACCACCCAAATGCTGATAAATGGACTACAGCTAGAAGTCATACTGTTACTCTTACAGGTGAAGTTACTGGTACTGCAACGCAATCTGTAGATGGTACAGGCAACAAAACATGGTCAATTGCTACAACTCTTGGTAATACTGCTCTTGATGACCAGTATGTAGACGTTACCGGCGATTCAATGAGTGGACAATTGATTATTGATAGCGGCGAAGCGAACCCATTAGAGTTAAAACGATCGAGTCAAGTTGGTATTGAATTTAATGATACTAGCGTAGGCAGTCGCTATTTAGGTGTAAATGGCGGTAATTTATTTTTTGGTGGCAATTTAAATCATGCAAACAATGCTAAAGTATTCCATGATACATATCATCCAAATGCAGATAAATGGACCACATCAAGAACATTAACATTAGCTGGTGACTTAAGTGGTAATGTTTCATTCGATGGTTCGGCTAACTTCACACTTACAGCAGCAGTTTCTAATGATTCTCATAATCATAATCATTCTGATGGCGACTTTACTGTAAATGGCGGATTAGTAGTTGAAGGTAGTAAAGATTCTGGCGCGGATGATTTTGGTTACTATCAAAGTGCCGGCACTAATATAATACTAAAAGGCGATGCATCTGGTCGAAGTGGTATTTTCTTTGAATCAGAAAAGAATGGCACGAATATTAACGATCCATCTGATTATGGATTTATACAATTTCACTCTTATGGCTATGGTGGTTCTTCAGGCGAAAGTATTGATATGGTTATTGGTACTGCAAATGACTCTGATGACCATGTTATTATTCAATCTCCTTACAATGGGGGAGTAAAAGTTGGATACAAAGATGCAACTAGTGGAACTGGGCTAACTACTCAAACTATATTTCATGACGCTTATCATCCAAATGCTGATAAATGGACCACATCAAGAACATTAACATTAGCTGGTGACTTAAGTGGTAACGTTTCATTTGATGGTTCTGCTAACTTTACACTTACAGCAGCAGTTGCTGATGATTCGCATAACCATAAAAAGATAGTTGAAGACGCAGTAATAGATTTTGGTGCTTCTAAACTTCAATGGATGGATCAGGCTGGTAATGGTGGTACTGGTTTAGATGGCGCTGCTCCAAGAAACCCAGCTGATGGCTGGTATCATAATATAATTACGAATCATGGTAATAATAATGGTTATTACAGTCAGATATCTTTGGGTATCAATTCAGATGATATGTATTTTGGTAGGGTTGGTAATGGTAGTGCTTATGCTTTCCAAAGAGTCTTTATGGACAATTATCATCCAAATGCTGATAAATGGACAACTGATAGAGCCTTTCTTATTAATTTAACTGGCGCAGTCACTGGTAATGCAACTGTGCAGGTTGATGGTAGTTCAAATGAAACTTGGACAATTTCTACTTCCTTAGCTACTGGAGATTTTGGATCTGCTAATATTGCCACAAGTGGGTATATAGAAACAAACGCATATTACCATGATGGTGATGGCAATACCGGAATGGTCTTTCCGGGAGTTGATCAAATCGATGTCATAGCTGGTGGCACTACTATGATCAGGTGTCGCCAAGAAGATACTAATGCAGATTACATTTCAATGTTTGGAGCTTCTAATTCTGGTGAATTTTTATTTTATGACAATGGTAATTTCCATGCTGATGCTAATATTACAGCGTATTCATCTAATACAACTTCTGATATTAGGTTAAAGAAAAATGTTAGACCTTTAGAAAATTGCTTAGATAAAGTACTGGGCTTAGATGGTGTAATATTTGATTGGAAAAAAGAATCTAGAGGTAAAGATCAAGTTGGTTTTATAGCACAACAAGTTGAAGAGCATGCTCCAGAATTAGTAAGTATTGGTGAAGATAAAGATATTGGAGAAGTTAAAACTATTAGTTATGATGGGGTTATTCCAATGTTAGTAGAATCAATTAAAGAGCTTAAAGCTGAGATTGATGACTTAAAAGAACAACTAAAAAACAAATGATTATAAATAGATATAAGAAATTAGAGGAAATAACATGGCAAAACCTAATTCAAGACAAACACTAATCGATTATTGCTTAAGAGCATTAGGTGCGCCTGTCGTTGAGATTAATGTTGATGATGATCAAGTGGAAGATAGAATAGATGAAGCTTTACAATTTTATCAACATTATCACGCAGATGCTATTGAAAAAATTTATTTAAAGCATCAAGTTACTGCAGATAATATTACAAATGGTTATATTCCAATTAATGATTTAGTAACTGATGTCGTTAGAATTTTTCCACTAAGAGAAGGTGGATCTACTAGTAATATGTTTGATGTAAGGTATCAAATGCATTTGAATGACATTTATTCAATGGGATATATGGGCTCATTAGTTGATTATGAAATGTCAATGCAATGGTTATCTATGTTAGACATGATTATTGATTCAGACGATAAGCATATTAGTTTTGAAAGGCATAAAAACCAATTAAGAATTGATATGGATTGGTCAGAAGAAATCTTAGTTGATGATTATATTATTGTTGAATGTTATAGAATAATAGATCCAGCAACTTTTACGGACGTTTATAACGACTATTTCTTAAAGAGATATGCAACAGCGTTAATTAAAATGCAATGGGGAGTTAATTTATCTAAATTTGAAGGAATGGTAATGCCAGGTGGCGTAACTTTTAATGGTAGACAAATATTAGAAGACGCTAAAGAAGAAATAGACAAATTAAATGAAGAAGTCAGATTAAACTGGGAACAACCAGTTGACTTTTATACGGGGTAATAAATGCCTAGAAGCGTATACTTTTCTCAATCAGTAGCATCCGAGCAGAATGTTTATGAAGATCTAATAATTGAGTCACTAAAAATATATGGACAAGATGTTTATTATATACCAAGGACTTTAGTTAATAGAGACGACATTTTAGGCGAAGATCACGCATCTAAATTTGATGATGCTTATATGATTGAAGCATATATTGAAAATCCAGAAGGTTTTGATGGATCAGGAGATTTATATCAAAAATTTGGATTAGAAATAAGAGATGAAGTAACCTTCGTTATAGCAAGAAAACAGTGGGCCGGTTTAGTTGGCGTATGGAATAATGATGTAGAAACTATAAGACCAATGGAAGGTGATCTTATATTTCTACCCATGACAAATAAGTTTTTTGAAATTACATTCGTTGAGCATGAACAACCATTTTATCAATTATCAAACCTTCCAGTTTATAAACTTAATTGTAGCTTGTTTGAATATAATGATGAAGACTTTGATACTGGAGTTGGTGAAATTGATGTTACAGAAGTTAAAACCTCTTATCAACTTCCATTGGTGGTTTCAGTTACGAATAATCAACACTTTGAGTTAGGAGAAATAGTAACACAAGTTGTTTCTACAGATCCAGCTATAAGCGTATATGGTACAGTTCAAACCTTAACTAAAAGCTCAAATGTATCTTCAGATATTGGTGTTTCAAATATTGGAGTCACTGGATCTACTGAAGCTAAGGATTTCGTCGTGTCATCAACTATACCTTTAACTGGTAGTAAATCTAATGTTACAGGCTTTATAACATCCATTGGTGACGTCACTGATGATGATACATTTGCAAATGATGGAGCTTCAAGTAATATAGCATTTGAAATAGATGCTGATGGATTCTTAGACTTTACTGAAACTAATCCATTTGGCGATCCATCGGAGACATACTAATGTTTGGTAATCATTTTTATCACGCGACAATGAGAAAGGCTGTAGCGGTCTTTGGTACTTTATTTAATGATATAAGTGTTATAAGACAAGATGGTAAAGGTAATGTCCTTAATCAAATAAAAGTTCCTTTGGCTTATGGCCCTAAACAAAAGTTTCTAGCTAGATTAGACCAAAATACAAATCAAGAAGCTTCAATGGCTATTAAACTACCAAGAATGGCTTTTGAAATAACCTCATTAGACATTGACTCAAGTCAAAAGCTTGGTAAAAGAAATGTAATAAGCGAAAACCATGCTACAGATCCTACTAAAAAGAAAACATTAAAACAACAAGTTGCATATAATATAAACATGTCATTGTATATTTTAGCAAAAAATCAAGATGATGGATTACAAGTTGTTGAACAAATTTTACCGTACTTTCAACCAGAATATACTATTACTATTAGGCCGGTTGATGGGTTTGCATATAAACAAGACGTTCCAATTGTATTAACGTCTGTAAATATAAGCGATGATTATGAGGGTGACTTTGTAACAAGAAGAGTATTGACGTATCAATTAGATTTTGCAATGAAGATGAAGTTCTTTGGACCAACAGAAAACCAAGGCGTTATTAGAGAAGTTAATTTTGACTTTAACGCTGACGCTAATAATGAAAATATATTAGAGAATATGGATTTCACAATAACTCCACAGAGCTCTGACGAGGACGACGACTATACTGTTAATGTAAATATAACATAGGTATATTATGGATAAATTAGAAAAAATGCAGGCAAGCCTGAATAAGAACTTGCCAGAGAAAAAAGATAAGAAAGTTCCTGCAACTTTAACCAAAGATCAAACTGAGGTTAAAGACGATTACGAGTATTCAAGAAAAACTTATAAAGACCTTATAGACACCGGTGTAAAATCCTTAGATGTTTTAGCTGAATTAGCTAGAGAATCCGAACACCCAAGAGCATTTGAAGTATTATCTAAAGCCATAAAAGATATTGGTGATGTTACTGATAAACTTATGACTCTGCAAAAAAGTAAACAAGATTTGGCAGGCGAATCACAAAGTAAAAAAACTACAACTAATAATAATTTATTTGTTGGTAGTACTGCAGATCTACAAAGATTATTATTAAAAAAAGATAATGTAATAGTAGATGGCGACGTTAAAAAATAATGAATTCGGTTATCTAGGTAAT
>Ga0181394_1001287_pt1 | contig 11028 bp, 22 predicted proteins | sample 17SPOviralmetaG_FD_130123 | JGI IMG/M metagenome (GOLD analysis project Ga0181394, IMG submission 130123) | Marine viral communities from the oligotrophic San Pedro Time Series (SPOT) site, San Pedro Channel, CA, USA - 17 SPOT_SRF_2010-11-23 | ecosystem: Environmental > Aquatic > Marine > Strait...
CACAGTTACTTTAGATTCTTTGTCATCATTATTTCACGATAGAGGTGCTTATGGTTCTTCTTCTGCACCAATTACTTATACTGTAACAGTTGGAACAAAAACAACAGCACACCCTTATAGTGGTGTAGGAAGTTCATCAGCATATTTTTTAGAGGGTTTAGAATCTCCAGCTTTTACTTTAGGTGGTGCTGATACAGCAAAACCTTATTATTATAAATTTGACCAAGCAGACGGAACAAATGCTACACACCCATTATTATTTTATTTAGATGCTGGAAAAACAACTGCTTACACAACAGGAGTTACAACAAATGGAACTCCAGGTTCATCAGGTGCATATACTCTTTTAGCAGTAGATGAATACACACCTAACATTTTATATTATCAATGTTCTTCACACGCACATATGGGAAATCATTTAAAAGTTATTTCAAGTAAATTAAATTCAAATGGTGTTGCTTTTAAAATGCCAACAGCAGACGGATCAGCAAATCAAGCTATAGTTACAAATGGTTCAGGTGTCTTATCTTTTGCTTCTATATCAGAAACTAAACCAACTATAACTTCTTCTAATTTATTTGTAGCACCAAGTTCATCTACACAAATAACTATTGCTGGAACTAATTTTGTTTCTGTTCCAATAGTTGAAGCTATTAACTCATCAACTGGTGCAATTACAAGAGCAACAGCAGTAACATTTACAAATGCAACATCATTAAATGCAACATTTACTCTTGCTTCTGCTTCATATTTTATTCGTGTTGAAAACAATGACGGAAATGCAGTAAGATCATCTTCTGCTATTTTATCTGCTTCTGCTTCACCGACTTTTAGTACATCTGCTGGTTCATTAGGAAGTGTATCTGCTGGAAGCACAGTATCTTTAGATATTGACGCTTCATCAGACTCAACAGTAGCTTTTTCAGAAACAACATCTGTTTTAACATCAAATTCTAACACACCAGCTTCTACAATGAATTTAACTTTAAACAGTAGTACAGGTGCAATAACAGGAACTGCACCAACACCAACAGGAGAGACAACTTACACGTTCACTATACGAGCAAGTGACGCAGAATCGCAGACGGCAGATAGAGAGTTTTCAATTACTGTGAGTGTTGGTATAAACAACTCAGGACAATTTGGATAAAAATATATTATGGCTAATGTAAATAAAGCACAAGTAAATGGAACAAATAGAACAAAAAGTACAATATCTTTTTGGATTAAAAGAGGGAAACTTTCATCAGATCAAAAAGTATTTCAATTTAAAGCTGGTAGTGCAGAATATTTAATGAAATTTAAAAGTAACGATCAAGTCAATGTTTATACCCATGACGGAAGTTCTTATGTTGGTAGAATAGAAACTAATAACAAATTTAGAGACCCAGCATCTTTTTATCATTTCCATATACAAGTTGATACTACAGATGGAACTTCTGCAGATAGATTTAGATTTTATGTAAATGGCGAATTACAAGATGATTTACTTAACTCAGATGTACCATCACAAAATGCAAGTTTTGATTTATCAACATCAAGTCATCATTTATATTTAGGTTCACAATCAAGTGGAGGTGATGCTTTTGATGGAACTATAACACATTTTCATTATACAGATGGTTATTCTTATGCACCAACAGTATTTGGTGAAACAGATAGCACATCAGGAATTTGGAAGCCAAAAACTGCACCAAGTGTAACTTATGGCACTAATGGAGTTTTTTTAAAATTTGAAAATAGTGGTGCTATGGGTACAGATAGTTCAGGTAACACAAACACATATACAGTTTCAGGAACACTAACTCAAAATGTAGATACACCTAGTAATAACTTTTCTACTTTAAATTTTTTAGACAGATGGTTTAACGCAACTAACAATATGGGTGATATTCTTTCACGAGGTAATAATACTTTTAATACAGGAAGTAATAGCGTTAAAGCTTTAGCAAGATCAAGTTTAGGAATGTTAAAAGGTAAATATTATTGCGAAGTTAAAATACCTAACATAGATAGAAGTTGGATAGGTATTTGTAATAGCAAGATTTACACAAGTGCAACAAATAATTTTTGGACTACAAATCTTGAAAGTGGTTTTTTTTGGTATGGTAATGGAACTGCAATTTATACTGCTAATGATGTTAGTTCCAATACCTATGGTGGTTATGCTAATGATGATATTGTTATGATGGCTTTAGATATGGATAATTACGCTTTTTATCTTGGAAAAAATGGAACTTGGTTAAATAGTGGCGACCCTACAAGTGGTAGCAGTAAAACAGGTTCAGTAACAGGATTAACAAATTTTGGAACTAATCCTTTAACTGAACACGGAGAAGTATTTTTTATGTGTGCAGATTCTTCAACTTCAGGAACTTCACAGATAGAATGGAACTTTGGTCAAGGATATTTTGGAACAACACAAGTTGCTAGTGCTGGAACTTCACCTAGTGAGGGTGGAATCTTTGAATACAATTGTCCTAGTGGATACCAAAGCTTATGTACGAAAGGTCTTAACAGCTTTTAATTAATATGATAAAAAGGAATTAACTATGGCATATGGAATAAACTCAAAAGATTATTTTAGCACACTATTATATAGTGGAAATTCAACAGCAAGATCATTAACTGGAGTTGGATTTGCCCCCTCATTCGTTTGGATTAAGGAACGAACTGCTGATTCAGACCATATGCTTTTTGACCAACCTAGAGGAGTTCAAAAATATATAAGTGCAAATCAAACTACTCAACAACAAACATCTGCTGGTATGCTAACTGCATTTGGTTCTGATGGATTTAGTTTAGGTAGTGGTAATGACACTAATGATAATGGACAAACTTATGTTGCTTGGAATTGGATAGGAAATGGTCAAGGTTCGTCTAATACAGATGGTGGTATAAACACAACATATACATCAGTTAATACTGCATCAGGTGTTTCTATATCTACATATACTGGAACTGGAAGTGCCTCAACTATTGGTCATGGATTAGGTGTTACACCAAATGTAATGCTAGCAAAACGGCTTGACTCATCAGGACAATGGGATATGTATCACTCAGGTTTATCAAATCCAAAATCAGGTTCAATAGTTCTTAACAGTTCTGATGATTTTGCTTCAGATAGTAGTATTTGGAATAACACAGACCCAACAAGTTCTTTAGTTAATATAGGAACATCATCTACTACAAATACTTCAAGTGGAACTTATGTAATGTATTGCTTTGTAGCAAAACAATCTTTTTCAGCTTTTGGTTCTTATAATGGTAATGGAAATGATGGTGATGGTACATTTGTCTATACATCTTTTAAGCCCTCACTCGTTATGATAAAATGTAGTGATACTGACGGTGAGCATTGGCATATACACGATACAAAAAGAAAACCTGGAAATAATGATTCAGGTAAATACCTTTTGGCAAATACTGCTGGTACTGAAAGCACAAGCACTTCTTATGCAGTTGAAATAGTTTCCAATGGCTTCAAAGCAAGGACAAGCAATAACAGTACAAACGGAACTTCAGGTGGAAGTGGTAGGCATTATCTGTATATCGCTTTCGCAGATGAACCCCTAGTTTCTACAAATGGTGTACCAGCTACTGCAAGATAATCACAACAGGAGATAATTATGCAATTATCAAAACATTTTAAATTAGAAGAATTTACTAAGTCAATGACAGCTATTCGTAAAGGTATTAAGAATGAAGCTGGAAGTGGTGAGATTAAAAACCTAACTGATCTTTGTTATGGAGTCTTAGAACCTGTAAGAGCAAAGTTTGATAAACCTATTATTGTAACATCAGGTTATAGATCAGAAGAACTATGCGAAGCAATCGGTAGTAAAAAAACGAGCCAACATGCAAAGGGGCAAGCGGTAGATTTTGAGATTGCTGGTGTTTCTAATTTACAAGTAGCATTATGGCTTACTAACAACGTGGACTTTGACCAACTCATTTTAGAATATTGGACGGGTGAAGCTAACTCAGGTTGGATTCATTGTAGCTTTGTTGAGGGTAGTAATAGAAAACAAGTTTTGACATTTGATGGGAAGCAATTTACTAATGGATTACCTGACGCAAAATGGTCAGATGGAAAACTACAAAACTAGGAGAAAATATGAAACTAACTAAGAAACAAAAAAAACTGCCTAAAGGTTTGCAAATGGCAATTATGAAGAAAAAGAAGAAAACTAAAAAGAGGAAATAATTATGGCTTACGGATATTCAAGACCAATGAAAAAGAAAAAGAAGAAAAAAAAGAAGAAGAAAAGATAATGGTTAAAGTAGCATCTATAAAAAATATTATTAAAGACCTTAAACCAAGACAACAAAAAACTATGAGATCACACGCAAGACATCATAGTTTAAAACATATGAGGTCTATGGCACTCGCTATGAAAAAAGGTGCTACTTTTCAATCAGCACATATTAGAGCAATGAGGTCAGTAGGAAAATGAAAAGACGTAGAGTTCCAAAAGATAAGAAAACAGATTTACCTAAAAAATATCTATCAGGACTTAAAGGTAGAAAAAGATCATCAAGAGCAAAATTATTACAATCTATGTCTAGTCTATATAAAAGAGGACAAGTTATTCCAAGATCAATGTTTAAAGCGAGAGTAAAATAATGGCAGTTAAAAGAAAACCATTATCTAAACAAGTTATTACTACACTTAGAGCAAAAGCAAAGACTAGAAAAAATATAACATTAGGTCAGTTAAAAAAGGTTTATCGTAGAGGTCAAGGTGCTTTTTTAGGTGCTGGTTCAAGACCTCGTACTTCTATGGCTAGTTGGAGTATGGGTAGAGTAAATAGTTTTTTAAGAGGTTCAAGAAAACACGACCTTGATTTAAGACGAAAAAAACGTAAAAGGTAGTTATGAAAAAGCCGACTACTACAAATGAAAAGTTTATAGAGATTGATGGTAAAATTAAATTACTACATCAAAAAATTCACATTATAGAAACGAATCATCTTAAACATATGCAAAGAGATATAGATAGAATTTTGTATCTGATTTGTGGTGTAGGTCTAGCTGTAATATCCCAATTCCTTTACATTATTTCAAATTAATAGTACAAGTAGAACTTGTATGAATCACAAAAGAATATTAGTAATTTCTGATATGCACTTGCCTTATCAACATAAGGACTCAATAAAATTTTTAAAAGAAATTAAAAAAGAATTTAGACCGGACAAGATTGTGAACATTGGCGATCTCTTAGACTTTCACGCAATATCAATGCACGACAGCAACCCTGATTTATATTCTGCTGGTATGGAATTAGATAAAGCAAAAGAATATATAAAAGTATTAGAAGATATATTTCCTGAAGTAATAGAAGTAGATAGCAACCATAGTAGTCTAGTTTATAGACGAGCATTAAAATATGGAATGTCTAAACAATTCCTAAAACCATATGGAGAGTTCTTAGGAACTAGAAAATGGAAATGGATTGATGATTTAACTCTTACTATGTCTAATGGTCAAAGATGTTTCTTTACTCACGGAAGAAGTGCAGATGTATTAAAAGTATCTCAAACTATGGGAATGAATTGTGTTCAAGGACACTATCATACTAAGTTCTTAATAAGCTATTGGGCAAATCCTGACAATTTATTCTTTGCTATGAATGTAGGTTGTCTCATCAACCAAAAAAGCATGGCTTTTTCCTACGCAAAAAACTTTAAAACAAGATTCATACTAGGTTGTGGAATAATACTAAATGGAATACCAAGACTACTTCCTATGGTTATTAATAAAAAAGGCGATTGGATTGGTAAGATAGTATGAAGAAGAAATGTTGTGGAAAGTATGCTTTAAAAGGCGAGAGAGCAACGGAGAGTGCTTTAGATAGACAAGTGGGTAGTACCAAGCACTATAAAGATTTTAAAATACAACCTATTGAATTTATAACTGCTAACAAGCTTAGTTTTATTCAAGGTAATGTTATTAAGTACATCTGTCGTTATGATAAAAAAAATGGTAAAGAAGATATAGATAAAGCAATACATTATTGCGAATTATTAAAGGAGTTATTATAATGTGGTTTAGTGCAATTAAATTAGCAGTATCTGCTGGAAGTAAAATTTATGCTAACAAGCAAAGAGCAAAAGTTGCTATGTCTGAAGCACAATTACTACACGCAGAAAAGCAAAGTCGTGGAGAAGAAGCATATCAAGGAAAACTACTTGAAGCTAGACAATCAGACTATAAGGACGAGGTAGTTTTATTTATTCTTACTTTGCCAATTTTGGTGCTGGCATATGGAGTATTCTCAAATGATGTTGAAGCAATGGCAAAGATAAATTTATTTTTTGAGCATTTTCAAAATCTTCCGAGCTGGTTCACTAACTTATGGATTCTTGTAGTGGCTAGTATTTTTGGAATTAAAGGTACACAGATATTCCGTAAAAAATAATTTAATTTAATCTCAAATATCTATATTGTGAAGTATGAGTAACGAAATAGATTTTGTAATAACTGAATTAACTGTTGAGATATTGACTAATAACAATATGGGTAGAGCAAGTTTTATCTTTATAGATCAGACTCCACATTTCCCTAAAGTAAACAATATGCTTAATCAGATAGATGAAAAGGAAGATGCTTTTGTTGGTAATTATAGCATCTCAACAACTGAGATTACTGAGAGTACAGATATATCAAGCTTAGATTTTACTACTCACTAAGCAATAGATAAACATAGAACACCATCAAAGAAAAAATAACAATATAAACTGTTGATATGGCTATAACCTTACCCCAATTTATTTTCTCTTTTTCTTTTTGATAATGACCATTGTTATCTAAGTACAGTTTTGTCATTAGCCCTCTTGTTTATTCATAAGTGTTAAATCTCTTTTTAGTTCACTTTGTTTCAGACTCGCATATCTATCAAGATTATTATAGTGCAGTTTAGCTTTAATAAGATTGCTCTCGGCATCTGCATAATGTTTTACTATATCTGTATATTCTTGATCTGTTCTAGCTTTGTGTTCTGCTTCTATTACAGTTTTAGAATCAAGTTTATACTTTAAGAAAAGTTTGCTAAATATAGCTTTACGAGCTTCATCTAAAATAATACTTTTACCCTGCCACTCTTTCCATTCTTTACTAGCTTTTTCTAATTCTAAATATACTTGCTTACTGTTTAAATGTTCAAATGTTTCTACCATATTATCACTCCTGTTATAAATCCTATTAAAAACCAAATGATCTCTTGCCTATAATACAAAGACCAAAACTCTAACTTCTCTTTTATTTTATGGGTATTCATATAAATCTTTTATTAGTTCTTCATCATCTTTTACTTTTGCTCTTAGGTCTCTAACTTCTTGCTCTAGTCTGTTTAATCTTACTCTTAACTGACCATTAATTGTTTTGTGAGATTTATTCATAGTAGTTAAACGATCTATTGTGTTTATAAGTTGTGCGTTATGCTCTTTAAATATTTCATTATTTTTATTTAAAGCTTTACATTCAAACTCTAAATCTTTTATCTTAACTTCTAAGTCTAAATTTCCTCTATGCTCTCTATCCATAAATTAAAATGGTATTTCATCATCTAAATCAGATAGCTGTGCAGTAGTTGCGTGGTCAGGTGCAGATGGTTGTGCTTGTGTCATTGGTTGTTCAGTATATCTTGGAACAGATTGACCAATAGGTTTTAACCCATCAATGTTTTCATTTCTTTTTGGTGGATTCTTTAATGCACTAAAATAAAATACTAATTTTCTTCTATTGCCATCATCATATTTAGTTGGATTATCTTCATAGTCATAAGTAGCAATTTTTAAATTAGCACCTTTTTTAATCATAGCCATTATATGAGGGGATTCTAACCATTGTTGAAACTGATAAGGGCTATATTTTCTTTTTGCTGTTGTGTCATACATTTGAACTTTGCTCATACTTTTATAATCCCAACCACCAGCTTTAGCAGTTTGATTATGCAATAATGTAACTTCTAGCTTGTGAGTTTCAAAGTCATCTTTTCCATATTTTTTATACATTTTGTTTATTCTCCTTTTTCCATTTTTTTAAGTCGTCTTTAAATTTACTTTCCATATTATCTAAATAAGTAATAGCTTGGAAAGCTTTAAAATATTCTTTAGCTTTTACAATAAACATTGTAACCTCTTTTTCAGGTTCTTTTGGTATATTAACAATAGCTAGTTTTTGTATTTTAAAGTTTGTAGTTTCTTCAATAAATCGTCTATACATTTCTACTTGAATTGGTTGGTCAAAACTATAATCTTTACTTGTTTTCCAATCAATAACTGCTTTTTGACCTTTCCAAGAATCTTTTGTTACAATGGCATCATCACACCCACAAGTATCAAATTTAGGACTATATAATGGTGTTTCACTTGCTATTAATTTAAATTTTTGAGATTTCCAAAATTTTAACCATTTTTGTGCCATAGTTTTCAATGGTTCTGACTCAGGAAATGCTGGTTGCTTTTTACTTTTAAAATATAAGTCAATCCATTCGTGTAATTCAGAACCTATTTCTCTACCATAAGATTCTTTACTTTCTGCTCTTTCTTTTACCTTTTGAATAAATTTATTGATTTGGTCTATTGGCTTATCTTCCATAATCATTATCTCTTTTATAGAATCATCTCTATTTCTTTTGTACCAATTTTGAAAATCAGGTTTTGTTCTTTTGCCAATTTTTGTTGTAACACTAGATTTTGGTTCGCCATTTATATAATATCTATAACCTTTTGCTTTTGAATTATATTCTCCAATTATTACACCATTTTTATCTTTAATATATTGCTTACTCATCATTTCTCCCATTTATATATAGTTTTTTATTTAGTTTTCTTAAAGGTCTAAAGAAGTAATCTAAATCTGTATGTGTAGCTTCACATAAGATTATAAGATCATCTAAAGGTATCTTATTATTACCCTTTTCCCTTTTTTGTACTTGTTGAAAAGTACATTTGCAGATATTGGCAATTCTTGTTTGCGTATATCCTAGTTCTAATCTTCTTTGTCTCATTCTTATTCCGAGATACTCAAAGAACTTTTTTCTATTATCTTCTCTACTAGCACCATTCCAAGTGGTAAGAGTAGCACGAAGTCTTTGTTTTATATTACTTATGTTTCTTACTTGACTATCTGTGTACATATTTTCTCCTCTTGATTTATATAATTAGAATTAAATGTGTATAAAACTTTTGGACTAATTTTATAAAGGTCAGGATAGGCATACAATATTAATTCTTCTAAGACTTTAGAACACTTTTTTCCAAAATTTGGTAATAATCTATAAAATCTAGGGTCATCTAAGTATTTATCTCTTATCGACCCAAGATCACGAATTTCTGCATTAAATAAATTATTTTTAAGTCTTGTATCCAAACTTTTAGGAAAAACAATTTCATAAATGCTAATTTTATCTTTTTTGTTTTTAGGAAGATTTTTTATATCTTTGTAATTAATTAACGACACTATGACCTCTATTGTTCATACAGTTTCTATAAATTTTTGGATATTTATATTCTAGCTTATCAGATAACCATAATGTACTTGCTCTCCACCATACATTATAAACTGCTTTTCCTGACTCAACTAAAGTGTTGGTATTGTCTTTTGCCAATGTTTTACAATGCTGTAAATCATTAGTTATCATTCTTGCTTTATCTTCGTTGAAAGTACCTGATCTTCCATTTGTATCTATTACAGGTTTGTAACTTGCACACCCTTGAAGTAGAGTGATAGATAGCCCTATTAACATTATCATTTTCTTCATTAGTTTCTCCCCTAGTTAACTTATATTGCTCTCATACTTCTCAAACTTTGTTTCAATAGCTGATTCATATAAACATCAATCTGACCATTAGACATTTTCTTTTTGTCCTTTTGGTGAAGCTTGATTGCTTTTACTATTGATTTTAAGTTTGAAGCTTGAACTGTTTTTTTGTTCATTTGCTTTTTCCTTTATAAAAGAATCTACATGGTTTCCCAAAATAGACCCCTTGTTTTTAACTACATCTTCTAATGTAGTATCTGAGGGTAGTCCCCCAAATTCTTTTTTAAATTGTTTCTCCCAATCTTTAGCTTTTCCTACAAAAGTAAATAATGGCATTATGCTACCACCTTTGTATTCCAAACCCTGTAAAATCTTTTAGTTGTCTTACAATAATATATTTTATAATTTTTCATTATGCTCTCTCCTCTATTTCTGACTCATTTACTTGTTGTCCACCCAACCACATAAATTTTCTAAAACAATTTGCATAATAAATTTTAGATTTATTATCAAAAACAACAGAAGTTATTTTTGTTGCACCAAATTTATCTTTAAAAGTTTTAACAACTTTTTGTTTTATTGGATTTGTACTTTTTATTGGTTTAGTTGCCATTATGCTCTCCCTTTGTTATGGGGGTTTTTTAAACCCCCTGTTTTAATTACCATTTATTTTTTAACTGTTGATTTCTATTTTTTGTTACAGCTTTTTCAGCTTGATCGTATGAAGTATATCTGCCTAGTATTCCCTCATCTTGATCTATTACATCAAAACCAACTTGACTATTTGGTTTGTTTGTTTTGTAATTACAAGAAATCGTATGACCTCTATAAATTACACTTTCACCACTTTTCATCATTATGCTCTCTCCTAAGTTTTTATTCATACTGAAATTAGTAGTTTATTTGAGTTGTGTTGTCTAGCCCTAAAAAACCTAGTAAAATAGCCATTTTTTTACTATATTCACAACTTATATTTTAATTATTGCAAATTTAATAAGAATCGACTACAAATCGAATCAGGGTAAAAAGAGAAAATTTTTGTAATATCCTTTAGGTATGTTATAAGAATCGTAAGACAATCATTTTCTCTCGGTGGATTAGATGTTTGAAAATCTCCCTAAGGTTTATAAACGTAAAAAGTTCTAATCCACCACCCTTAAAAAAAGGAGAAATGATATGCAACTAAAACTAGACTACGAAGCTTACCAACGAAATAGTGAAACAAGCAAAAGTGCTTATTATAATAAAAAAGATAAGCTGAC
>Ga0181394_1001288_pt1 | contig 11020 bp, 23 predicted proteins | sample 17SPOviralmetaG_FD_130123 | JGI IMG/M metagenome (GOLD analysis project Ga0181394, IMG submission 130123) | Marine viral communities from the oligotrophic San Pedro Time Series (SPOT) site, San Pedro Channel, CA, USA - 17 SPOT_SRF_2010-11-23 | ecosystem: Environmental > Aquatic > Marine > Strait...
AATGAGATAAAGATCCTACAGAAACTAAGAGAGCAAGAAAAAAGTAATGTATTAGTAATAGGGGACTTGCACGAACCTTTCTGTTTGGATTCTTATCTTGATTGGTGTAAAGAACAGTATGAGATCTATAATTGCACAGAAGTAGTCTTTATAGGCGATATAATTGATAATCACTACTCATCATACCACGAGTCCTCGGCAGATGGTTTAGGTGGCTTAGATGAGCTAGAATTAGCTATTAAACGCATATCTAAGTGGTATAACGCATTTCCAATAGCAACAGTCATAATTGGTAACCACGATCGTATTATAATGCGAAAGGCACAAACAAGTGCAATCCCTAGTAAATGGATAAAGTCTTATAAAGAAGTATTAGAAGTACCTAATTGGGAATTTGTAGAAAGATATGAATTAAATAATGTTCAGTATATCCACGGAGAAGGTGGTACTGCTCGTAGTAAGTGTCGTGCTGATATGATGAATACTGTTCAAGGACATTTACATACACAATGCTATACAGAACACTATGTTGGAAAGAATTTTAGAGTTTATGGAACTCAAGTAGGTTGTGGTATCAATCACAAGTCGTATGCTATGGCTTACGCAAAATATGGTAAACGTCCTGCAGTTGCCTGTGCAGTTATTCTTAATAATGGACAAACTCCATTAAACCTTTTAATGCCCTTATAGTCAATAAGTTAGGTATTTCTTAAATCTAAATTGTTAATAAGTTAAATAATTATTATGTTAATATAATAGTTAATTAAAATATTTATTATATATTTGTAAAGAATTTAAAAAAACAATTATGAAAATGAATATAGTAACACATAAATTTAATAAACAAGAATTTTTATTAAATGAAATAGAAACTGAAAAGTTTTTTGAAAAACAAGATATTACTTATTATACAGTAAAAACAAAAAAAACAATTAAAGATGTAATAAATTTTATTGTATGGTTTTTAATTGTAGGTATCGGTTCAGTTGGTTTATTAATGTTAGGTGCAATATTAGATAGAATATAATGAATAGAATACCTACACCTACCCCATTAACTGCCGAAGAATTAGTTGAAATGCAAAAGCAACACGAACTAGAAAGGCAAGAAAGACATTTAAAATATGATAATATTACTGTTGAAGCTAAATTAGTCTACTATAAAGGTACTACTGCAGCAGTAGGAACTCATTCTTATTTAAATAAACAATTTGCAGATATTAAAAAAGATTGGAACTCTGTAATTATGATAGGAACAGAAAGACAAAGATGTGCTGATGATACAGTAGATAATATCACAGGCACTTATACTTTAAATCTTACAGATAAAATGATAAAGGAATATGAAAATAATGACAAAAAACTTTTAATAATATGATACATAAAAACTTACACGATATAAATACTTATTGTTCACACGATAATGAAACAATGTTATGTGGAAAAGATGAGAATGGTAAAGAATTTACTATAACTATTTCTACATTTGAATTATTAGAATGGTTAGATATAGAACACTTAAAACAAAGTTTAATTAAATACATAGAACAAAAATGAAAAAAGAAAACAATTATTTAATAGCTATACAAAGCGAATTAAAAGCACCTAAGAATCAATATAATAGTTTTGGAAAATATAAATATAGAAGTGCAGAAGATATATTAGAAGCAGTAAAACCATTACTTAAAAAATATAATTGTTATTTAACAATAACAGAAACTACTAAAGAAATTGCAGGTTATTTAGTTTTAAATTCAAAAGTAGAAATATCAGATGGAGAAAAAACTTTATCAGTTGAAGCACAAGCAGGTATTAATCCTCAACGTAAAGGAATGGATATAGCACAATCTTTTGGATCTAGTAGTTCTTATGCTAAAAAATATGCTCTTGGTAATTTATTTTTATTAGATGATACTAAAGATGCTGATAGTAATAAAGTAAATGAACCTATTGGTAAAAAAGTTTTATCAAGTGAAAAATTTAATGCTATGTTGAAAGCATCAAATGAAGGAAAAAAAGATCTAGTAAAATCTAAAATGGAAGATTATATTTTATCAGATAATCAACTAAAGGTTTTAAATACAACTTTAAATAATAAATAAATAAAATAATAATAAAATGAAAAATGTAATAGAAGGAAAATTAGTAAAAGTATTTGATTTAGAAACAGGTATCTCTAAAGCAGGTAAGGAATGGAAAAAGCAATCAATCTTAATAGAACAAGATACTAAGTATAATCCTGAGGTTATGGTTACTTTTTTTGGAGATAATGTAAATAAAATAAAAATTAATGAAATAGGAAACATTGTAAGTTGTAATATAAATTTATCATCTAGAGAATATAAAGGTAAGTATTACCACAATATAGATGGATATACTTGTAATGTATCTGATATTATAAATGATAATAAACGTATATTATCTTCTTATGTTAATAATGATGCTAGAAAGACTAGGGAAAATAACGCTTATAGTTATATGTCAATAGAAAATGATAATCAACCATTTTAATTATGACAGATAGAGAAAAATTTGAAAAGATTTGTGATCTTACTACAAATATAGTAGGATTAGATAGAGGATCTTTAGCTGAAAAGACTAGGAAAGAAACGATACATATACCAAGAATGGTTGCATCTATAGTAGGTAGATTAGTTCACGATATACACCCTAATGTAATAGCTAAAGTTATTGATAGAGATAGAACATCTATATTACATTATGAGAAATTACATACTGTAAATTATGCTACATTCCCTAAGTATAGAGAATTATTTAATCACGTTTATAATATGTATAATGATATTCTTAATTTAAAAAGAAAATTTGAATCTAAGGAAAAGATAAGAATGTTATTAGTTAAATCAGGTATAGATGTTAATGTAAAGAAACCACAAGTATATATTATAATAAAAAGTGGATCTATAGTTTATAAATTAAAAACTAATTATTTTTATTGTTCAGAAAATATTAATGTAATAAAAGATGTTTTCAAAGATTATAATTATACTTTAGAAATAAAAACTATATGAAAGAAAAACCAAATTACTATGCTATTTTAACTGCTGAGGTTAGATATAATAAAGATCTTACTCCTAATGCTAAATTACTTTTTGCAGAAATAACTGCTTTAGAGAATATGAATGGTCAATGTTTTGCAAGTAATAGATACTTTGCAGATTTATATGGTAAATCTAAAACAAGTATATCAAAGTGGATAAGTCAATTAGAATCATTTGGTTGTATAAAAACTACATATACATACAAAGATGGTAGTAAAGAAATTGATAAGAGGTATATAACAACTATTAAAGGGGGTATTGAAGAAAAGTTAAATACCCCTATTGAAGAAAAGTTAAAGGATAATACTACAAATATTAATACTAATATTACATATAGTAATAAAAGGGAGTTTTTTAAAAAACCAAATGTTTTAGAAATTAAGGATTATTGTTTAGAAAGAAATAATAATATAGATGCTGATTCTTTTTTTGATTTTTATGAATCTAAAAATTGGTTTGTAGGAAAAAATAAAATGAAAGATTGGAAAGCTAGTATAAGAACTTGGGAAAGAAGAAATAAAGATCAATCTAATAAAAGTAAAATAAATACACAGATATCAGAATGGCAAAAAGCAAAACAATTAATAGAAAAAATACAATAGAATTAGATGAGTATTTTGCATATAGTGGTAAAATTGAAATAAATGGTAAATTTACAAGTAACTATGAAAAATATAATTACAATAAAAATACCTTTATAAATAATGATATGACAAAATATGTGTTGAGAGATTATAAAAAAAGTAAAATTTAAAATAAATAAAATGGAAACTATATTAACAATACTATTAGCATTAGCAACTTATGGATTTGGATTTCTTAGTGGTACTATTTCTAATCAAGATAAAACAGAAATAGAAGAAGATCATAATCAATCAGCTATACACTTTAATAGTATAAGTAAAGATGATTAAGACATTACAAGAAGAAAATAAAAAAGAACTTATTGAAAAGGTAATAGATCTTATAGGTTTAACTTCTGTATCTCTAGGACATAGAACAGATGCTGATACTATTTTTACATTAGCACAGATATTTGCTGAAGATTTACAAACAGAAAACAGATTTAAAAGACTGACTTTTAATCAAGTACAAGATGCTTTTAAAATAGGTGTAAGGTTTAGCGAGTTTGATCCTTATATAAATATTAGAACATTTTACAGATTCTTGATTAGTCATAAAAAAACTATAGACTCTGCTTACTATGATGTTCATACACTAGGTAAGAATCCAACACAAGTACTATATTATCAACCACCTAAAAAATTATTAAAATGAATGAAGAAGAACATACAGGAATACCTGCAGTAGATAAACTAATAGAAAGTATATTAAAAGATGAAAAAGAACAAGTTGAATTAACTTGTTGTGGTGTAGAGATAACTACATTAATATCTGATAATGGTTTATGTCCAATTTGTTTAGAAAATATATGAAAATATTAGAATTATTTGCAGGAAGTAGATCAATAGGTAAAGTAGCAGAAGAATTTGGATATAAAGTTTTTTCTGTAGATATTAAAAATTTTGAAGGAATAAATTTAGTAAAAGATATAGAATTTCTTAATGTAAAAGATATTCCTTTTAAACCTGATATGATTTGGGCTAGTCCCCCTTGTACTACATACTCTATTGCAGCTATAGGTCATCATAGAGATATGGGAAAACCTAAAACAGATTTTGCTGCAAAAAGTGATAGATTAGTTTTAAATACTTTAAAATTAATTAAGGAATATAATTGTATATATTTTATAGAAAACCCTAGAGGTTATATGAGGAAGATGAATTTTATGTTAGGAATACCTAAGACTACTATATGGTATTGTAAGTATGGTTTTAAAAATGCTAAACCTACAGATATTTTTAGTAATCATATTTATTCTTTATTTAATAATAATGGTTGGAAACCTAGACCTAAATGTTATAATGGTAATATTAAATGTCATCACGAATCAGCACCTAGAGGATCAAGAACAGGAACACAAGGATTAAAAGATAATTATGAAAGAAGTAAGATACCTTATGAATTATGTAAAGAAATAATTAAATCAATAACAATATGAAAACAAAAGATAAAGTAATATATTGGTTAGATAAATATCCAAAACTTAGAGATGATGATAATAGACTTTGTGCAAATATTTGGGCTGAAGAATTAGAAGATCTAGTATTTGTAGAGAAATCTAATATAAAAGATTTTTTAAGGTTATATGCTAGTAATAAATTAACATCAGCACCTAGTATAAAAAGAGCAAGAGCAAAGTTACAAGAGGAATGTCCTAAATATAGAGGAGATAAGTATAATTTAAGAAAAGGTTTATTACAAGATAAATGGAGAAAAGATTTAGGTTATGAAAAAAACCATTAGTAAATTAAAAAAAGAATTAGATAAGTGGTTTAGTTTATATATTCGTTTAAAAGATTCTGATGATTTTGGTATGGTTAATTGCTATACTTCAGGTAGATCTTATCATTATAAACAGATTCACGCAGGGCATTTTATGAGTAGAAGGCACTTAGCAACTAGATGGTGTGATAAAAATGTTAAGCCACAGTCAGCAGCAGATAATCTTTTTGGACAAGGGGAACAGTTTAAGTTTGGAAATCAATTAGATAGTGAATATGGAATAGGTACTGCTGAAGAATTACAAATAAAAGCAAGACAGTCTTGTAAAATTTCTAGAAGTGAATATGAAGAAAAGATAAGTTATTACAAAGAGATTGTTAAAAACTTAAAAAAAGAAAAAAATCTAGAATAATATTTTTTTTATATTTGGTTTATGACAAAACCTATTTTTGCAAATACTATGCATCAAATAATTGTCAATGATTATTTAAACCTTATGTTATCTTTTACTAAAGAGATTTCTACAAAAACAAAATATCAAAATTTTAAAGAAGTACTAGATCTAATTATTGAATATCACAATAGTTATGGAGAAGATGTAGAGCAAGGTAATTGGAATGATTGGTTAATGATTATTCCTGTAAATACTTCTGTAATGGTCAATGGATATTTTGCAGGTATATCTACAAAAAGCAATTTAGAAATAATAAAATCATATAAACTTTTATTAGATAATAGTTTAGAATTGTTAGTAAGAGATCTTAAAGGAATAGAATTTACTAATGAATGAAATATATCAAATAGTAGGAGATTGTAGAAAAACATTTATAGAGATGTCTTACACTTACAGTCAAGATATAAATGAAATTGAAGAAACAGTTGGAGAATTAATGCTTTATTTTTTACAGATGAATCCTGATACTCTTAGATCTATATATGAAAAAGATGGTAAAAAAGGAATTATATCTTACGGTGCAGTAGTATTAAGAAGAAGTTTTACAAGTCCTAGAAGCCCATATTATTATAAATATAAAAAGTATTATACACATATTGATAGTAAATCAAGTAATATCACTTATGATAATTCAGATGTTTATCATAAGAAACATTTATATAATATACCTAATTCTGAAGAATATCAACAATGGCAAAAATTAGAATTAATTGATCAGGCTTTAGATAATTTTTATTGGTACGATAGAGATGTTTTTAAATTATACTATTATGAAGGTAATACTTTAACAGGACTTGCGAAAAAAACAGGCATTAGTAGAAACAGTCTGTTTACAACTATAGATAAAGTAAGAGAACAACTTAAAGACTTATTAGATGAATAAGTTTTTTGTAAGTGATGAGGTTTATAAAGATAGGCTAGACATTTGTAAAGGTTGTGATTATTATTTTAGACCTACAGGAAGTTGCAAAGTTTGTTTGTGTTTTATGTCAATCAAGGCACGTATCAGTTTAATGGAATGCCCACAGAAGTATTGGTTAAAGACTAAGGAACTTGAACAACCTGAAGGAATACCTGAAGAACTAATAGAAGAAGTATTATTAATATGGAAAGATATAAAAACAGGAATAGCAAAAAATCAAGCAGTTAAGAAAAGAATGATAACATTATTTAACACAATCTATGGAAGTAATTATGATACAGGTACAAGTTGTAGTACCTGCCTAAGTGATTGTTTTAAAGGAATAAAAAGAATATATGAAAAATACAGATAAGACACCAAACTATTATAGAGGAAAAGTATATGGCTATAAAGCATTTGATATAATAGAAGATTATGAATTAAATTATAATTGTGCAACTGCACTTACTTACATTTTAAGAAGTGATAGAAAACATAATACACCTAATGAGTGTTTGCAAAAAGCTATAGATCATTTAGAAAATGAATTAAAAAATTTAGAGAAGAAGAAAAAGAAGAATGTTAGAATAAGTCATATTTAAAGGAGAGTAGGCATATTGCCATAATAATTGATTAAATGTTTTTTATGCTCTCCTTTATTTTAAAATTAATACTATGTTAATATATCAATGTAATAAATGTGCAATAACTAAACAATTAAGTAAAATTGTAATGAAAATAATTGACAACAAAGTTTGTCATATTGGATCAGAATGTCCTAAATGTGGAGAATATATGCAAGAAGTAGAAAAAGAGTTTGGTGGATTTCCTTCACTTAAAAGAACTGAACCTACTTTATCTAACAGAAAAAATAAACTTTGGGGTGGTGTTAAAGACAGATTAAAATAAAAATCAATAAATTCTATTATATACTATGAAACTAGAAATCAATAAGTTAAAACCAAATAAAGAAAATCCACGAATAATAAAAGATTATAAGTTTAAAAAACTTGTAAAGTCTATAAAAGAATTTCCTGAAATGATGGAGTTAAGACCAATAATTGTAGATGAAGATATGACTATTTTAGGTGGTAATATGAGATATAGAGCAAGTATTGAAGCAGGATTAAAAGAAGTGCCTGTAAAAATAGCTAAAGATTTATCAGATGAACAAAAGCAAGAATTTATAGTAAAAGATAATGTAGGTTTTGGGGAATGGGAATGGGATATATTAGCAAATGAATGGGATTCAAAAATTTTAGATAAATGGGGGTTAGATATTCCATTTACAGAAGATGATGTAGAGGAAATGAGTAATCCAAATAATATTGATACAGAGAATATATTTGCAACAGAATTAGATAGAGAGAGTAATTATATAGTTTTAAAGTTTGACAATGATATTGATTGGATTCAAGCAAAAACATTATTTGGATTAAAAACAGAAACTGCTAGAAGGCAAAATGGTAAACCTTGGAGTAGTGGAATTGGTAGAGTTTTAAATGGAACAGAAGCAATTAATAAATTAACAAATGAAGATTAAAATATTTGCACCATCATATAAAAGACCTGAAAAAAGCATAACACAAATAACGTATCCATTTGTCAAGTTAATAGTAAGAGAAAGTGAAGCAGATGAATATCGTAAAAATGGCAATGATATTATTGTATGTCCTGATTCTGCACAAGGTAATTTATGTAGAGTAAGAAATTGGATTTTAGATAATTTATATGAAGATGCAGATTGTATAATAATTTTAGATGATGATTGTAAATCCATAGGTAGATGGCATAATCAAAATGATATAACTTTTAGTGAAAATGAATTAATTGAATTTTGTGAAAGTTCAAGTATTTTATGTAGAGAATTAGGATATAAATTTTGGGGTTTAAATTGTGTTACAGATAAAGGTGCTTATAGAGAATATACACCATTTGGTTTTTTACAATATATTGGAGGACCTTTTCAGGCTCATCTTAAAGAAAGTACAATTAGATATGATGAAAATTTACCATTAAAAGAAGATTATGATATTACATTGCAACATATTAAAAAAAATGATGGGTGTTTAAGAATTAATTATGCTCATTATAATGTTAAACAAGCTGAACAAACAGGTGGTTGCTCAAATATAAGAAATCTTAAAAAAGAAAAACAACAATTTTTTGCTTTACAAAAAAAATGGGGAAAGGATATAGTTAAAAGAGATAAAGGAAGTAAAAGAAGTTTTGATTTTAATCCTATAATAAAAGTACCAATTAAAGGAATATAAAATGAACGAAAGTAGACACATAAAAAAGGAATCAATATTAAAAGCATTAGAAAAGTCTTTAGGAGTAGTTACTGTAGCTTGTAAACAAGCAGATGTTCCACGTTCAACATATTACAAGTGGTTAAATGAAGATGAAGAATTTGCAAAGGCAGTAAAAGATATTGAAAACATAGCATTAGATTTTGGAGAAAGTCAATTACATAAACAGATAGGGGATGGAAATACATCAGCTACTATATTCTTTTTAAAGACTAAAGGAAAGAAAAGAGGTTATGTAGAAAGAAATGAAGTAGATCTTACATCAGGAGATGAACCAATTAAAATTAATGTAAATATCAAAGGGGTTGAATATTGATACTGAATTTACTCATACTCAAGGACAAGCAATAGAATACTTATTTGATAAGAAAACAACAGAAGTATTATTTGGTGGTGCAGCAGGTGGTGGTAAGTCTTGGGTAGGTTGTAGTTGGTTGATTTTATTATGTATTAAATACCCTAAGACTAGATACTTAATGGGTAGATCTAAGTTAGACAGTTTAAAAAAGACTACTTTAAATACTTTCTTTGAAGTTTGTCAGACTTGGGGAATCTTAGCTAATAAACACTACAATTTTAATGCAGGATCTAATATCATAAAGTTTTATAATGGTAGTGAGATAATACTTAAAGACTTGTTTCTATACCCATCAGATAGGAACTTTGACAGTCTAGGATCATTAGAAATTACTGCTGCTTTTATAGATGAAGCAAATCAAATAACAGAGAAAGCAAAGAACATAGTAGCATCTAGAATGAGATATAAGTTAGATCAATATGATTTAATACCTAAACTCTTAATGACTTGTAATCCTGCAAAGAATTGGGTTTATACTCAATACTATAAACCTGCTAAAGAAGGAGTAGAGAAAGAACATAGAAAGTTTATACAAAGTCTTGTAGATGATAATCAATTTATTTCTAAACATTATAAATCTCAGCTATTAACTTTAGATGAATTAAGCAAACAAAGACTTCTATATGGTAATTGGGAATATGATGCTACTAATGATAATTTAATAGAATATGATGCTATTCTAAACTTATTTAGTCAATATGGAATAGAGGGAGATAAATACATAAGTTGTGATGTAGCACGATTTGGAAGCGATAAGACAGTTATAATGTATTGGGAAGGGCTACATATTAAAAAGATAAGAACTATGCTTAAATCGGCTGTAAATGAGGTTGTAGAGCAAATAAGGTTATTACAACAACAATATTCTGTAAGATTGACAAACATTATAGTTGATGAAGATGGAGTAGGTGGTGGAGTAAAAGACTATATGAGATGCAGAGGATTTGTAAATAATTCAAGAGCAATAAAAGGAGAAAACTATCAAAACTTAAAAACACAATGCTATTATAAATTAGCTGATCTAGTTAATACTGCACAGATTGGAATAGAATGTAATGATATAAATTCTAAGAATCAAATTATAGAAGAATTAGAGCAAGTAAGAACTAAAGATGCTGATAAAGATAATAAGCTACAGATAATACCTAAAGAAACAGTTAAAGACATAATAGGTAGATCTCCTGATTATGCAGATGCTATAGCTATGAGAATGTTTTTTGAATTAGATGGTAACTTTGGTAAATATTTTGTGCAATAAAAAAGGTGCAACTCTAAGAATCACACCTTTTTCTAACAAAAACTTTATGAAAATGGGTACAATAATACAATTTTAAACTAAAATAAACTAATTTCTATTATATATTATGCGATTACAAATTAATAAAGATGGCAAAGAGAGTGTTTACACTTTAATAAATAGTTGGAGTGATGTAACTCTTGACAAGTGGATTAAACTAATCAGTAAAAAAGAAAAAACTACTAGTCAAGAAGCTATAGAAACATTAAGTGTATTAACTGATATTCCTAAAAAGTTAATTAAAGAATTATCTATTAATGATGTAGCAGCTATAATGAAAAGAATATCTTA
>Ga0181394_1001289_pt1 | contig 11012 bp, 20 predicted proteins | sample 17SPOviralmetaG_FD_130123 | JGI IMG/M metagenome (GOLD analysis project Ga0181394, IMG submission 130123) | Marine viral communities from the oligotrophic San Pedro Time Series (SPOT) site, San Pedro Channel, CA, USA - 17 SPOT_SRF_2010-11-23 | ecosystem: Environmental > Aquatic > Marine > Strait...
AGAAAAGGTGTTAGTCTTCAATGTGCCAACTATGTTACACATGTGGTTAAAAGAGCGGGAGGAACCCCACCCTCATCATCGAGCTTTGCGAGATCGTGGCTTAAGTGGGGGACGAAAGTACAATACGCCAACATCCGGCCGGGAGATATTATTATCACGTCACGAGGAAGAAGTTCTAGAAGCGGCCATATCTTAATTTACAAAGGTGGCGGAAAGGCCATTCACAGATCTACGCGATACAAGGCAATCGGCGAAATATCTCTTGACTATTATAAATCGAGAATCCTTGGCATCCGAAGAAATTCGTAATGGCTAAGGTGAACGTCTTTTATAGTGAGGATTGCCAACTTTGTCCTCCGTATCTTGACGACCTTAATCGGTTATCAAATGAATTTAATCATCAATGCGAGACATTGTCGCTTCAGGGAAATCCTTTAGCAGTAGCGGCTGTTCTTCAGCACCTTAGAGAAACAGGTCACACGATATCTTCTCTTCCGTTTTTTGTTGTTTCAAAAGGCGAACAAAAGTATAGCTACGAAGGCATTCTTTCTTCGAGTGTTGTGGCCGAAGTGTTGAAAAAGTTCGTATAACCAAATTAGAAAACTTAAAAGCAAATTTTATTATGGAATGTATTCATTGTTATAAAGAAGTAGTCCCAGCACGAGTTGATGCTGGTTATAATTATTGTATGTCATGCGCCGAGCACGTACCTAAGGTGAAAGGCATTATGGTATGGGGTCATAAGACCGCCGGAGAAATGCAAGTGGTTTCCCCTGACCAATTTGATGAACACCGTAAGTATAGTCCTTACGGAAAGAATACTGGAATGGGGTCAGGTGTTCATCGTGTTACTCAAAGCGCGACCCGCTAAGCTTCGAGAACTTCCACGATATAACGGAGAATCTTACTGCGGACAATATCTTCTTCACCAAATGTAAGGTTGAAGATTCCTCTGTCCTCCGCATCATCTCTTAGTTTGAACTTATTGAAGATCTCGGAATATCCACTGGCCTTTCCAATGTCAGCTTGTTTAAGGTCACCGCAAACAGCATAGCGCGTATCCTTACCAAATCGGGTTAGGATTGTAACAAGCTCGGCCGAGGTTAAGTTCTGGGCTTCATCAATAATCACGAAGGAATTGTTGAACGTCAAGCCGCGAACAAAGTTAACGGGAATAGCAGAGAGAATACCTTCTTTCATAAGGTGATTGGCAACTCCTTGTCCGCTGATTTCTGCAACCTTTTCAATAAGAGGCATTGCATAAGGCATGAACTTATCGTCCACTTCTCCAGGCAAAGCGCCAAGAGAGCGACTCGCGCTTTCAATTACACTTCGGATATACACGATGTTTTCAATCTTATTGGCCTTTAATAATTCCAACCCAGCAAGAACCGCAAGATACGATTTAGCACTACCAGCAGGTCCATCGACAAATCCAATCTTTGTTCGGTTATCACAAAGACCATCCTTGAACGCAAGATGATTCTTTGAATAATAGAAAGGCTTTCTGATTGTAAAGTTAGTCATCCAATTTTCTTCGAGAGTATCCTCTATTTCTGCATCCCTGAGATCTTCAAGTTTGAGCCGTCTCTCAGCCTTTTTTCTGGAAGCGCGTTTGGTTGTTTTCGTTCTTGTCATGGTGGTATGGTGTTTGATGTTAATACAAAAAAAAAGGGAAAACCACTTAATGATTTTCCCTTTTTAATAGACTGGCCGCCGCCTTCAGACTTTGATGATTATCAGATTCGTCCATAGCAGTAGCACTAAGAATATTTATAAAATAAGGAGGTTAAGGACCCTTTTACTATAAATAATAATATGAAGGCGATAATCATATTCATTTTATGCTTATCGACCAGCATTATTTGGTTATCTCTAGCCATTCCCGTTCCTCGTGATCCACCACAACCAACGGCTATGGATCTTGAAGCCAAGCGACAGGGTATAGTTATTATAACTAGAGATATAATTAGCTTAATGGAAGCAAATCCTTTTAAATCGGTGGGGATTTATACTATAAGCGGGAACGGGGAAACCGCCGCAACGCCTATACCATCTTGGAATGATATAGAGTATTCCTTAGGTATGGCCGATGCACAAAGACGTTACTTTATTTTTCGTAAAGTTTTTAAGGCACTTAACTGTGAAGACCTTAAAGTGGTTGGCATATATCCTTTGCCGATACCAGAGAATCTCAAGATTTAATTGGCTGTAATTTACCAAGTAATAATGAAGGCCTTTTTATCATTGACTGTTGGCATTTCCTTTGCAGTATTAAACCCGGCCTCGATAACTTTTTCCAACCACCATTCTACGGACTTTTGAGTCACATGGGAATTATCCCCGTTTGAAAGCTTTTGACTTGCTCTTCCAAGATGAGGTATTATTAAAGCGTTTTCAGTTGCCGCCCTGATATCAATAAGAGTAGGAAGAACATTCTCTTCAGGAATGTGTTCCATAACATCGGTACAAAATACCAAATCGAATTTCCATGGCTGCGGCCTAGTTGAATACTTAGGAATAGCAGGGTCCCACCTTTCACGCGTGAGATTCTTATCAGGCAATATTTTGTCTACCAATTTTGAATTCCCACATCCATAATCTAGAATACGACTAATGCTGGAAATTTCTTCACACCATTTAGAATATCTTTCAATGGATCGTTCACAGGGTCCGGAACCATAGTTAGGATTTTTTTCGTGAATTCTTTTATATTCTGATATGTACTTATCAGCAAGATCTTTATTCATTACTTTCAGTCTCTTCTACAAGATCGCCAACCTGCTTAGCAGTCTTCCAGACCCTGCCGCCGTTTTCTTTACAGTAGTCGAGCATCTCTTCCTTTTCTCCAACCGCCTGTACCTTTCTGTCAGAAACTACTGCATAGTGAAGTTTGGCGTCAGTACCAACCGCGTCTTCTCCAACCTTAATGGTTTTAACTTGTTCGGTTTGAACTTCTTCTACGATTCGGTGGTAAAGCATATCCTTGTCGCTGAACTTCCATTCATCAGCATTAAAGTAAGGCTTATTCCTCAGCTTGGAATATTCGTCGGAAGAGATCTTGTTTGTTTTGTCAAGCTTTGCCTTAGTCATTTCTTTAAGGTCGCCAGATTCCTTACCTAGAATATAAGAGTGCAAATCTTGCATCGTGGAATGAAGGCCGCTCATTTTGTTTTGAAACCATTCAGGATAACTGCCTCCGTTCGTAAGTATGTCTCGGATTTCAGTTGAAGCATGACAGATAAAGTTAAGTTGCGTAATCACCATAGCAAGCTCCTTTTCATTAGGAAGGTTAAGTGGTTCGTGAGCACCTTCTTTAACTGACTTTAGCAAATTATATGCTGCGTTTACAAGCGGATCTTGAGCTGTGTATTCCTGAGAGTTTTTCATATAACTATTTATAACAAAACACATTTTATCATTTACAATCTTTTAAAAACATGGTATAATAACTAAGTACTTTACTAGCATGACTTATATACACAGGACCCTACTTGGAAAGACTTGGAAGGGCTACAAACACATTGCCCAACTATGGTACATTCGTAAGGACCCGGGCTATCCTTCCTTGCAACGCATTGATATGTACAGAATAGAAAAGGATGGTACGGTTGGTGATTGTGTCTCTTCCGTTACCGAAAACGGTATAGGCGAAAACCGGCTTACTCTTGATGATAGATTCACCGGCTTAATGATACTAATCGACGATGGAGTACTTAACTGGGAACTGGGAATTTAAATATGAAAAAGATTATTGCAATAGCAGGAAACGCTACGTGTGGAAAGGATACACTTTTCCAAGCTCTTAAACGCGAACTTGAATCGCACGAACCGTGGTACCTTAATGATGGCCGAGTTGAGCGAATCGCATTTGCCGACGCGTTAAAAGAAGAGGTCGACGAGTTTCTAAAGAAAACAATTGGTATCAGTGCTTGGACGTCTAATCCAGATGAGAAAAAACTTATTCGTAAATTTCTTATTTTCTGGGGTACTGAATTTAGACGAGACCAAGATGATATGCATTGGGTGAACCTTTCAGCTGAAAAGATGAGTGATCCTAGTGCGATATACATTATTACCGATCTGCGATATGAAAACGAATATCACTGGATCAAAGAACAAGAAGGAACCGTGATCTACCTTGACAGATATATCAATAAAGAAGGAACGCTGGTCGCTCCCGCCAATCACTATGAGGCAGAGAATAATAAATTTCTCAAAGCCAATGCCGATCTTCAACTTGCTTGGCCAACTTTTGACAAACAGGATACCCAAGCGCAACAAGCATTTGTTCGCACCCACGCTTCGCCGTTTTTGCAATTAAACAACCTTACCTTTACAAAAAACAAAACCAAATCCAGCAATGAATAATACACCCAAGCTATGCTTTATCGACACTGAAACTACTGGCCTTGATAGAAATAAAGATAACATCTTTCAAATCAGCGCTAAGATTACAGATCCAGAAGCGAATGAAATACTTGATGAAATTAACTTAACGTTTGTCCCACACTCATTGGAAAACTATGAAATTGAAGCGCTAGAGAAAACGGGATACACTATTGAGCAGCTGAGCTCGTTTCCTCTTTCTTCTCCTGATGCCTTTAAGCAGTTTACCGATTGGTTGGCAACCCACGTGAATCGTTTTGATAGAAAGGATAAGCTTCAGTTTCTTGCTTATAACGCTCCATTTGATTCTGAGTTCGTTAGGCAGTGGTTTTTGAAGAACAACGATAATTACTTTGGTTCCTTTTTCTGGAATCCTGCTATTTGTATTATGCAAGCTTCAGCTTGGTTCGTTCAAAGCGTTCGTGGCTCATTTCCTAATTTTAAACTTGCAACCATTTGTGAATGCGCTGAACTCGGCTGGGACGAGGATTCAGCTCACGATGCGAATTATGATGTGACAAAAACGGTAGAGCTTTATCGCTATCTAAGGGAAAACCTCTCGCAACTGTGAAATTACCATAGTTTCCATTATAGCTGTAAGTAATGATCACAAATTAGAAAAAAAGTCACTTTTATAGCACTTTTACCTGTACATTTGCCGAAAACCGTGGTAGAATATACTTGTAAGCAAAACTATATTATGACTATTAAAGAACTCAAAGAAGCCCTTGATCTTTTCGCCGCTGACTCGGAGGATGGTGAAAACACTCCAGTTTCGATCACCATTGACCAAGATGGTGAAGACGAATCGGCGCCAATTACTTCTGTGGGTTTTTGGAGTGAAAAGGAAGTCGAAATTGTTGTCCGCCCCTCGCGGTTATACTACGTCTTTAACTGAAAAAAGTGATTTTTATAGCACTTTTACCTGTACATTTATCCCAAAACGTGGTAGAATATACTTGTAAGCAAAAACTGCCGCAATTTATATTATGAAATATCAACTTTATATTCACGGAAAACTTAGTCGCAAAGGCGAAGGACCTCTTCCCGAAAATCTGGAAATCCCAGAGGGAAGCACTCTCCAAACGGAAGACGAGAATCAGACTTACATATGGTTTATGCGGCGGGAAAGTGACTGGGTGCTAATAGACCCAGAAGAACATCTCGAATCCCTGATGAAATAATATCGTAAGCAATTTATATTATGAAATACCAATACGCACTCCTCCACATCCCATCATCAAGCCTCCGAGCTTGGGGTAACTCATGGCACATGAGCATGTTCCGCAAAATTGTGAACCGTAATTCTAACTATGCGATTATCTCACTGGAAGATAATCAAGTTATCAAGTAAAACACCAACCACCTATATTATATTATGTCACTCGAAAGAGCAAATGAAATGGTCAAGTTCCTCAAAAACCTTAACGAGGAAAGAATGAATGCCGGCGAACCAGCTGGATTCAACGCGCGTGAAATGGAAGACTATGGAATGAATTTCGGCATTACTTGCCGCGAAACTGTAGCGACCTTCCTTGGTAAGAAGCGTGCAATTAGCTGGGGACGTTATCTCCCTGAAGAACTTAGCGAAGAAATGATTCGCGGTGCATCTAAACCCAAGGCTTCTAAAGGATCACGTAAACGCAAGGTGACTAACCTTGGTTCGGTGAGCATGGACGACGTGGTTGCAGCTGCACAAGCTTCTAAGAAATCCACTCCTTCCGTGAATAAAGTCGATCGGCTGGCAATGATCAAAGAGATTGTACTTCAAAAAGAAGCTGAAGAAGCGGCTGAGGCTGCTTTCGAAGAGCTTACCGCTAAAGAAAATAAAAGCTTTGACAAAGGAGATTCTCCTGAAGAAACCTGCTACAAATACTCTCAAATGAGCTATACGCAGGATGACGTTGAAGAAGAACTCGCCCTGATGGGTACTTACCTTTAATATGACACCAATTGAATTTATCCTAGTATCCGCGGTTGCTTCCGCGATCTATTATTTCGCATCTTAGACTTTTTATCAGCGGGAGTGGCGGAATTGGTAGACGCAACGGACTTAAAATCCGTTGATCTTTTGATCGTGCGGGTTCGATTCCCGCCTCCCGTATCTCCATCAAAGGATATAATGGAAAATATATTTTCTATTAAAGGATATAACAGAAAATAAAGATTTACAATTCCGCAAAACTTTGATATAATATTGCTATGAGCATCCACTTAGGCCTGTGCTGCCTACTCCACAACAACAAAGAACTCAAGTTCCGAACCTATACAAAGGCGCGCTTGGAACGGCTAAGCTTTGAAGACGCCCGAACAAACGTTCATGAAGTTCTTACACATAACAGCCAAATGCTTGGGCGGTTCTTTGACTTTTGTCGGAATAATTCGATCCCCTCTTACCGACTAAGCTCGGATCTTATTCCTCACTTTGAATACATCACTGATCGTGGCCTGCTTACAAAAGAGGAACTTGATGAATACCTCTCTGTATTTGGCTCTCACGACAGCAGTGATATTTGCCTTTCAATGCACCCTGGTCAGCACGTTGCCATGGGTTCTAATAGAGAAGAAGTTATTGTCAACGGTGCGGCTGATCTTCGTCTTCACGTACTTATTCAAGACGCGATTGGATTCAAAGAAATGAATATTCATCTTGGAGGTGCATACGGAGACAAGGCCTCTGCCAAGGCGCGGTTTATCGAAAGTACGCAGGAGTTCAAGGACTACCTTACCATTGAGAACGATGAGCTTACTTACAACATTGATGATTGCTTAGAGGTTTCAGAGTCGCTTGGCATTCCTGTTACATTTGATTTACACCATCATCGATGTCATCAGCTCAAACCTGAATACACTCCACGAAAAAGTGAAAGAGAATACTTTCTTCTTGCTCGACAAACATGGATCGACAGTGGGCGGGATTACCAACGGATTCACATCAGCTCACCAAGACTTGCGGAATACACAACCGCTTCAAAATCTAGACCACATCACGACTACATTACTCCAACGGATATTCCTTCTTGGCTTTTAGAAGAATCAAAGGAGTTTCCTCTTCACATTGACGTTGAAGCAAAGGCTAAGGAAAAGGCTATTATGCAACTTAATGAAGATTTGGATTTACATTCTGTAAAAAATTTGGTATAATTAGTTATATGGAATTTGGTAAAATAATCATGGATCTGGAAGATGCCCTTGCTGCTGAGCACGAAGAGCTGAAAAAGGATTTAGTCCGACTTAACTGGCTTATTGAAAACAACAAGATTTCCTTTGACTGTGAATCGCGAGAAGATATTGACGCGGTTATGAAACTAAGTGAGCATATTAACAACCTCAAGCCAGAGTCACCTGAAAACAATTAATTATGAAAGTAACAATCGGACCACCGTCATCCTCGCGATCGTGTCTGGGAAATAGTCCCACTGACGAGCAAAAAGTCGATGTTAAGATCGACAAATACGATACGTGGAATATGGATCATACGTTGGCACATATTATTGCTCCCATGCTCCGGCAGCTTAAACAAACGACCCACAGTGCTCCGCCCATTGAGCTTGAAGATGTTCCAGAACACCTCAATGACGGTGTTACTGATTTCTATTTTGAACGTTGGGATTGGGTTCTTGACGAAATGATCTTTGCCTTTGACAGCAAGCTCAACGATTTCGAAGATCAATTTTTTACGGAGGAAGGTTACGACGACGTGGGATGCGGAAAGATGCTGGACAGAATCGCAAACGGATTTAGACTTTTTGGAAAATACTACCAAAACCTTTGGGACTAATTAAACATTTTTAATCATGAAAACAGAAGAACAAAAACTAAGTGAAAAGTTGAAAACCCTACTAGGTGCATATGTACTTGAGGTAGAGTTTATCAAGCAAAATGGTGACACACGGAAAATGTCTTGTACTACCAAATCAGACAAGATTCCAGAAACGCATCAGCCAAAGAACGAGACATCGATGCCTCTTAATGAAGAAGTAATCCGTGTGTTTGATGTTGAAGCTGAAGGCTGGAGAAGCTTTCGTATTGACTCTGTAAAATCCTTTGGCTTTACGCAAAAGGTATAACTATGAATTTCGAAGAAAAACAAGCGAGCCCTACGATCGAAATCGAAGCAGAGGAGCAATGGAAGCAGAAACGATGCTTTGAGCTGGTTCAAGCCATTGCCCATTCAGGCCGCACCATTAGCCGTGTTGATCGTCGCGCGATGGTGTGTGAGGCTTGGTTTCTGGAACTGGAAAGACTGATTCCCGAAACATTCCCGCAGGGCGACAAATAAATCGTTAATGGAATCTTATGCTATACACGCCTCGCCAAGAATAAAGTGGCAGACTAAATATGCATTGTTTATTAAAGAAGGCTTAAACAAGCACGGCATTCATGCCGACATAACAAAAAGTCCTCGTAAGGTTTCAGACGTTTCTTTTATCCTAGGTCCTAACGCATGGAAAGATATTGAAGCTAAGGGAAACTATATTATATTTAATCGAAAGTTCTTAGGCTTTGATCCTCAAGATGCGCACGACACCGTAGCCATTAGTTGGGATGGATTTAACGGCAGAGGAACGTTTTGTGTTTCAGACATTGACAAAAATAGATTAGCACGTTATGTAAAAGACAAAGAGATTCTTGACTATAAGGAAAATAGCGGTGACGTTAATTTATTATGCGAGCAAGCTGATCTTGGTCGTAATACGTCGTTCAAACACATCAAGGCATTTTACGATTGGATTCACTCACAGTATACAAATGTTGCTGTTAGAAAAAAGATTACTCCAGAAAAGATTGGAGTTAAAATGTGGAAACGACAAATCTTAAAGGAACTTGAAAACGTTAAAACGGCCCACGTACTAAACTCAACGGTATCAACCGAGCTAACAATTTTTGGAGTACCTGTTACATCTCATGATATAGGTGATCCTTGTTATGCGCTAAAAGGTAACACGGATCGTCGCATGGAGTTGCTAACTTATTTGGCTCATTGTCAGTGGCATTATTCTGAAATAAATAGCGGTGAGTGGTGGGACAAATTAAAGATTAAATCGGGGCCGCAATTGTACGAATTATGAGCGATAAAATTAGAGTCTATATAGCAACAGATAGTGATATACATTCAGATGCTGAAAAAGTAATTGAGTATTCGATTGAGAAAAACACAAAAGAAGCAGTTGAAATAAACTTTATTCGTCCTGGATATAAAAGTGGATGCACGGGATTTACCAATCACAGATACTTAATACCTGAGCTGTGTAACTACAAAGGCTACGCTATCTATTTTGATGTTGATATGCTAGTCTTAGGCGACTTACGTGAATTGTGGGAATATAGGCAAGAAGGGAAATGGGTAACAACGCCAAAGCGAGATGACGTAAGTGTTATTGATTGTTCTGCGTTTGAAGGTATAATACCTACTAAAAACGAATTAATGAATATGCGCAAACCTTTAATAGCACGAAAAATTCAAAATAAGGTTGTAGCAAATATACCCATTGAATGGAATACTTGTGATGAAATAACAAGTAACGCTAAGCTTATACACTATACCGATTTATCCACACAGCCTTGGAAACCTGATCCAAATCAAGAATATAAAGCACACCCTAATCAAAATGCGGTTGATTTATTTTTTAAGTATTTGAAAGAAGCCAATGATAGGTAAAAAGTATGAAGGTGAAACTTGCGTGGTTATCGCCACAGGACCTAGCTTAAATGATTCACAAATTGAATGTGTTAAAGAATCGGCCGAGGTGGGCAATTGCCGAGTAATCACTATTAACAACTCTTATCAACTAGCGCCTTTTACAAATATTCAAATCGCGTGCAATGATAATTGGTGGGACTATTACTGGAAGAATGACGCTCTTCTTCGAGATATAAAGGCAGACAAATGGACTCGGTATAAACATCAAGCTGAGCAGTTTGGTATAAATTATATTGATAGTATCGAAAAACAAGGTCTATCAGAAGATCCTTCATTTATACATATTAACAATGGAAGCGGCCCGATGGCGATTAACTTTGCTACGCTTTATGGATTTAAAAAGGTGTTACTTCTAGGTCATGACATGAAGTTCGCAAAAGACTATAACGGCAAAAAGAAAATGGCCGGGTCAACACCTCGCCATTACTTTGGAGAATATCCCAAAATTATGCAGCACTTCCCGCAATCTTCAGAGTCCATAGATAAAAATGGAAACATTATTGGGTTGATAAAAAATTATGAAGCCATGATTCCTGACTTGGATAGGCTCGACGTTGAAGTAATTAACTGCACTCCCAGTTCTGCACTAAAGTGTTTTAAAATGTCAACACTAGATAAAGTATTATGATTATAGAATGGAATAACAGAAAATGGTCGTGGAATCCCATTGATAAAAATTTGCTATCAGTTAATGATTGGACTTACGATTTCAATAAAGCTTTACCTCATATAGAAAATAAAAGAGTTGCAATTCAAGCAGGGGGAGCGATGGGATTGTGGCCTTATCTTTTATCACAGCATTTTGATAAAGTGTATACGTTTGAAGCTTCAATCGAAAACTATATTCATTTAGAAAAAAATTTAAAAGATGTGAAGAGTATAGAATACTGCAATAAGGCCCTAGGTGAAAAAAATACAA
>Ga0181394_1001301_pt1 | contig 10973 bp, 13 predicted proteins | sample 17SPOviralmetaG_FD_130123 | JGI IMG/M metagenome (GOLD analysis project Ga0181394, IMG submission 130123) | Marine viral communities from the oligotrophic San Pedro Time Series (SPOT) site, San Pedro Channel, CA, USA - 17 SPOT_SRF_2010-11-23 | ecosystem: Environmental > Aquatic > Marine > Strait...
AATATGACTAAACTCACGGTAGTTATGACCCCATTCATCATTTGCAGTTGTAACTTCGCTAAGTACATGCTCGTTAGTATCAACTCTTACTTCAACATTACGTTCAAGTAACTCTGTAAGATCTGCTTGCGCATTTTGTTCAATAGTCTTTAATACCTCTGCTTGGCTTTTACCAAGCTTAGTCATATTAAAGGAGTTAAAATATAGCTTAAAGGATTTAGACTCTACGATAAATTCACTATCACAAGGAATATAAACCTTCGCAATACCTACTACAGGTAATCCATGATCTGTAAGTCCAGATACTTCATACGCGTTCCAAGTATCACCACCTTCGAAAGGTAGATTATCATCGTCAATATCTAGATGCGTTCTATTAGACGCTCTAGGCTCTCTTACTAAAAGCTCTGGATCATACGTATCTTTATATTGAGACGATTGACCCAAATGCTTACTAATATTACTATTGTCTAGTTCTTTTAATGCCATAACTTAATTAATTTTAATATGAACGCCTTTATCTTCAAGTACTTTTTTAATAAAAGTCATACGTTCATCTACTGTACCACTTACTGTATGCAAGTTATACAAATATACATGATCACTCATACGATTCTTATACGCCTCAAATAAGCCTAATATCTCTTCTCTAAAACTATTACAAGTAGATCTTTCACCATCATCTACTAATTCTACATCGCTATGATTAGTATAGAATATAACATCAACCATTGACATAATCCTATCAAATACAGCTATAGCATGAGTTAATGTACTTAGACTTACTTTACCATGATTATACAACCACTGTGTATATACTACCCCATCTAACGCACATCTATCCAAAATAGTAACATCATGACCATACCTTCTATATACATTAGATATATGATCAGCCATAATCATTAGCTGAGTAATATCACTACCATCCTCGTTAATAGGTAAATTAAACTCTCTATTGATACGTCTAGTAACTTCATCAACATAATTAAAGTTTGTATTTAGCTCTTTTACTTTATTCAATAAAGTAGTTTTACCTGTACTCTGAGCTCCCGTAAAAGATACTATCATAGTTTAATTATATCATTGTTCCTTAAGAAATCAATCCATGCTGCTAAAGAAGTACTTTTTAATCCTGTAAATACTTCATCGAGAGTTTTCATGGTATTGAAACGTTTTACTTCTGAAACTATCTCTCCACTATCCACCTCAGGCACAACCCTATGAACAACGCTACCATAGTAAGTATAGTTACCGCTATTAAACATACGCTCCTGCGGATCCTTACCCTTTAGTTCAGGGTATTCAGTAATAAGACCGGGATGACCATTATAAATTGTATATATATTACAAATATTCTCCGGTATAATACGAAGCCATCCATGTAGTGTAATAAACGAATCTATGCTCGATATACCGTGTAAGAAGTTAGCAGTTTTTGCTTCAAAACTACTAACCACTTTGATCCTAGATTTACCGCTTAAGCCAGATAATCCCCCTTTATGGAGTTTAAGTATTTGAGGATGCCATTCAGACTCATCACTATTATTAGTAACTATAATATCCGGCCATCTATCGAAATGTAAAGCGAGATCAACAATCTCGCTTCCTGTCTGAGAAAATAACGCTATCCACTTCTTCATAGATATTTCAATGATACGAAGTTAATCATTAAGTGCAACGTATTATCAGTAATAATAAGCAGCCACATTGCAAGAAAATCAGGAGTCTTTTTACAGTAGCCGAAATGAGATAAGTCGCCATTTTGAGGCCAATGACCTCTTGGTGCAAGGTAGTTTTTAAGCTTAGCAACGTGTTTAGCTAAACTATATCTATCAATAATAAAATGTGTACCAAATATAACAAGCCAAGCATTAAGAGAAGGTTGTAGTAATAAGAATGGTGTAGAGTAAACTAACGCGTGTATAAATGCGGCAAAATGACATTTTGCTTTATTAGCTGCCATCCAACCTGACTGAAGAAGATAGTCTCCGATCAAATGTAATATTAACTGACTCATGAGTCTACTATTATTATATAGAGTAAAATCTACTTTTCAACTAAATAATTTAAATGAATGAATTTTTACAGGTGGCTGAGAAGGTAGGATTTCCGATTGCTGGAGCTCTAACCGCCGGGTTCTTTATCTTTATTATCCTTAAATTTATACTAAATGAACTTACAGATTCTATTAAAAGTCTTAATAACCTAATTACAGGATTAGTAAATAGAATTGATACTATGAATAATGATATTGTTAAAATTGATACTCTCATATCAGTAGCTTTTAACAAAAAACCAAACTTAGAAAGGTTAGCTGCAGCTGACGGTAAAGAGGACTCACGTAAAGACTAATGGACTCGGTAGTAGATATGGTAAGTAAGTATGGCTTTCCAGTCATAGCGGCTTGTGGCCTAGGTTACTTTGTGTATTACATATGGAAGTGGGTAACTACTGAAATAAAGCCTGTAATTGAAGAGACTACCGGTAAGTTAATAGGTTTAATAGATAAAGTTCGTATGTTAGATAATGATATGATAAGACTTACTATGAAAATAAATCTTATTACTGAGGAAAAGGACTCTAAAAGTACGAGAAGAAATAAATAAGTATGTGAAAGTATTACTTTTTATTTTACTAATTACCATGTCATCTGCTGATCAATTGACGTTTAGATTTAAGTCTCCTTCGTTTAATGGTGTTGGTTATAGTTCACATAAGATTAATCTAGAGAATATTTCTGCTGCAAGAAAAAAGACTATTAGAGACGAAATAAAATCATTACAGATTCAAGCTAATCTAGCCGCTCAACGTACACCGTTAAATGTCTTTATGACGAATTTGCAGTCGCGAATTTATTCTGAACTTTCTAAGCAAGTTACAGAACAACTTTTTGCAGATACAAGTAATGAATCAGGGGCATTTGAATTGGATGGTAATACTATTTCATGGTATAAATTAGCAAATCAAATTAATCTTACAGTAACAGATACAGAAGGAAACCTTACGAATATATTAATTCCTATAGGTTCTCTCTTACTGCCCGAACCTACTACCAATGAAACAACTTCTAATAACTAGCCTTTTAAGCTCCTTTTTACTATTAGGTAGTTGTAGTAGTTTAAAAAACGATAAAAAGCAATTACCTTTTGTAGCACTAACTCCTCTAAATACAGAGTTAGCAGAGCTACCTGTATTAGATGGAGGTCCTATCTATATAGGTGTATCCGACTTTAAAGATCTAACTGGTCAACGAAAACAAGCAGATAATTATGCCAGTTTTTCTTCCGCCGTAACACAGGGAGCAGAAGCTTGGTTAATTGAATCTTTATTAGATGCGGGTAATTGGTTTAAAGTGTTAGAAAGAGGTCAGCTAGATAGTATTATGCGCGAACGTGCATTGGTTCAACAAACTAGACAAGACTTTACGGAAGATGATAAAACTGGACTTGAGCCAATGTTTTTTGCCGGTTTACTTATACACGGAGGAATTATTGGATACGATACTAATCACGTTTCTGGTGGTATAGGAGCTGCGTATCTAGGATTAGGAGCAGCGGAACAACATAGAAAAGATGTAGTTACTGTTTCTATTAGATTTGTAAGTACTTTAACAGGAGAGATACTTTTATCTTCAACCGTATCTAAGACAATATATTCTATATCATTAGGAAGCGATGTTTTTAAATATGTAAAAGATGATATTAATCCATTAGAAATTGAATTGGGTTACGCTAAAAATGAAATGGTTTCCGTAGCAACTAGAGCTGCTATTGATTTAGCTATAATAAATCTTATAAGCAAAGGTGAGAAAAAAGGTATGTGGAAATTTGTAAATACCTCTGATGAAGGTAATTAAATTACCTTATTTTCATTAAATATTTATATGAAAATTAAAGTATTCTCTCTCAGCATACTTGCCTCTATAGGCTTGGCATCAGGTAGTAATGAAATTTACTTAGATCAGGTAGGAAGTGCAGGTGTGTTTAACATATCACAAATTGGTTCTTCAAACAAATTAGGTGAAGGTACAAATCGGGCGCGAATTGAAGGTGAAGAAGTTGTATTTAACGTAGCAACTATTGGTAATCAAAACTTAGTAGATATTGATTCTGTAGGTAATGAAGAAGAGGTAAATATTCAAGTTCAGGGTGATGCAAATGAAGTAATATTAGCTCTTGAAGGAGACCAAAACTCTGTGAATACTTTTGTAGCAGGTGATTCTAATAATGTATTAATTGCAGGTAATCAGGAAGATTCTGAAAAGGCTTCAGTTAATAACGGAGTTATTAATCTTAACGTAGAAGGTGCTACAAACGATGTTGAGTTACTTCTGTTTGATACTTCATATACCTTTACAGATTACTTCATTGGTGGGTCTTTAAATACTATTAGTTCTTATCAAGAAGGTCATGGAGGTTTAATTGGACACTCTCAACTAGTTGATGTTTACGGGAGTAGTAATAATTTATTAATATCGCAAGTAGGTTCTGAGAGTCAATTCATAGAACTTTCTATTCTTGGAAATGAAAACAACTACCAAATATTCCAGACTGATGGAGGGTTTGAGCCAACATTTATGCCTGAGCAAACTGACAACTCAGTCACGCCAGTTAACGACTACTCTAATCCAGGTGGTACCCCTCAAGGCAACGTTAATCCTTAGTGTTTTACTTTGCTTATTAAGTAGCAGCTTGGCTGAAGTTGGTAATGTAACTGCTCAAACAAGAGCAGCTCAAATAACTCGTAAAGGTGATAAGATTTTAACAGAAGTTGATACTCCTGTTGAAATGCGCGATCTTATACAAACATTAAAAGGTAGAGCTGATATACGGTTTGTAGATGATACTAAAGTAAGTGTTACTGAGTACTCTAAACTTATAATTGATGAGTTTGTTTATAATCCGGAGAAGAAAACGGGTAAACTATCTCTTAAAGCTGCGTTAGGTACTATTAGATATTCATCAGGTAAAATCGCTAAAAATTCGAGACAAAATGTAAAAATTAAATCACCTACCGCATCCGTATCTGTTAGAGGAACTGATTTTACTATGAATGTGCAAGAAGATGGAGCGAGTAGCTTCATACTTTTACCTTCAACAGATGAAGCAGGTGTGAGTTATATAGGGTCGATTGATGTATCAACGCTTGGCGGTACAGTAACTTTAAATCAAGCATATGAAGCAACTACAGTAACTACAGCTATAGCCCCTCCGACTCCTCCACAAGTTATAAAGCAAGATGGTCCTGCAGAACCTAAAAAGAAGATAAAAAACGATAATAACGAAAAAAATAATGCGGGTGATAATGAAGATGAAAAAGGTGATTTTGATGATATAGAAATCAAAAGAACAGAAGCAAAACTAATGAATACATTTTTAAGAATGGAAGATGGTAGATATGTATTCTTTTCTAAAGATAAGGATAATATGTTATCGTTAATTGTTGAAGATGGTAGTAACGTTACAGTTAATTATGATAACAAAGGCAGCATTATAAATGCTAAATTCAATTCCGGTAATAATGTTCAGTTTAATATAAAGCAACAATGAAAATTTTTAATGTTAAAAACTATGCTATATGCTTAGTAATACCTATACTACTAACTTGTTTGCGTATTTACGACCCATTTTTTATAGAAACAGCAAGATTAAAAGGCTTAGATTATTATCAAAACAATCAAGAAAAGGTTAAGTCAGAAAATATTGCTATTATAGAAATAGACGAAGATAGTTTAGATGAATATGGTCAATGGCCATGGAAGCGTGATCTTATAGCTCAAGGTATAATGAAGGCTTATGAAAGCGGAGCTCAATTAGTAGTAGTACCTATCTTATTTGCTGAAGAAGATAGATTAGGAGGTGATCAAGATCTTATAGACTTACTAAACAATATACCGGTTATAATCGGCCAATCAGCAAGTACAAGAGGTAAAGGAGATCCGGTACCTAGAGGTCTAGTTACTATAGGAGAAAGTTTAGATGGGTGGCTATTTGATTATCCTGAAGCTATAGGACCAGTAAAAGAGCTCGGTGAAGTTGCTGCTGGTGTAGGTATGATACTAACCGCGCCAGAGGTAGATGGTGTAGTAAGAAGAATGCCGTTAGTTGTTCAGATTAAGGGGGAAGCTTACCCAACAATACCTTTAGAAGTTTTCAGGTTATTTTCTGGAGAACAGTCATATCAAGTTAAAGTAAGTGAAGCGGGGGTAGAAGCCATTAGAGTACCTAGATTTGATCCAATATTAACAGATGAAAATTCAAGAGTGTGGATAAACTTTAAGTATGAGTTTGATAAAGTTTCTTTTAAAGATGCAGATTGGTCGGCGGTGGAAGGTAAGATAGCTATATTAGGTATTACCGGAGAAGGGTTAGCTAATACTATAGCAACTTCGACAGGTATTAGTTACGGTCATGAAGTTAATTGCCACGTCTTACAGATGATTATAGATGAGAATCGCTTAGAAAGAAACCTACAATTTTATATGCATGAGTTACTAGTTACAGCAGGTATATGTTCTATTATAATTATCGGTGCTTTATGGCTACCTTACTTTGCTAGTTTAGCATTTTGTCTAATAAGTATTAGCTCTTTACCATGGGCCGGTACTTTATTATTTGAACAAAATAAATTATACGATTTTACTTGGCCGCTATTTACCATATTTACAACTTGGTCAGCAGCAACGTTTGTTAGATTTGTTGAAGAGAATAAAACAAAGAAGCTTATTAAAAATCAGTTTGAGCATTACTTAGCTCCATCTATTGTTAAGTTATTACAAAAGGATCCTAATAAACTACAATTAGGAGGTGATACAAGAGAATTGTCTATACTTTTTAGTGATCTAAGAGACTTCACTACTATCAGTGAAAAGTTTAAATCTAATCCTCAAGAGCTTACAGATTTAATAAACAAGTATCTAACTCCTATGACAGGCTGCGTTATAGAAAATAATGGTACGGTTGATAAATTTATAGGAGACGCGTTAATGGCATTTTGGAACGCTCCTATTGATGATAATGATCATAGAGATAATTCTTTAAATTGCGCTATGCAGATGTTTGAATTACTAGATAATCTTAACATAGAATTAAAAGATAAAAATTTAGAACTTAGAATGGGCATAGGAATTAATACCGGAGATGTTGTAGTAGGTAACATGGGATCTAATCAACGCTTCGACTATACATGTTTAGGTGATGCGGTTAATTTAGCTGCTAGATTAGAAAGTCAAACTAAGAGTTATAAAGTAGGTATACTAGTAGGAGAAAATACAGTAAAAGGTAATAATAAATTTAACTTCTACGAACTAGATACGATTGCAGTAAAAGGAAAAACAGAGGGTGTTAAAATTTATACTATACTACCTACAATAAAAAATCGCCCTAATCATAATGCTTTTTTAACTTCATATAAAGAACAAGATTGGGACGCTGCACTAAAACATGCTAAATTTAATAAAAGAGGAATACCTGCTCTTTCTAACTACTATGATATGATGTCAGAGAGAATCAAAAACTTAAAAGAGCAAGCTCCTATAAATTGGGATGGTATTTACCGATCGTCATCAAAATAAATAACGGTAGAGCTATAATAGTGGCTGCGCTAAATAACCATATAAATGTGTAGAGAATAACTCTTGTAATGCGTCTTGTTATTAACGGAAAGAAATCAGTATCGTTTTTATAAACTAGATTACTGCGCTTCATATTTATTATTTATAACGACCGATAATATTTTTAAATTGTTTTGTATTAAAAATAATATCATCAAATTGATCTTCATCTACTTCCACATCGATCATATCAGCTAGCATCATCGAGGGCTTATGATTAAGTCCTTGATTAGCCATATACCGGTGGCCTAGTAGACCAGCTACCACAGGATTAGAAGTATCTAAAGATCTAATATTAAGCTCAGAAGCAGTAGGCGCGTATGTTGCAAACTCACGTGCAAGAGCGGCACCAAGAAGGTGATGCGGCTTACGAGCATTCCATACGCCATCTTCAACGAGACGGGAGATAAGATGCTGACGACCAGCAGACCAACGATCAAGCATTCCTTCACGACCACTCCTATTAGTTGTAGTTACTGTCTCGTACCATTTATAGTCAAAAGAGATAGCAATATAGTCAGCATTATCCGACATAAACTTATAACAATCTACAAGCTCCTGGTAGGTATTACCTTGAACAACACCAATAGTAGTTCTACCTTTAAGATCAGAACCATAGTTTAAGAAGAACTTATTCCAAGAGGACATTGTACCTTGCGCATCTTCGAGAACATCAGGAACAATATAGAAAGTAGGATTAAGCTCGGTAATATATTTGATATATTTTTTAGGATCGAAAGACTCTCCAAGCTCGAAGATCGAATTATCAAGCAACACCTCACGACCGGCAGCAAGCGAACATTTAAAGAAGTTATAATACTCAGGTTGTGTTTCAAATAAATGGACCAGAGCATAGTCATAGTCGTTATATGTTTTAGATCTCTCAAGGATACTAATAGGTGATTCATGACTAACAAGCATACTGTATTATAACTACGTATTACATATATTCAAGATTAAATATGTATAATGTTTGTTCGTGGTTCTAATGCAGCGGAAGAGTATAAAAGGGACGATACTAACTTCTATAAAGGGATAGTAGTTAAGAATTGGGATCCTCAAAAGCTCTACCGTATAAAAGTATTTATACCTGAAATATCTAATCAACCTCTTGATGATTGGTTAAAAAATTATAGTAATTTAAATTTTAGATTTCCAGGTACAAATAATGAAAAGGATGTATGGAAGGATGCTAAAGTATTTGAGGAAATATCTAAATTACTACCATATGCAGAGCCTTGTTTTCCAATATTTGGAGAAAGCGGCCCAGCGAGATATCAATCTGTTGAGGAGTTAGCTGTTATAAGTGATAGTAATAATACAGAAGATTTCGAAAAAAACAATAAAAATGATGAACCTCCTACAATAGATACTGGAAGTTTTGGACCTTCATTTTTATATGAAAATTTTAGTACTAACGCTGGGGATTTCTTTACTGATCCTAAGAGTAATTACTCAGGTAGTAACAATCCTTATAGCTATAACTATAGACCTAGTAATCATGTTAATAAGGCTAAGGGAATGTTTGGTCTACCTTCCGTAGGCTCGCAAGTATGGGTTTTTCATTACCGTGGAGATGTAAACTTTCCGGTATATATAGGTAGTAGGACCGACTTTAGACAGTCAGTAACTTTAACTGATTCGGACAATGAAGACCAGCAAACTTTAGATTATCCTGGTATATTTGAAAATTTAAAAAAAATAGGTGATGAGTGATAGTTTAGATCAAGAAAAACAAGAATATAGAAGTAAGTCTATACTTAATCAAAAAGGTGCAGCTGTTGATATTAATAACTCTACTGATAGAGAGGAAATAAAAATTTCACAATATAGTGGATCTAATATATCTTTAAATAATTTAGTTAATAATGAACTAGCTACTAATAACAAACAAGTTAAGGTTATTAATGATAGTTTTACATCAATCGGTAAAAATAGAAGCGTTTTTACGGGGAAGGATAGTATAGAGAGGGTACAGGAAAATACCTACTCTCTTAAGGGATTTGTAGATGATTCGAATTTAGAAGCAGCTAAAAACTGGAAGGATACTTACAAACCTGTTACTGAGGATAACTCACTATTTCAAATAAAGCGAACATCAGGTGGAGGGTCTCGAGGTAGTAATTCTACAAAAAACGGATCATACACCCCTACTAATTCAAAGGATAACGGAGGAGGTGATGTAACAGGTTACCGTCGTAGTGCTATAGTTGATTCAGATACAGATGAAGTTACAAGTTATGCAATGCCTATTTTTACACCTGACACGCCACCTGAATCTACTGCGCCGAAAAATGAAGATATAGTGTCTGGTAATGTAAGCTATCCTGAAGGTCCAGATAAAAACTCAGCAACGGAAGATGGAAACTGGACACCTGAGGATAAGCATACGAAACTACCTGACAAAATAAAGGACTTACAGGAGAAATTAAATGAAATCGAGGATAAGTTAGGTACCGGGGGTGATGAAATTGAGTTTATAAAAAGAGGCAAAACACAAACAGTAGGTGCAGCTTTTAATGATTACACGTCTATAAGAGTTGATCCCGTTGGCAGATCCCAACCGCAGGAAGTTGTTGTAGGCTCCAACCTAGCTTTTGTAAATGTAGGTACAGTACCACATATAGAAGATATAGATAACTCTATGAACTTTCCTGTTGGTAATTATACCCTAACTGTCGGTAATAGGTATAATGTGTTGGTAGGTTCTGGTGGTATACAGTTGAAGTCAACTGGCTCAGTTGAGGTTGTCAGTACTCATACTAAGATATTAGGGGGTAAAGTAGACATCACCGGTAAATATGGTATATCTATAACTAGCCCGGAGAACATAGAAATTGCTTCTGCTGGTAATTCTGGAGCTGGTATTAATATAAGATCTAATAAGCAGGTATATATAGAGCCTGGTCTTGGTGTTAAAAACAACATAACTACATCAGGCTCTATATATGCGGCAGGGGAAATATATACACATCACATTACTGCGCCTTGTGAAGTACAGCAAACAGAGTTTACTACCCTATATGGTAAATTTAATACTGATGTTCCTAGAAGATTAAAAATAGGTGAGTGCGAGATCGGAGGGACATTCTACCCTGTGTATGCAGATCCAACAGATGATCTAATATTAAATTACCCTCATTCCCATAACTTTAACAACTTACCTTTACGTCTAATGAAAGATCATAAAGGTTTAAGGGATAGAGCTATAGGAGAGGGTATTAACAAAAACAGTTATTCTACTCAAGCGAGAGAAGTTGTAAATGAAAAGAAGGTACCTCAGTAGCCTTACTTAATTTCATCTACTAATCCCAATTGTAAGCATTTATTAGCATCAAACCAAAGGTCATGCTTTAGA
>Ga0181394_1001302_pt1 | contig 10968 bp, 14 predicted proteins | sample 17SPOviralmetaG_FD_130123 | JGI IMG/M metagenome (GOLD analysis project Ga0181394, IMG submission 130123) | Marine viral communities from the oligotrophic San Pedro Time Series (SPOT) site, San Pedro Channel, CA, USA - 17 SPOT_SRF_2010-11-23 | ecosystem: Environmental > Aquatic > Marine > Strait...
CAAGCCTTTCAACTACTTTTTTTGGTGTGCTTGACATCTCTAGGAAAATGTGTATAATCGACTATGTAGTCGCCTGAGGATAGAGCTATAGCTAATGTAAAGTAACTTTAGTTTCTTCATAATATTCACCCTCATCATCTTCTTGCTCTTTAACTCTTTTATCTAATTCTTCAGCAATTTCCATTATCTTATTAATCTCATGTTCTGAATAGGTAGTTTTAATTTTAGTAGTTTGCAATTTTCTTAATATAACTTCATAATAATTTGCTAGTTCTTTTGCAGCTCTTGATATAACTACAATCTTATCTTTTGGAATAACATATAGTTTATCTTCACTAAATGGCACCCATGGTGATAAAGTAGAATCATCCTTAACTCCGAACTCTGTAACTCTAGGTACTGTAACTAATCGTAAAGGGTTTTGTATTCTTAAAAAATCTTTGTCTAATGTAATGCTACCAACAATTGTACTGCCATCAGTTAGTTTAACTATTCGATAGTCTGTTACATCATTTGGTGCTTTCTCTTGTAATTTATCCATACTAATATTTATCTATTCTTTTAAGTCGATATTATGAATTTCATAATCAAACTCTTCCTCTGTATAGATGTTTATCCTTTCTTGAAAATGTTTTAATGTAAAGTTTTCTTTTGATTTGTAAGTTAAATCATCTGCGATATCATACAAAGTGGCATTAACCTTATTGTCGCCTAATCTTAAGCCACGACCTATACTTTGTAAATTTCTTATTCTACTCTTTGATGGACTTGCAAAAATAATATTATGTAAGTTTCTAATATTAACACCAGTACTAAATGTGCCATAACTTGCAACAATAACAGCATTCTTTTCTTTTTCTACTATACCTCTTATTGCTTCTCTTTCGTCTGCTTCTACGCCACCAAAAATGTAAAAAACTTTTTGTTCATCAGCAGCTTTATCTTTTATTATTTCATATAAATTTTTACCATGTTTTTCTACTAACTGAAACAATACCAAAGTATTGCCTTTTAATTTAAGTGCTAGATTACGAATAAAATTTTGTCTTGATTTACTACTTACTAGATAATCTATTTCATCTTGATACTTACCACTTGTAACCATTTTACTATTTTCTACTGTGTGTTTTAATATTAAACATCTAACAGTAAGATTTGATAATTGATTTTTATCCATAAGTTTTCTTGTAGATGTAACTTTGTTAACAGCACCAAACAATCCTTCTAATACTAGTTTATGGGTCTGAGCACCATCTAACGTACCTGTAAGACCAATACGATATTTACAATCTTCAAGTTTTGTCATAATCTCTGTGAGTGATTTAGATTTAAATAAGTGTGCTTCATCACCAAAGACACAACCAAATTGTTCAAAATATATTTTTGGTAATTTATATAAACTCTGCCATGTTGATATGAGAACTTTCTTATCTGTTTGATTTGAATATCCACTATACAATCTATGACAATTCTTCTTTACATTCCAACCATACGATTGAAAGTCAGAATACATCTGCTCAACTAATGAAGTTGTAGGTACAATCAACAATATTCGATTATTAGTCTCATCCTTGATTAGATGTGAATAGTATCGTATTAATGAGTATATGATAAATGACTTACCTGACGCTGTAGGACTCAGTAGGAGTGCTCTATTGTATTTTAGACTATGATATATGGCGTCTATCTGATAATCTCTGGCTTCAAACTTTTGACCTAGACTATTTGAAAATTTTGCGACAACATCTTTATCTACCTTATTATCTATCTCAACATCTTTACCACAAACAATATGATATTGTCTTTCTTCAGCAAATGCTTTGATGTAAGGAAATAATCCAAAGTATATCTCTTTGGTCTTTTGTGAAAATAATCTTATCTTACCATCCCACATACGATTACGAAATGCAGGCATGAACTTATAACCAGGTACATAGAACGTAAAGAACTCTGATATTTCTCGTTGAATGTTTGGATCACAATCAACAGTTATATAGACTTCGTTTTTCTTCTCTATAATAAGAGTGTCCATATCTATTTAAAATTGTGCTGATTGGAATTCATGATGTTCTCCCACTTGTCCTTTAATTTGTATATTCCAGGCTATACTTATGCGTTTATTATTAGACTTATTTTGTTGAACCCAATGTGGTAACCAAGATGGAAAAAATACTGCTCTATTTTGTTTAGAAGCATAACTTAGTAGACTTGCATTGTTTACTGTAGTTTCTTTTTTTCTAGGTACAATCACATCAGCTGCAGGTCGTGGGTCGTGAAAAACTATACTTGCACCTTGATCTGAATGTAAGTAATAAGTGCCACTTAAAAAATTGTTTGAATGAGTGTGCATTGAATGATGTTCATTACTTTTTAAAACATTTGCCCACATATCTGTTATTACGATATCATCAACATCATAGTCTAGTTTTTTAATTATATATTTACTTGTATCCAAGACTGCCTTTGAGAAATTGTAAAACATTGATTGTTTGTGAAGATTGGCTGATTTAGTTTGCCAGTTGTCATCATAGTCTCTGTTCTTCCATAGATTACCAATGTAATCTTTCATACCTTGGGTGTCTTTTTCTGGTATAAAATCATCTATTAAAAATAGATTAGTTGCGAATATTTTTTGATGTTCCATTAAATAAATAACTCCCGTTTCTATCCCACTTAATATATCTCATAGGGATTAATCTCATATACCATGGTGTAGGACGACTACCTTTACAATCGTTCCACAATGTATGTACTCTTCCGTATTTACCTGTCTTTGATAAACCTACACAAGCAGGCCAACTAGATTGCACCACTTGTAAACTTCTTCCATTCTATTGCGTTTTTAATTAAGAATGTTCTATTGTTTATACTTCTTAAAATTTGCTCAAGATATGAAACTACTTGTTTTAAGTATGCAGCCTTTTGATCTGATTTTTGTAATTCATCATCTGAATCCATATAGATATGTACATCTGCTTTTAATATTTTTAAATCAAAAGGTTTTTCTTTATACACACTAGGGTCAGATTTGCCTGTATAGTATTCCCACTTTAGTCTTGTCATTACTTTGTGGTCATACTCTGCCTTCTTTAATAATAAAGAAAACTTGTTAAAGTGTTGTAAGTATTTGTTGTGCAATAAAGGTATCTTAATTGATTCAGAATCTAACTCTGTATCATCAAGTTTAAAATCTTTATCTACCTGTTGTTGTAATTCCTCTAATGTCATACGGATATTATATCATCTTTTGGTAGTTTTGTCAAGGTCTTTGACCAGTTTTTTTGGTATTATGAAGTGGATATTTGTACTATATTATAGTTCATATATTGAAAACTTACAGAAGCTTGTATGTAATCAACATCGGTTTGTCTTACATCATAACTTAGACTAGTTAAAGATGTCGGATAAACATTTTGAAATCTTATCTCTGTTTTTGCTATATTCTTACTATTCAAAACTGTCAATGTAGCGTCTGAATATGTGCCGCCTTCAGCAAGAGGTGCTGGAGTTCCAACACCAGGCACTACTGGACCTGCGGTTGATCCTGGAACTCTATCTGATCCCTCAGTTTGTAAGTTTGCAAATTGTGTGTGATTACTAGGAAAACCTAATGCTAATAACCAGTCGTGAATTTCTTTATAGTTGTTTAAATTTTCATCAACAATAAATGATAAATCTAAAGCAGAGTATGTAATCTTATCACCTGGTATTGGTATATCGTATAAAGGTGTAGTTTGTTGTGCTGAACCTAAAGATATGCCTGGTATATTTGCACTCTGTATAAAAAATTCTACTAGTGGTAGTTTAGTTATTTTAAATCTAAACTGTACAGGACTTGCATAGTCTCTTTTAGACGGTTCTCTATTGATTACATTTACTGTTGTCATACTACTATTTATAAGAGAAAAAAGAGGCTAAAAAAAAGGGGCCGAAGCCCCTTTTTAATTTTTCGAGAGGAATCGAAATTACATAATGTTTGTAACTTTAACTCGTCTGTAATATAAGTTTTGTGCAGTAGAAGCAACTGCGCCTGAGTTATCAAGAGCACCTGTACCAGCAGAAGTTGCGAAAGGATTTTGAACCATTCCGTATCTAGTTTTGAATCCAATTTTTGGTTGGAAACTATCTTGACCAACTGCTCTCACCATTTGTAGTGGAACATATGGGCAGTAGAATAAACCAGAATCGTAAGGTGAAGTTCCTTTGTAACCGATTACATAGTATTGACTTGCAGATACGTTAGCAGCATATGGGTCTACATATACTCTAAACTTACCATTAAGAACACCTGCGAAGGTGTTACCTGTGTCATCTACGTTTAAGTTTGAGTTTAACGCAGGAGCGTAATCTAAAACACCAGCCATTTGTAAAGCAGAAGCAACATCAGCTGAACATAGAATGATGTTACCTTTCCCTCTACGAGTTTGTTGACCGATAGCGTTAGCGTCTCTCTCTAATTGATACATTAACCCTTTGAATTTCTCAACTGACCAACGACCATTTGAATCTGTGTCTAAGTCAAAGATACCAGCAGTTGTTGTATTTACTTGAGCACCCGCTTTAGCGTGTGAGTAAATAGTTCTAACTACTTCTCTGTTGATCTCAGATAAGATTTCACTTGAAAGGATGTTCGCAAGTTCTGTTTCAGCGTCTAGACCGTGGATTGCTTTTAAGTCTTGAGCAAGTTCCATAGTGTACTCTGCTTTTAGAGCTCTAGATTTTGCAGTAACAGTTACCTTGTCGATTGAGAATGCCATTTCAGCAAACTCATCAGATCCATCACCTAGTGTTTCTGCCTGAGCAGTTGACATACCAGAACCAGTTGTGTAAGTTCCAGCAGAAGGTGAATCGTTTAGTGTTGCAGGGTTTGTACCTGATTGTGCGTCAGGTGATCCTGTGTCGCCAGCAGCGTCTCTTGCTGAGAAATCTGAATCAGCTTCATTAAATAGTGCTTCTGCACCAGCTTGTGAACCGAATCTTGATTTCATAGCGAAGATAAGACCTGTTGGACCAGTCATTGGTTGTACACCACAAATATCGTATGCGATAAGATTTGGCATAGCTCTTCTGACTAACGAAATTAATACTGGATCAAAGTTATCAACAGAAGAACCAGTTGCGTTTGCAGGTGCAGCCTCAGCCATAAAGCTTCGGTCTTCCCTAACTGACTTCTCTTGATTTTCTAAAATCACAGTAGTTACAGCTCTTTTATAAGCATCTTCGATTTTTGGCAAATCTGGATGTTCTAGGACTGGCTGCCACTTTTCCTGTAAGTTTTCAGTAAGATACATTTTTATCTCTCCTATATTTACTAATTGTTAAAAACATTAATTCTATCTATTGATAGCCTTAAGGTTCTTAGATATTGCGGCTGTATATGCAGCCATAGCATCCGAACTTGCTTCAACAGCAGGTTCATTCGCCGCCACAGAATCAACAGAATTTTCTTCTATTACTTCTGATTTTGTTTTAGGGAAATAAGATTCTTTAATAGTCTCTAATTTTTCCTTAAACTTTTCAGCACTATCGAACTCAACATTCTCAGCCATAGAGATAAACTTCTCTGTTTCTGTATCTGTTAAATCTTCAGATACTTCAGCGATTGTTTCTCTCTTATTTAACTCAGAAACTTCCTTAGTTAGATTTACATTCTTTTCAATCTGTTCGTTAAGTTTTGATTCTAAGTCTTTTGTTTGATTTGTTAAGTCGTCAAGCACATTGTACTTTTCTTCTGGAACATCAATGTAATGTTCTTTGAATAAAGATTTAAGACCAGTAATGAAATCTTCAGCGATTTCGGTACGAATACCTCTTTCTACTGCGAGTTCATTTTCTTTCATCCATTCTTCAACAACATAGTTTAGATACGAATCAACTTTTTCAGTCATCGCTTCTTTTATTGTTTCAGTTTCGTTTGAAAGTTTTTTCTCATACTGAGCCTCAAGTACTTTAACCTGTTCTTGTATTCTTGTCTTAACAGCAGTCTCAAAGATTGTTGCAGCCTTTTCTTTAAATTCTTCAGAAAGGTCTGCGTCTGTTGAAACTAATGCTTTAACATCATCAGATAGGTCAATATTCATTTCAGTAGATTCTTCTTTATCTTCAGCAATTTCTTCGCCTTCGATTTCAGCTTCTTCTTCTTTCATGCTCGCAGGTTTTTGGTCTTTTGGTAAAGATCCATCCTTTGCGTCTTTATTAACCTGGTCTGATACTTTTTTTACCTTGTCCGCAGCTGTTTGGCCATCAGGATCAGTAGGTTTAACTACTGCCTTGCCCAAATCTTCTCCGTCATTTTTAAGGTGAGTAGGTTCAGCAGGAGCTGCATCTTTATTTGCAGCGTTCGCCACTTCGTCTAACTCTTTTTTTACTTCGGTTTCAGACATTCGGTCTCTCCTTATTAAAAATTAATTAATTTTTTTCTTACTATTATTTATACAAACTACCATCTTAAACCCTACGCTTTTCAACAAAGTCCCGTAGGTTTATAATTTCTTGATGAAGTCTTTGAAGATATCTGCTTTAACTGTTGCCAATTCATGACGTTTAGTTTTTTCGATTTCTTCTTTATATAGTTCAACTTCCATACTTTTCAGCACTCCGTTGTCCCATACCCACTCTTTGCCTTCCATTATACCTTCTACGAAAGCGTCAGGCGCTGAGGGGTCTGCGACTATATCAGCCGCGGTTGCAAGATAGAAATCTTTACCCACAAGATTACGTCCTTGTGATTGTTGTATAGATCCCATACCTCTAGATGATACACCTAATACAGCACCTTCGTCAATAAGATTCTTAACGATTTTACCATATGGTGTATCCATGATTTTCGCTTCGCCAATGAAGTTTTTACCTTCAGATTTTAAACTAGTAATCATGTGTGAAACTCTTTCGAGATTCACAGTTGGTCCGTCAGGATGTCCTAACTCACCAAAAGCTCTTCTTTTATCAATAAACTCTTTTGTATATCTTCTTACTTCTCTTGCTAAAGTTTCGACAGGATAAACTCGACCATTACGGTTCTTGATATCTGCCTGCATAAAGACACCCTTAATTTTGTAATCTTTCTTGCCGTTTTTTTCTTCGGTCAAGACTTGGACATCTTCGATTGTTTCTGTAATTAGTTTCATTTCTCCACCTTCTCTTTTTTTAATTATCTTATTTCTAAGATTATTGTATAGTTATCTCCCGACACAAACCCTTTTGTTGATAATAATATATCACCTGCTGGAGATGTGTTTGCTGTTAATGTTGCGTTATTAGGTATACTATTACCAGCAACAAAGTAATCATGAAAACCTGTGCCTGAGAAAAATCCTATCGTTGCATTAGCAGCACTTGTTCCACTACCTGCCCATAATAATTCTACACCAGATTTACCATTTGTAGTATTTACAGCCCAATATATTTTTGCTAAAACTCTTTCTGCGTTCTCTGACATAAAATTCAAAGCACTAGCATCCATTTTTGTTACAAGTGTTTCGCCAGAACCATCACTAATATTAGTGAACTTCATAACTGTTTTAACACCAACTGTATCTACAATAGTTTGTGATGTAACTACATCTGCCATTTTAGTTTCTCCTAAATTCTGTAATCAACAAATAACTTTCAACATTCGAATCAGTTGTTAGTTTTATTTGTTTATCATTTCCAAATTTTAACTGATCTGGTCGTAAACCATATTTACCATTACCAGTTAAACTCAAATCATCTGTTTCACTTTCAGCACTAAACTTTAAAGTTCCTGTGCCTTTAATCTGATAATAACATTCAATCAAATTTATTTTTGATTCGTTATTACCACTCGTTAATTTTTCAGCGTCAACCACGATTTGATCTTCTTCGTTACCGATACCCTTCGATTGCACTATGTACTTCGAAGTGGTATCAACAACCTTAGTGTTCGTAATTGTCATAGAAAATCCTATGCAGTAAATGCTTCGTCTTTTCTTAACTCGATAATTACACTACCAGAAGTTCCAAAAGCACTTAACTCTAGGTCTCCTGAAGTTGCACCAGTATTTGTTGCGTTGTTTTCAATTTTACCAGCTGTGCCATCATAGTGTCCTGTTCCAGCAAGTTGAATTGCCACAGTATCAGATGACGCACCTTTAAATTGTATCTGTACATGACCTGTATTGTCATCAGCAGTACCTTGCACTAACTGCCACCATATTCTAGTGATATCTAGTTTTGCACCATTAGCGTGACCTGCTAAACCACTTGCGTCAAGTATGTTTGAGTTAGCAGTAGTGTTATCATCCATATTTACCAGAACAGTAACTTTACCACCTTGAGCACCGCCACCAGATGATAACGCTGTATCTTTAAGTGTTCTTGTACTAATTGCCATTTTGTTTTCCTTACTTTATTGTTTCGTTATCAAAATAATCTTCTATATCAGATACTTTGACCCCTTGTTTTCTTGCCACCTGATTAATAATACCTTCAATCTTACCTAAAAGAGGATCAGGTGCTTTATCAATCATGCTGTAAACATCTCGAACTGCTGATTTTAACTTCGGAGATAATTTCTTAAACTCTTTAGTTCCTTCAGGTCCAATATACCTGCGCTCATTTACTTCAGTTTTAAACTTCTGAAACGTCAGGCTGTTCATTTGATTCCTCATCATTATCTATTTCAATAGATTGTTCAGGAGAATCCTGTTCAACAGGTTCTTCATCTTGAGGTTTATCACTCAACTGAGCATTTTGTTCTAAATCCTCTGTTTCATGAGCTGCGTTCAACCAATCATTTGCAACAGTCATTCTTTTATCATCTAAAGCACTACCTATCTTATCAGATAAAGCACTTTTAAATGCGTCTTGAGCGGCAATATTATCACCGTCTGCAAGTGAATCAACCATTGTTTTTACATTATCATTTGACATAATTAATTATCTCCTATATTTATATCGGTATCCTCGTTATCATCCTGCATATCTTGTCCTTCAGGAGCAGCAATAATACCTTGTTTAATCTCGTTTCGAATCTGACCATCTATCTCGATAATATCTTCATCACTTTGTCTTAATACATTCTTTCTAACGTATTCGACAGAAAAGTATTTACCGACATAAGGACTTACTTCATTTGCAAGATTTAATCTTTCTCTTAATATTTCTGCGTTTTTTAACTCAGAAAAATATCCATCTCTTAAATAATCATACTGTATATGTTCTTTAATACTAGACCAATCTTCAATAGTCATAATACCTTTTAGAACTAATTGTGTTTTTAATACATCATGAAATAATTGAGTGAATCTTTTTCTTAATCTTTGAACAAACTTAGTAAATTTAAGTTCGTCTCTTGTAATCTCAGCTGCTCTACCCATATTGAAACCGTTTTCTGATTCCATTCTAGAGATAGGAACATTGAGAGATTTGTATAACTTCTTTTGAAAATATTGTACGTCTGCAATCTCGCCAAGATTTTGACCACCTGCAAGTGTAGAAACTTCAGTACCTTTTGCACCTTCTCTACGAGGTAACCAAAAATCTTCGAGCATAGACATATGTTTTCTGTCATCTCTAATCTCACCAGTAGAAGCGTCATAGACAAGTTTGTTTCTATATCTTGCCATAACATCTCTAAGGTATTGTTCTGCTTTTACTTTTGGTAAATTACCTACATCAACATAGAATATTCTTCTTTCAGGTGCTCTTACTATTCTGTAAATAACAACAGCATCTTCAATCATTCTTAATTGATTAACAGGTTTTATTGCCTTATGTAAATGACCCATAACCATATTTTTAGTCTGGTCAATAATACCAGATGTAACATAAGTTATTGAATCAGTAGATATTTTAAGACCAGCATTTGAGTTTGCTGATGACATTCCTTTTTCATTATAGACAAACCACTCTGCGGTCTTTTCTATAATCTCTATACCTTTTGCACTTTTTGTATCTCTTTTCTTTGTTACCTCACGAACTTTTTTAATCTTTCGTGGGTCGATATATCTAATTTCTGTGAGTCCTTTTCTTGGACTAGTTGGATCTATAACTTTATGAAAGTAAATACGACCATCGATATAGAATCTTTTAAATATATCATGACCTTTTTCATCAAAGTTAAGTAAACTCATAACTTCATCAAATTCGTTACGAATTTTTGTTTTGATATTCTCCGAAACTGCTAGTTTATCTAGCGATATTGAGACTGACTGATCTCTATCGTCTGAGACAATAACTTCATTGATGATATCTTCAATTGCCATATCACATTCAGGGTGTTGGGCAACTTCTCTATATCTTTTAATTAAGTCAACATCATTCTTGGCAGTAACCTCCATATCGAGGTATTGACCAAAGTAGCCGCCTGCTGATATGGTGGTTGTGCCATCATCAGGAGAAGGCACCGTGAAGGCTTGTTTTGCTTCAGCGGGCTTCTCCCTTTCATCTGATTGTCTCGTTATTTGGAAGCCAAGTAATTGTACCATATTATATTTTCCTTATAACTTATTATTATTATTATGTAGTAGTATCTGTTTCAAAATACTGATATGTAAATGAACAGCTGAACTCCTCAATGGTATTATTAGTACCATAGTTTAGAGCAATATCATCTAGAGCAGTTGGGAATGCACCTCTTAAAGTATAAGATTTAAGAGTACTTCCGTTTCTATCTAAATGATCTACGAATATATCAACTTGATAATCTGAAGGATTAGTTAACCCCTCGTTATCAGTCATATTATTCATCCCGTTCATCCATCTTTCTAGACCTCTGTAAATTAAGAAGTCTGTATCATTTAATACAGTAATAGACCATGGATTAAATGTTCTATCGCCGACTAAGTTTAGTATTCTGCCTCTGAAGTTTACAGGAACAGTACCAAGATTTTGTCCAGGTATTGATGTAGCATTACATAAGAATGCTAATGTTGCTGTTTCTCCACCAACTGCTGAGTATCCAGGAAAAGGTAAAGTTACCTTAAACTGATTAGCTCTTGCGCCACC
>Ga0181394_1001304_pt1 | contig 10957 bp, 8 predicted proteins | sample 17SPOviralmetaG_FD_130123 | JGI IMG/M metagenome (GOLD analysis project Ga0181394, IMG submission 130123) | Marine viral communities from the oligotrophic San Pedro Time Series (SPOT) site, San Pedro Channel, CA, USA - 17 SPOT_SRF_2010-11-23 | ecosystem: Environmental > Aquatic > Marine > Strait...
GCATAAACTGTAATACAAGTAAAAGATTCAAATGTAATTGTTATAACTCTACCTTCTGGGTCTTCGTATCCTGGAAAAGTTGTAGAAATTTCTAGAACTTTCATATTTTCTCTATAGAAAACAGCAGTTCCCGAGTATCTATCTGCAGCTCTAGCCCCATCAAGTTTAGATTCATTAAACAAAGATTTATAACCGGGAATATATATCTTTTTAGCATTTTCTAAACCGCATCTAGTTTCTTGTATGCATATTACATCGGGAGCGTAATCATCTATAAGCTTTTTCATAGGACTAGATTCTTGTAGACAAATTAATTCATTCTTCTTGAGTTTAGAACTAATCTGTTCGTTGAAAATTCGCGATCGAATACCGTTGACGTTCCATGTAATAATCTTCATGTTTAATTATAAATTAAATTATACATTATATACTTAATATTCATATTTTTTCGCAAATTTACTTTAGAAGCCTGTTTGTCTTGAAGAATAAATCAACTTCATTCTGAGACTGGGTAAATTTTAAAGGCCTTTGTTCAGGGGGGTTCCATAACTTAGTTATTAAGTTGTAAGCATTTTCCCATTTTTCTGATCCCTCTGTCAATATGCTTATACAGTGACAGTGTTTAATTATTAGATCATTAAGATCTGTTATTAATTTTATTAGTTTAATGTAAGCAGGGAGAGGCAATTCATTTTCTTTTTTACAGATTCCAAGATTTATAAATAAATAATAAGCTAAAGAATTGTCTCTAATGTATAACCAAGTATTGTTAAAATATTTTAAAAATTCTTTAAATCCTTCTTCGTCGTATACTACATCTGCTATTAAATTAACGGTGAACATCTCTTTGTCTGGATTTAGAGTTATATTGTAACCCTCTCTTTCTAATATAATTATTTTGTCCATTGTTATTATTGTAATTATAATTTAAAAACTAAATTATTGCGCGCAAATATTACGTTTTTATATTATTATTAAGATATTTCATAAATTATGTAATTGTGAATACACTATTTGGTGATGACAGACATTCTACCAGAAGACATTCTACTAGAAGACATTTGGGACCAGATTTCAGATATGCTAGAAAAAGAAAATACTAAAAATAACGTTTTAGAAGAGTGTCACCATTTAAATATCATACGTGATCAAAAAGAGGGTGCCGAAATTTGCATAGATTGTGGTTTAGTTGTGAATAATAGAATTTGCGAATCTTGTGAATGGAATAATTATAAATCAGAAGACGGAGCATTTAGTACCAATTCTCAGAGAGCAGATCTTTATGTATCAGATAACCCATACGAAAAGGGAGGAAGTGTTCCAGGTTTTTATAAAAACAGTTTTATGATGAGAATGCATTTACAGCAAACGTTTAGTCATAAGCAGAAAACATTCTGGAAAATATCAGAAAAATTCAATCATTACATATCTGTAATAGGTATTCACCAAAGTGTGTTACCAACGGCTAAAGGCATGTGGCATGTTTGCATGGAATCTGGAAAACTTACGAGAGCTTCTGTAAGAAATGGACTTATTTCTGCATGCTTATATTATGCTTGCATTCATAATAATCTTCCAGTAGATCGCCAAAAAGTTATAGACAACACAGAAGGAAATCAGAAAGGATTTCTAAAAGGTGAGAAAATTTATCTGGAGATAATGGAAACTCATGGGGTTTATAACTATCTAGGAAAGCAGAAAATAGACATTAAAGAAAACGACACTTTTGTAAAGTTTTGTAGCACCCTTGAATTACCTTTTAAAACTGTACACACGTGCAATGAAATATACACCGACTGTTTAGATAAATTAGATTCGGTTACACCAAAGTCTATAACAGCTGGGATATTATTCTTTGTGGTAAAACATAAATTAAAGCTAAAACAACCTTCAAAAGCAAAGATATCTCAAGTTGTAAATGTTTGCATACCGACTATAAATAAAGTGGTTTCAATTCTAGAAACAATATATTTAGACTAATTAATATGTTTCTTATTACCGCTATTTTAAGTTTTATGGTACCATTGCCAAATAATAACGTGTATAGACCGGATATATCAATCAGGTCTAAACTATACTTAGACACTAATTTAATACACTCATTAGAACCTCCTTCGGGGGGGTCGTTAAAACTTTTAACCCATTTAAACGCAGCAAGCTGGTCTTACAACTGGTTAACGTACATATCAACAAGCGATACACCGGAGTTTGATGAACACTACTATATGGACTACTTTAATATGAGAGGACTCTCTAATATTTACACAAACACTGATTTTTTTTATTTAGGATATTACCCAGATGAAATGAAATGTAACGAGGGACCCATGTACATCGCTTTATTTGAATTATTACATTCTAAAAGAGTATTTAATTGTAAGATAATTATAGAGAATCCACATTACATTCATTATAATTCTACGTTAAAGGAATTTAAACATGAAGTAAAGTATTTAACGGACACGGCGTATGTATTTTTTAAATATACAGACCTTAATACCCCAGGTCAACTAAGGTACTATCTAGATTGGAATTATGAAATTAATTAAAATATAAGCATTACATTAAATAATGTCGGGGCAACTTCCAGAAAATAAAGTAATTATAGATCTACACAAAAGATTTATTAAGAGAAATCCTCTTTATAGAGGCGAAGCTGTAAATTCGGACGTTTTTTATGGCTACTTAAGAATTTTATTGGCGTGTGACGCGGCGCATGATTTTACAGGAGCAAGATCGTCAGACTTAGTTAATCCTGGACCAAAGTCTGATAGTCCGGTACCGAAGTCTACTATTAAGACAAAAACTCTCTCAGTTATGGCGGCTCATAGAATCTATATAGCAAGTTTATTAACAGGTGATATATTAAGAGACTCGGTTTTGCTTAACACGGTCCATCATGAAGGCTACGCGGCTTTTAATATTTTAAAAAAAGTAATAGAAAATATTATCATAAATAGCCCAGATGGATTACAAAAAAACAGGGAGATCGTCCAATTATTAAAAGATGACATAAGTATTTCAAATCCCGGTAATTATCTTAGCGTTTTCTTAAGCACAGACGGGGTAGCTAAGTTAACTGTAGGAAGTATATTAAAAGCTTTGCGTATAGAAACCGTGATTGCATCGGATTTTTATACAGAGGCTAAAAGATTTAGTTGTGATTCAAATTATAATACAGTTACATTAATAGAAACATTGCATAAGTATTCTACAAATAAAAACATGAACGGCAAAACTGACACTATTTATATGACTATAGATCAATCGTCTGATAAAACAAATCTAATTCCATTTTATTCGTCGATGATTGAACAAACTCTCCCAAAACCAATGGGTTGTCCAAAAAATAAAAGTCTTATTTCTGTATATGACTTAACGCAAAAATACGACGCATCAAACGACGACGCTTTACAAAAAGTATTAAAAGGTTTAGGGCTTATAATAACTAGAGACAATCCCATTGATTTTGAAATAAGCTGTGGTATGAATATAGTTTTTAATGGAAATATGAAACAAGGCGCTACCGGTGTGGTAAACTTAACTATTACTAATTATTTTAATAGACCCATTTCTGGTTTTGAATTGAATAATAACAAGGATCGTGTTACAAACCAAACAAATAATAGTGTATCAGGTATTACTAAACAAATCCTTGCTAATAGAGACAGTGACGTATCTAATGCAGACACGATTAATACAAATTTAATAGCTGGCAAAACCGCCGGGGATTTTTTACAAATTATGACTTTTTTAAAGAATGCAGATGAAAATCAAGATGGCCCTGGAAGAAATGCATTGTATTTAAGTTTTGATATATCTTCTGCAGAAATTGCGGGTATTTTCCATCCAAACGTTATATTAGAAAATTCTTTCGCACCTTCAAAAAAATATGAAGGTGTAACAAAAGGTCTTAAAATATTTATTGACGAGCAGACTGCTATAGAGAATAGAGTACAACCAGAACAAATTTTATTAAATATATCTAATGCATCTAAAAGAAGAAGAGCCCCCGATAGTTTAATCTCTATGGAAACGGGGTTTGGAAGAAAAACAAATAAAATAAGAAATTTGTCTAATGAAGAACTTAAAACTAAATTAAAAAGTGTAGGTATAAATGTAACAAAATTAACATCTAAAGGAAAAAGACTAAATTTAACGCGCAAAGAAATGGAAAAGAAAGCAAATTTGTTCAAGAATTTACAACTTCGTGCAAAGAAAATCGGTATTAAACTTATGTATAAATCTAGAACAAGAGGATATATTTATAAAACTTATACTCGGTTAATGAAGGAACTAGAAAAACTTAAACAAATGAAGAAGAGTATGAAATTTGGATGACCGGCAAGAGAAGAAGAGTCTCGTTTTGGTTGAGACTCTCGTAAAAGAATGTAAATTCTCAAATTAATATTCGAGATGACGAAATCTAATAAAATTACAATAAATGTAGATTTCTGAGAAAAGAATATGCAAAATATTAAATATTATTTGGATAATATATAGTTTTGTAAACATCTGGTATATTTATTTTTTCGATCGGATACACTAGGCTTCTAGCTATAACACTTCCGTCTTCGTACTTATCGTTTTTAATTTTATAAAAGTCTTTGATCTCCCTGCTTACTTGAATAACCATGTGTCTATGTAATCCGGGATGTTGTTTGGAGTACATATACGGAACGTCCCCGCTTGGCAAAATGGGTACAATCTGATCTCTTAAAATTACAACTATATTCTTCTGAGGATCTTTTGGATCATTCAAAAGCGGGGCATTTGAGTAAGTATGTCTCCAACCGAGATACAATCTAATATTAGTTTTCTTAATCTTTTGACTAAATATTTCATGAATTATGTTTTGATTGAATATAATAATATTCTTAGGTTTAACGGCTATTTTAACTTTGGTATCTTTATATTTTCCTTGTATTTTCTCAAATCCTCCTCTACCTTTACAGAGATGAGTACCCGGGACACAAGAAAAATATTGAGTTTCTTCTGAATCTAAATTAATCCATCCTCCGTAAATCTGATCTTCTTTTTCTTGAATAGAACACGTATCGCGGTGAAATGTTTCTCCTCCCAAAGTTGTTCCTTCTCTTCTTATAGCTAAACGATCAAACAACATTTCTAATTTTCTATCTGAATCCAAATTTTTAAAAACATTTTTGAGTTTATTAAAGATAATATATCTAAGAGTATATATTTCTTTACTATGAAAACTCGCGGGGTTTCCAAATGCTCCGAATGCCCCGAGAACGTACCCGTGTGCCGGAGTTTTGGTTTTAAAATCTCTACCTTGAATTTCGTTTGTTATTTCAATCCAGTTCGTGTTTAAAAACTCCTGTTCTTTCTTTGGCAAGCGAAGTTCGATGACAGCAACTCCGGTTAGTCTAAGCTCTTCGCTTTTAGAAACCAAATAAGAATTTTCAATGGCCATTGCTTTCTCTATACATTCAATTAGTCTTTTATTTTTACACATTATAATAGTTTGCAATATTTAAATTATAATTGTTAAAAATAAATGTATATTCATAATAATATAACATGGCTTGTTTGCAATATTATTATGAAAATCCACAAGACGCTGAAAAGTATGCGATTAGTTGTGATAATAAGACATTCGAAAACTTAGATGATGTAGAAAAGTTCAATAATAAAGAACTTTTAGAATTTATAGCACGGGAATACTCCGGCGAAGCTTTTCCAGAAAATTCGCCTTTCGAGTTCAAAGACGATTACATACAATTGTCGAATAATGAAATATGTAAAGCTGTAGAAATGTCTCTTGCTCCTCAGCAAAAATTTATGGGACAGATTATGGGACCAAGTTCTAATTTTAATAATATGCTTATCTTTCATGGTCTTGGCTCCGGTAAGTCTTGCACATCTATAGTAGTTGGAGAAGCTTTAAAAAATGCAAGCAACCAAAGACTTTTATTTGTTGTACCGGCACCTCTTGTAGATCAATACTATGAGGAAATAGCAGGAGAAATTAGAAACGGTAAATTCTTCTCTTGTCCTTCTTTTTGTTTAGTACGCAATGGAGGTAAAGTAGAAAGAGATTTTTATGTATCACAGGCTCAGAATTCTATACTTATTGCCAGATTAAGACAATACGAAACAGAACAAGGAAATTTGAATATTATTCAAGAAAGAATTGATTCCGGGGACAACACGGCTGCTACAGCAAAATTATTTAGAGATCAAGAAAATAAATTAAAAGTACTTAAAAGAGCGCTTAACAACTATCAAAAAGATCTTCGTGGTAAAATAATTAGAACATTTGAAATAGTAACACATCAAACATTCATAGAATCTATTTACAAAACTGGAAAAGATGGGCAGTTAATAAAGGGTTCTAGACTTTTAGAAGATACGGCGTTATTTCACAAAAACGGTCTTCTTATAATTGACGAAATTCAAAGACTTGTGAGCGAAGGAGGTATATTCTATAAAAAGTTATACAATGCAATAAAGTATTACTTTCACCCAAAATTGAAAATAGCGGTTATGTCTGCTACCCCTATTTATGATAATCCGTATGAACTCGCTCTTACAATAAATTTACTTAGACCAAGAGTTCCATTTCCTATAAATAAATCAGAATTTTATAAGTTCTTCGTAGGTCAATACAACGGAGACGACTGCGTACAAACTACTGGTAATAAAACGTGGATATCAGAGGAATCTTGTATAATTAACAAGGATCTTATTCGATACATTTGTTCCGGGTATGTTTCATATTTCAAAGGAGGTAACCCAAATGCATATCCATATAAAAGACTAATTACAATGGAACATACATTTTCGGCTCAGCACAAACTAGAATACATCGGCGCTCTTAAATCGGACGTTTCTAAAGATAAAAACTTTGGAAAAAAGGCGGATGGTCTTGGTACTTATGAAAACGTACTTTTAGGTAACTACGAATCTGAAACAGAGGATAAAGTTTCCGGAATGTACGTTACTACACAACAATATTCAAATATATTTCTTCCAAAAATAGGAGAGGTTGTAAATAAGACATTAGCTGAGAAAAAACAGGCCTTACAGACATTTAAATCTAATTTAATAGGTATGAAATTTAAAACACCTACAGAGGTCATTAATTATGTAAAACTATTTTCTTCTAAATTTGCATCTATAATTGAATTAACCCTTAACAGTTCTGGCCCTGTTTTTATATTTTCAAATTGGCTTACTTATGGTGTAGAACCTCTTGCTATAATATTGGAAGCATGCGGGCTTACGCGGTTTGATAGAGAAGATCGCGGAAATGGTAGATATTTCATCTGGAGTTCAGAGACTAAAACTAAAGATCGTGATGGAACACTTATAAAGAAAGCTAGAAATACATTTAATTCTAATGCTAATTCAGATGGTAGCCAATTAAAGGTAATCTTAGGAACTAGATCTGTTATGGAAGGCGTGTCTTTTAAAAATGTAAAGCAAGTACACATTACAGAACCATGGTGGAATGAGTCTAGAATAGAACAGATTTTAGCACGTGCTTCGCGTTATTGTAGCCATTCTAGCTTACCCGTAAATGATCAATACGTAGACATTTACAGACATTATAGCGTATTACCTACTACACCAGGTACACGTGACGAGGATGTTGCAGCAGTTCTCGGAGAAATTGGAAACCCAGATTGGCAGGGGCTTTCTACGTATGGAATAGATCAAAAAATGCTTATGTCATCATTGAAGAAATATTCTATAAACAACGAACTAGAACTAGTTTTAAAAAGTTGCGCATTAGACTCTGAAATTAATAAAAACGGAAACATAATTCGTCTTGAAGAACACGTAATACCATCCAGGTCCGGTTTGTATCAAATATTCTACAAAAATCCTTCTAATGGAAGAACGTACATTCGAGAAGGTATTCCAGAAAGTGTAACTTTTACACAAGTATACAATAGAGATTTTAGTTTTCCAAACAAAGATTTCCCTATAAAATTCACCGAGTCTAGCCAAGACGAAACTGGTAAATTAGTTCCATATCCAGATCCAGAAATATTAACTGAACCAATTATAAATATAGATCTTAATGTTAGAGAAAATATAGAACCTTGGAAATCGCCCGATACATTTAAAAACTTAGAAATATCAGTCGAAATCAGGGAATACATAACTAAGTTGTATCAAAATTATTCACTATTGCCTATACTTCGTAAAAATTATTTTAACGAAACAGGTACTGCAAAAATTAAATTTAGAGAAGACCCCATTAAAAGAATGAAACTAATTAAATGTATAAAACAATTATCAGTACAAAATTTAGTGTCTAGTTCAGTTAAAAGAGAAATAGCACAGCAATTCAATAAAGAATCACAAAAGCAAAAAATAAACGCAAAGGTATTAGATTTAATTTATAGATATAATGTTTATCCAGAGTCTTACCTAGAAGAGCTACTTGAAATTGCAGTAAATAATCCAGAATCTATAAATCAAACATTAAAAACCGTCTCTGATAAAGGTAATTAATTTATAAAAATAAAATGTAATGATAATTATAAAATGAGTGCAGAAACTTTAAAATTTTTTGAAGATAAAACAACTGAGGAAATTATTAACTGGATGTTAAGTAACTTATCGGAAGATCAAATAAGAAGTTGTCTAGATCAGTCTGGTATTCCTGATACATCTGTAATAAAAGGCAAAGAACCCATAGCCGCAGCAGCCGCGGGCTCGGGTCCAATTCAAACTGTAACTTTACCTGATGGTACACAAAAGCAATTACAACCAGGAGAAGGTTCTTCTTCTGATCCTCTTCCAACCGGTGCTGTAAGACCTGCACCGGAAAGACCAAAGAGAGACACTGGTAAGATTTTCTTAGATAAATATCGTAAAAAATGTAATGGAACGGGTTACTTAATAAAGTCTGTTTCAAAGGATGGCGTAGAATACTACGAATTCAAGGAGATAGAAGATGACGACATGCCTGTTACACCAGGTGCTAACGTAGGAGACGTAGGCTGGGTTAAAAAGAATGTACCAATTTCACAATTCAAAGATTTCTGTACAGACGAAGATCGTGAAATTTTTGAGTTTTTAAAGGAAGAAAATACGGAAACTTTCTTAGGAGCTCCGGCCGAAGTTGTAGAAGTTGCTGCAGATTATCCGTCCAGTGGATTAGTATCTCCCTTGCCAATTATAGCGCCTCCGATTGATATCACGCCCGAACCAACGCCGGTTACAGCGGTTTTAGATGAGGTTCAGATAACCGAACCAATGTTAAAAGCTCTTAAAATTCAACAAGGATCATCACAGGTTATGAGTACAAGTTATCCAAATTTATATTCGCGCCGATTAACAATGTATCCAGTTTTTGTTTATGCATCCGACGGAGACTTAGTTTTACATTTAACTACAGTTGTGATAGACGGCAGACTATCATTTACAAAAGACTCAACTAATAAAAAATTGTTAAATAGTAAATTTAAGAAGATAACGACTGCAATACAGTCTGCAGTTGAAGCTGGTTTATATACACCAACAGATAATATACAAGAAGAATTAAATGAGGCTCTAAAAAGTATTTCGCAAGATATAACAATTAGAATAAGTAAAATCTACGATCCAATAAGACTCGGGGGTTATACTTATTTTGGTACTCTAGATGACGAGGAACCAGATTGGTTAAAAGAAGCTGGACAGATACTTCCAGATTCTCAGGGAAGTTTTGACGTAGTTGGATCTCAGGATCTTGACGAAGATATGTTACTTGTCCCGGAGTTAGAAGGACAGTCTAGTCCCGTAGAAAGATTTAATATGATGGACATTTCTGACACATCAAATGTGGTTTCTAGTGCCCCGAAGAGCAAGAAAGTTTCTGATATGTCAATCCCAGAGATAGAAGAACGCATGAGAATTCAATTTGGTGAACAATATGTAAGAGATTATAAACCAGAAAAATATGTCAATTCTCTAGGAGTAACAAATGTAAGATATGTAAAACGTCCAGAATGTCCAGAATGTCCACCAGAAGATGAGCCAGTTATGGTTTCGCGGCCTATATTTTCAGAATTTCAAGGTAAACCATCTGTAAATTCAGGTCCCGGAAGATTCGGAGAAGCAGAACCTGATTCAGATGAAGATTTGCTATTTGATTAGTTACGTCTTTTAGATGGTCGCTTTTTGGATATACCGCTAGACTTAAATGATTTTGTAAGAGAAGCTATAGTTCCAGATACAGATAAATCATCTAGATCGCTAAATAATCTTTGCGCATTGTATTCGTCGGCCATTTTAATCATTTCGTTCTGTTTTTCTAATTGTAATAAAAGATCCATATTGTATTTATCATTGTAATGTGATATGAGTCTTTTAAAATTTTGTTTTAGTATAGGACCCCATGCTTCATTTATTTTATTTATGTGGCCGTGAAAAACTTCTTTGTTATGAATGTTTTCCTGTAAAATTTTTTTAAAAAAAGGAACTTCTGTTCTTATCTGTGTGTCAACACGGGGGACGTCAAAAATATTCTGTTCCATAGAAGCTATTATATTTCTTGCGACGGTATCCATGATACTTTGGTATAATGTAATTATTTTTTTTTAAAGATATTTATTTTTAGTAATTATTGGGTTATTTCATTAAAATAAAATAATTTATTATAGTAAATGCCAGTGTTTACGCGCCGCCCGGTAGTTGTTAAACCTGAAAAGGTACCAGAGCCTGAAAAGGTACCAGAGCCTGAAAAGGTACCAGAGCCTGAAAAGGTACCTGAACCAGAGCCTGAAAAGGCACCTGAACCAGAACCTGAAAAGGCACCTGAACCAGAGCCTGAAAAGGCACCTGAACCAGAGCCTGAAAAGGCACCTGAACCAGAGCCTGAAAAGGTACCTGAACCAGAGCCTGAAAAGGCACCTGAACCAGAGCCTGAAAAGGCACCTGAACCAGAGCCTGAAAAGGCACCTGAACCAGAGCCTGAAAAGGCACCTGAACCAGA
>Ga0181394_1001306_pt1 | contig 10942 bp, 9 predicted proteins | sample 17SPOviralmetaG_FD_130123 | JGI IMG/M metagenome (GOLD analysis project Ga0181394, IMG submission 130123) | Marine viral communities from the oligotrophic San Pedro Time Series (SPOT) site, San Pedro Channel, CA, USA - 17 SPOT_SRF_2010-11-23 | ecosystem: Environmental > Aquatic > Marine > Strait...
AAATGCAGCACAAATTGCAAAGAGTCAAGCGATGTTGTTAAGCCAAGACCAAAGACCTAAAGTTGAAAAGAAAGTAACAAGAACTTCTAGTATACCAAGTGCAGGCACAGGAGCATCGGGTCCTCCGGGAAGAAACTATGAAACTAAGAAAGCTAGTACAGCAAAGGCTGTAAAAAAATATACTACTAAAGATGTAAACACTAGTTTCAAAGCACGAAGAGATGTTAGAAATCTTTTTGCATAATTAGTATGGAAACATTATTTGGTAACTTTAACCTAGAAGATATTTATAATGCATACCAGTTTGCAGAGACAGGTTCTTTTAGTAATCCTTGGATACGCACAGTAGCAGAGAATACACCCGGTGGTAGTACAGCCTATGGCCCAGTCCAAATAACTGGTGGTTTAATAGATGACTTCTATAATAATGAAAGAAGTGTATTTGATGACAATTCTGATATTGCACAATTACTTAGAGGACAAGCTGCATTGTTTAGCCACTTTGGAAACGAAGAAGGACTGGCAGGGTATGACCCTAGGTATGATTATAAGGGTGAGGGTATTGGCTTAACTGACATACAAAAAATACAGTACAAAGATTTTGCACAAGACATGATGCAGGATATGTGGAACAAAAATAAGAATAAAGAAAACCCAGTACAAAGTTTTATAGAAGCATGGCGAGGGAAAACAATTGAAGAAGACCCCGACTATTACAAAAGATTTAATACATACTTAGGAAGATAACATGGCAGTATATTCAGGACAAGGAAGACAACCATTTTCAGCAGCACAGCTAGCTCTTATGGAAGAAGAAGAGCTAAGAAAAATGGCAGCTCAAAGAGCTTTCAATGAAAAAATGCTAGCACGAAATAAAGCAAGTGCTCTAAAGAATCAAACAGCAATGACTCAAGATGATGTAGGGTTTTTTCCGGGGTTGCTTGGTAGAAGTAGTGAAGAAGAGCAGAGAATGCTGGCAGGTAATATGTACCCCGGTCCTCAATTGTCTTTGTTTGATAGAGCAAAGAATGCTCTTAGTGACGCATGGACTAATGAAAATTCTGCTTATAAGCAAGGACTTATAGTTGACAGGCTGATTGATGAGCAAGAATTAGAACAAGAAAGAGCGAAGGCTGTTGCCACTGCTGTTGCTGACCAACAAGCTGGCTCGGGACAATTGGCACAGCAAGTTTGGTCCCCGGGACTAGGTGCCCCTCAAATTCAGCCTAGAGTAGTAGAAGAAAAAGAAGTGAATCAAGGTGTTACAGGAATTGTACCTCCGGGCGAATTTAATTTTAGTCAAGGTAAACAACTAAGTGATGCAGAGGCTGGTGCCATTTATTCACAGCCAGTAGCTGGTACTTATATGAATGTCGGTGAAATGCTAGGTAGACTTCGCTACAATGCAGATGGTACTTTCAGTCGTTTACCTACTGTGGGTACAAGAGTTGGTGATGTAGGAACTGACCTAGCACGAGCAGCTTATGAAAATTCTAGAATACCTTATATGGGTATGAAAAATATGGCCGGTGATGCAATCGTTGGTCCGGGTCAGTGGGCAGATGACCAGATAGATAGAATAGAAGCTGAAAGAGAATACAACTTGCCAGAGAATGTAGCAGCAAGAGAAGTAGCAAAGAAAAGAGAAGAGATGAAGCAAGCAGGACTTTTAGTTGACCAGCAATTAGATGCTATAGAAGCTGAACAGGCTGCAGCAAAAGCAGAAGAAATGAAAGCTGCTGGCATATGGGCTACTGATGAGATAGTTAGACAAGAGACTGAGCAACTTGCAGCAAAAAGAGCAGCAGAAGCTGAAGCACAGAGAGCAGCAGAGGCTGATAGAATTAGAAACATGCAAGGATTTATTGAGCAGCAAAGCGAAATGGAAAGTGGCTACAACAATATGCAAGAAGCTCAAGCTGCAATGGAAACAGTTAATCAAGAAGGTCTAGACAACGAGGCGTTAGACGTTCCTATCATCGGTGAAGAGCCTATTACTCTTGCAGAACACATACTACCATCAGTAGAAAAAAAGATTGAAGAATTAAGTAATGATGAAAAGAACGATTTATTTGTTGACAAAACTTTAAGGGGTGAAAATTTATTAGGTAAGTTCTTAGATAAATTAGGTTTGTTAGATAATGACAACGAAGGTGTAACTGAAGAAGATGGAAATGCAACAGTTAATGACATAGCACAAATAGCTGCAGAGTCGGGCAGTGAAGCAACGCAAGAAACAGAGCAAGCTGGTTTGCTAACAGATAATAAGACAGCTGATAATAAAAATGCTAATGTATTTAATGCAGCGGTTGCAGGCAGTCAAGGTGAGTCCGTTTCTGGTATAATGTCAGTTACTTCTGATGATAGTATGGAAGGATTTACAATGGACAGACTTACTAACCCACTATCACCAGAGAATAAGAAATGGTGGATGGGTGGAGGTGGAGGTGTTCCCGGTAGTAATAGAGCAGTACAATTCTTTGAAGCTCTTGCGTACATAGGTACACCATTAAAGTACAGACCATCTAAGACACCTGCTCAACAGAACATTGAAAACCAAATGACTCAGATGAATAATGTAATGGATTATCGGTCAGCTAATACAGCCAACCCTCCATCTTTTGCATCATTAAGAGCAGGAGTACCAAGCACCGCTGTAATAGAAAATACTATTAGAGGTCAGATGGAAAATGAAGCTGACAAAGGATTATTATTTGGATTAATTGGCGGTGACAGTCAGGCTGACATTGATAATGACATAGCAACTACAGCTTATGCTATTAGAGAAAAGATGCTTCAAATGACTTTGGTTAATACTCAAAATGGTATAACAAAAATACCTACTATTGAAGAAGCAATTGCTGCTATGCAGCCACCACAGACTGATGACGATAATGATGATGAGAAATCAGAAGGAAGATTTTTAGGTTTCTTTAAATAAGGTTATATATGGCTTTAATAGATGAAGAAGAATATTCTCTAGGTGGATTACAAGGCTTAGAGGGGTTATCAAATTTAGAAGGTTTAGATGGATTAAGTAATCTTGACTTAGGTGCTTTTGGTACTGGAAAAAAGAATGACCCTCTTGCTACTAGCTGGGACAATTTTAAAATACAGTTTGGTGGCGGACTTCAGACGTTAGATGACATATTAAATAAAGACTCTTTTCTCAGTCAATGGGGAGAAGCACTGGAAGAGTCTGGTGAAATTGGCAAGGAAGATTATATGCCAAAGTTTACTGGCACTTTTTTAGAGCAAGAAGGATTTGGAGGAAAGTTTGGATGGGCTGTTGAAAGAGCAAAAGAAAATGCGGTAGGTAGTGGTGCAGCTCTAGCAGCAATGCTACTTACAAGAAGACTAGAGCCGGGTGCTGCTATAATAAGTTTTCTGCAATTAAATGAAGCTGGTAATGTTCACGCTGAGAATGCAGACAAACCTGTTTCTGAGTTCACAGGCTCAGAAAAAGTACAAACAACTTTTGCAGCTGCATTAATGACAGCATTAGATTTGTATGCTCCAACTAAAATAGGTAAATCATTTAGTCCATTACTTAAAAAAGATTTAAGTGAGATGGCATCTTATCTAAATGACTTTGAAAAGATGGGTTTTGCAAACGCTCTTATGATTGGCCTTAAGAAAGCTGGGGTTATTGGTATAATTGAGGGTGGAACAGAAGTATTACAGGATGCGATAGCACAATTTACTTCGGCTACTAGGGGAAGAGATATGAATGTGGATGCTTCAGCCGGAGCATTTGCAGCAGGTACTGTAGGTGGAACGACAATGGGTTCTCTGGCTGGTTATAGAGATGCAACTCAAGATACTAGAGAAGCCAAGCAATCTCAAAAAATACTGGACCAAAGTAATCTAGAAAAATTACAGGAAGCAGGTGCACAATATAGAACTGGTGTAAAGGACTACGAAAAACAATACCAAGAATTAGTAGACAAGTACGAGGGTCCAGAGCTAGATGCTAAGATAAAAGAACTAGCACCAGTAGAAGATGTAATACCAGAGACAATAGACTTTAAAAGACTACAGCCTAGTCGCATATCTAAACTTACTACTGTTGCAGCAGATGCTTTACTTAACAGGTCTACAGAATTCTTAGAGCAGACTCGTGCAAAGACCAAGACAGGTAAAGATATGTTTCATCTGGACAGAGCACTCAGAGGCTTTGGCGATGTCGAATCAGGAACAGGTCAGTTCCAAACAAACCCATCATTTAATACACTCAAGCATAATTATGTTGGAGAATTTCTTACTCCGTTTGGAGACATAAGAGATAAGTGGACTAGTGCATACCCATTGGCCGGACAATTTGGTGGTAAGATTGGACATAACATTGACAAGTATCTAGGTCAGGTACTAGAAAATAAAGTAGACCCTAAGCTAAAAGCAGAGGTTCGTTCTCAGTTAGGTAGAAGATTCGGAGAACTAGAAGCAGACATTGTTACTATCAAAAAGATACAAGACAAGGTATTTAATTCCTTAGCTAAAGCACTTGGTAAGGATGGTCTAAAGATTAATTTTCAGAAAGATTACCTAACTCGTGGTATAGATAAGAAAGCAGTGAAAGCAGACCCAGATGCATTTCTTAAATCACTAGAAGAAGATGTACAGATAGGTCCTACCAAAGACCCTAAGACTGGGGAGATTATAGAGACTGCTGAACAAGTAAGAGAAAGAATATTAAATGACATACTAAATGATATTGACCCGTCTGTATTAACTTCTGAGCAGATAAGAAAGATTAAGACAAGGACTGGCACAGGCAGGCCATCATTTGAAAAATCAAGAGATGGTAGATGGAACAGGCTTAATGAACAGTTCAGAAAGAAAAGTCCTTTTGAATCTGTGGGTGATTACTTACTTAATGCTTCTACTCGTTTAGCATCTGCTGATGCATTTGGTGCTAACAGTGCTAACAGACTTAACGATGACATTAACCATTTACTAGAAAATAATATTGTCTCTAATGCAGAAGCACAGAAAATGTGGGATATGTATGACGGGTTGCATAATGTATATAGAAGACCACAGGATGAAACAGGAAGAACAAGGCAGTTAGCATACAAAACTGTTGCTACTGCAGCTGCTGTCAAGTATCTAGGTATGGCTACTATATCTTCTATTACTGAGCCTGCTTGGATAATGCAGAGAAATGGTGTGGTCAATACACTAAGAGCTGCACCGGCCATGGCTGCTAATGTCTTGGTAGGAATCAAGCGTAGCATTTACGCAGGTGGTGTAGGAAAAGCACCTAGTAGTTCCTTTGGCCGAGATTTAATTAGGACCATGGGATTTGCAGTAGACCCTGCAATGAACGAGAGAGTAGAAAAACTATTTGCTGGTGACAGAAATGAATTCTTAGGGGTATACTTCCGTACACCTGCTGGTTTATTCTTGACCCAGTACACAAACTTTGTTCGTACATGGGCTGCTGTTGCTGGATTAAAAAGAATAGAATCAGAAGCTAAGAAGCTAAAGAATATGAAGCCTGCAAGGAAGCGTAGGTTAGAAGAAGAGCTAAGAGAAAATGGTCTTACTATAGAAGAGTTTGCTGAGATATACAGAGTAGGTGGCAACAGGATGAGACTAACAGATGAGAACTTTCTAGAAACAATGATAACTAGAAGTGATGGTACCCAAGCTAGGGTAAGAGACCTGATGGTTCCTTGGGTTCGTAAGTTAGTTACGGATGTAGCACTAGAGCCTACTACTACTAATAGACCGTTGTGGATGTCTAATCCTGATATGCAATTACTAGCACAGCTTAAGTCTTTTCCTATTCTGTTTGGTAATACTATTGCTAAAAGAGTAATAAGGAAAATGAATCCTAAGACTTGTAGTCCAGACTTCATGGGTCAAATGGCTACAGTAGCTGCGATAGGTACAGCACTAGGAGCTGCTGCATTAGCTATGGCTATCAAGGATGAGATTCGTGGTAGTGAAAGAGAGAAAGGACCTATTGATTATGTATCTGCTATTGGTGTACCACTAGTTGGAGAGACATCTTTGTCTGGATATATAGGAGGACCTGCTGTTAGTATAGTGGATGATTTCCTAGCGTCTTTGTACGGAGAGGGTTTGTCAGAAACCTTAGCAAAAACACCAGAACAATTTTATGATATATTACTTAGGGCTAGTGTGGGTGCTCTGGGTGCTGAAGCGTTGGGAGGTGAGTAGTGCCTAGAAAATGTGCAATGGGACCTTTCAATGGCTTTCAATTAGAAGGTAATATATTATCAGCCAAAGGTATTGATGATGCTATGGATGACTGGGAAGGTGTCAAGTCAGCTGAGGAAATAAATAACAGAGAGGGATTTAAACCTATACCTGATGAAGATGGTAATGTTGTTATGCACCATTACAGTAATGTTAAAGGACTAACAGAACTTGACCCAAAGAAACAAGGAACTGGATTAAGAAGTAGTAATTTTAGAAGAGGGTATGGAGCACCGGGACAAGTATTGTTTTCTTCTTATGGTTTAAATGTAGGACATCCTAAAGGATATAAAAAAGAACAAGGCTTAGGTAATGTTGAGTACATTAGTAAGATGCCTGTCGAAAGAATATATGACATGGAAAAAGATAAGGACTTCCTTTACCTTGAAAGAGATAAAATAATAGAGCAAGAAAATATACCTCCTACAGATACTGATGGTAGGACACAAGCATTCTATAGAGTAATAAGAGATGCTGGGTACGCTGGTATATTTGTATCGAATGGTATGGGGTATGGATTAAGTGCAGCTATCTGGGAGCCAACAGCAGTAGAGCAAGTAAAGCCTAGGACTGATGCACAGACTATCTCAAATGAATCTAAGATGGCTAGTCTGTTAGAGGGCTGGAGAATTACTCCTGAAGAGATAGAAATAGCAAGAGCTAATAGACCTAAGAATGAATGGAAACAGCCAGAAGAATTAAAAAGTCTAGCATTAAATAAAGTAGATGATGGTATTAATTTAGATGAAGACTATGAGTGGGCACAAAATATTATATTAAAAAATGATATTGCTTTACTAGGTAAAGTACAGAAAATACCTACATTCAGAGAAATGATAATGGCTTTAAAAGCTAAAGCACCTGCAGGTTTAATAAGGCAAGGTGGTGGTGATGGATACAAGAGAATTAATAATGGCTCAAGAGTAAAGTCTAGGTTAGACATACCTGCCTATGAAAAGACAGACACTTGGATAGTTACTGTCCATGATTTAAAGGGTGGTGTTATTGGCTACGCTAAGTCTGCAGTATTAAATAATGTAGAGTTTGGTGAGTTTAGTAAAGCAGCTAATAAAATAGCTGCAGGGAAAGCATCTAAATCTACCTTTGCTACTATGCAAGGTGACTGGGTAGATGTGAATGAAAGACAAGCAGAGCAGATGGCTAACGAAGCAATAGCTGACCCAGAGAATTGGGTAGAGGTTGGAATGAATCCTATTCGCTATGGTTATTTTTATGTAAAAGAAACTGGTGAAAAAATATTATCTTCATCGCAAGTGGTTCAAGTAGGTCCACTAGTTATGGCAAAGAGAGATGGTATAGTAGAGTCTACTCCGCATAGTGAAATAGTAGAGGATGCTCTTGGTGATGCCAGCCCTAGAATAATACAAGTAGCTAAACAATACAGGGCCAAGTCTAGGATAGTAAAGCCAGAGACTAAAATACATCGGCCAGTTAATCCTAAGTTTGCAACAAGAGTAGCTATGGCATATGATGCTATGAAACACACACCTAGGAATAAGGATGTAGCTGAGGCCTATGATGCATTGATTAATGAAACTATTGAGCAGTACAAAACAATACTAGAGTCTGGACTGCAAGTAGAGTTTATACCTAGTGGACAAAAATCTCCGTATGCTTATCCTAGTCAAGCTGTAAAAGATATAGTAGACAACAATCATATGTGGGTATTTTCTACTAGAGATGGTTATGGTAAAGGGGAACAAAACACTGAGCATCCTATGCTTGCACCTACTGAGTTTACAATTAGTGGTGAGATTGCTTTAGCTAATGACTTGTTTAGGGTAGTGCATGATTACTTTGGTCATGCTAAGAATGGTGTTGGGTTTAGAGCTGAGGGTGAAGAAGCAGCATTTATATCTCATGCTTCTATGTACTCTGACCTAGCTGTTAAGGCACTGGCTAGTGAAACTAGAGGTCAAAACTCTTGGGTTAATTTTGGTCCGTTTGCTAAACAGAATAGAACAGCATCGGAAGAGGATACGGTATATGCCCCACAGAAAGCAGGGCTATTACCAGAAGAATTAAGGGACCCTAAGAACCCACCTGCTTAAGTAGCTTTTGTATATTAACTAGGTATAGTTTAGAGGCTTTGTGGTCCCCACCCATGACAGTATATGGCTCCATCTGTGCCATTACTTCTCGTAGTTTGTTAGTATTAAAGACTAAACTACAACACAACTCACCATCCTTTACCAAGTTGTGGACCCAGAGCTCTGCCTCTGTACTGGTTAGTCCGGATGGTTTACCATAGCTTTCAATCTCGATACAGATGTTACCTGTACTCGCCCACTTATCTCTCTCTGTTTTTATCTCGCAAGTCTTGGCCCCAGAAAACATTTCATCTATGTGCTTTTCCCATTGCTGACCAAACTCTAAGTCAACATCAAACTTACGCATCTCTTTTATATCCTTACTCTTGTTCAGTCCCATGCTCTTCTCCTTTTATTTCTACGACAACATAGTTGTCCGTATCTAGGCCACCAAACTCAGTAGTAATCTTGGTAACATATTCGTAGTGGTCATCTTCAATTATATTATTCTCTACTAAAGCATCCATGAGAAACTTATGCATAGGAAATGTATAGTTATCTAGGTCTTTCTTTCTTTTGTTATTAAAAAATAATTTGTAGGTTGGTTGTATTGTCTTGTACTTGGGTAATGTCTTTACCCATTCTTTCACTGTTGCGTGGTACGCCTGCTTTACATTATTCTTTTGTATGTAATGCATAGGAAAGAAATTGTTTAGACTAACCATGAGCTCCCTTTTCTTCTCACCCCTACCCTTGCTAAATACAGGTAGTGGTAATATACCTTTGTGCTTCATTACTTTCTCCAGTCTGATTGCCAAAGTCGTGGGTTAGTTTCTTTCTTTTTCTTCTTAAGTTCTAGGTACAACTTGGAAGTCCCATCCATGCGGACAAGACCCCAAGTTGTTTTAGCTTTAGTCTTTGAGCTCATCGACTATATCTTTGTCGAGTAGTCTCCAGATTATGACAGCTGCGATTATGCCAGCCAGTCCACCGTTTCCTAAAGTCCAAACTATGCCTAGTATAGAGCCGATTACATCTCCGGTTAGGAATGCTACCTTTGGTCCAAAGATAATCTGCAGTATAATAGACAGGCTAATTAGTTTGATACCAACATCTATCGCACCATCAGCTCCGTTCTTGATTTTATCTAACATCTTTACTCCTTTCTTTTAGTTTAACATCTATCGCCTTGAGGATTTTCTCTATCTTTTTCTCTAGAGCAGGCACCTCTACCTTTTCTTTCCATAGCTTACGCATTAGACTTACTCTCATATATGCCAACCTATACACAAAGTATCGTGTGGTGGGTTACAAGTTAAATGTCTCTGCTCTTCCATCTTGTCTTGTAGTGTAGTACATCCTGCTAAGGTGACAACAACAATCTGCAAAGCTATTATTAATATTATAGTATTCATTCTATTTCTCTTTCTTCTTCTACCAAGTCAACTAACTCACACACACTACCAGTACAAGCCAGTGTCTTAGTTCCTACAGTAGTATCTGTTAATTCATATTTACTAATCAAATCCCAGTCAACAGACTTAGGCATTTTCTTAGCAAGCTCGTTGTATTCTTTCTTGGTACAGTCTTCATAAGGTGCTTGCTGGTATGAATGGTCTGAGTGTGGCAAGAAACTAACTCCACTCACCTCATCAAAATGTTCATACACCCACGCACCTACCTGCATCCATTCGTGTTCTCTTACACTGACCGTAACACTAGGCTTATGCTCACAATAATGTCTCTGGTATATGAGCCATAGTTCTAGCTGTTCAATAGCAGTCCTCTCATTCCTAAGCACAGCACCCTCTGGTGCTTTCATTGGAAAAGTAAAGACCTTGACACTATTAGGTTTCATTACATCAGCTTCACAAGGAATGCCTTGGTCCTCCATTAACTGTGCAATAGGGTCCTTAGCATCTGCTCTTACTCTTCTAAAGTAATAATCGTTATGTCTAGTGTGTATACCACTAGCACTGTCAACTAACTGACTGACTGTGCCACTAGGTTTAATGGCTGTGGTTGCAGTAGCTTGGTTAATGCCTAGTAGTTCTGACCAATGAGCATTAATTTCAACTACTTCTTTTCTAACTTTCTCAAGGAATTTTGGTAAGGCTTCCTTGTCCACAGAGCCATTCATAAAACTATTATCCATTATACCAGTTAATGAGACTCCTAATAGGGATTCTTCTTCTGTATTTTTAACCCACTTAGGTCGTAATCTTTTGATATTTGTTAGTGATGCTTGGAATGTACCAAGGGTAGTGGCCAGTCTAGCCTTGCGTAATATATCCCTTTGAGTATCCTCAGCCCGTACTACAATCTCTGTCAAGTTACAGAACTGCCCGTCTCTCAGTATGATTTCACTGCATGGATTACATCCAAAGTCATGGTCTGTGTTACGTCTACCTATTGATTCTACTTGTTTAATTGCTGCTTCTCTATTAAATATACCACGCTCACCAGACTTAGACTCATACAATGAAGTCCATTCTTTCATAAAGATTCCTATGTCTGGCTTCTCTGTATAGCATACACTATTGTTACTGAGTGCCATCTCTGGTGTGTCTGACCACCACTGTCCAGACTTAGCATTACGCATACGCTCATCAGTCAAATTACTGAGGGAAATCAATGCACTACGTCTGACACCACCAACTACA